>Ga0169931_10004530_pt1 | contig 21605 bp, 8 predicted proteins | sample Kivu_15m_20L_FD_129675 | JGI IMG/M metagenome (GOLD analysis project Ga0169931, IMG submission 129675) | Freshwater microbial communities from Lake Kivu, Western Province, Rwanda to study Microbial Dark Matter (Phase II) - Kivu_15m_20L... | ecosystem: Environmental > Aquatic > Freshwater > Lake ... | reverse complement strand
CGATTTGTCGAGCTGATCGACACGGGTTCATCGAACAACTGGGATGCGCACGGCGACATGCTCACCCACGAACCGTTGGCCAAGAATGTTGACCAGCCCATCGCAGCTTTACTGAAAGATCTCAAGCAGCGCGGCATGCTCGACGAAACGCTCGTGGTCTGGACGACCGAGTTCGGACGCACGCCGTTCAACAACTCGGCCGACGCCAAGGGGCGCGAGCATCACCCCTGGGCGTTCAGTTCCTGGCTGGCGGGCGCCGGGGTGAAACGCGGTATCACTTATGGCGAGACGGATGAGCATGGAATGCGGGCGGTCGTCGATCCGGTGCACGTGCACGACTTTCACGCCACGATCCTGCGTCTGATGGGCTTCGACCATGAGCGGCTGACTTATCGCCACGCCGGCCGCGACTATCGGCTGACGGACGTGCACGGCCGCGTCGTGCAGGGCGTGCTCGCCTGACGTGACCTTACTTGCCGGCCGCCTGATCGCGCAGGGCAATCGCGGCAGCCAACTGCTGCCTCGCTTCGGCAAAGCTCCCTTCCACTTCGATCGCTGCTTCGTAAGCCCGGACGGCCTCTTCGCCGCGTCCCTGCCGCAAGTAGATCTCGCCCAGCCGCATGTGCCCTTCCATTTGACTAGGAGATACTTCCAGTGATCGCTGGAAGGCCGCAATTGCCGCGCCGTCGTCTCCTTGCCGTAGGTGAATCACGCCCAGAAACAGCCACGGCTGCGGCTTGCCGGGAAACATCTCGATGGCATGCTGGCATTCGTCGACGGCTTCTGCATACCTGCCTGCCTTGCTTAACAGTTCTGCCAGGCAGAGTCGGGCCTGAAAGTCGGTCAGGTTGAACCGCAGCGCGCTGATGGCATGTTCCAGGGCTGCTTCGTCGTCGCCTCGTTGTCTTGTCCAGTTGGCTAGCCGCAAGCGCGCGAGTTCCAAACCAGGATCAAACTGCAACGCCCGCTCGGCCGCGCCGATCGCGTCGTCAATGCGTCCCAGCTTTTCATAGATCACGCCGGCGAGGATGTGCGCGCGTGCATGGTGCGCATCGATTTCGAGCGCGCGTTCGATCGCGCGCTCTGCGAGTTCAGGCATACCCAAATCGAAACGCAGGAAGGCCAGCGTGATCCAGGCGTTGACGAACTGCGGATCGAGCTCGACCGCGGTTTCGAGTTCGCGAATCGCTTCATCTCGCTGCGATGTCTGCGCAAGCAGCATCGCTTGCAGGAAGCGTGGCATTGCCGATTGCGGCGACCGCTCGACGACTTTGCGAACCTCTGCGAGCGCGTCTTCGACGTGGCCAGCTGCCAGCAAGTTCTTTGCCAGCAGCATGTGAGCGGCGTCGGTTGGGTCGATCGGTGGATCGGCGGCCATCAAATCGCATCAAGCAGAAGGCAAGTGGAGAAAACAGGGCGCCGACGTTGAACGCGGCGCCTCCCTTCTAGCTTAGTTTCCCGCCCGCTGCTTATGGGAGGATGAATGCAGGACAGGGAGGTGTCCTGGCAATCCACTCGCCCGCATAATCCTCAGCCGGTCGGCTACGCGGATCGATTCCGGTACAGGCTGGGATCCACGACCCCGCACATGGCGGCCTGATCCAGGTTTCCGCCGAGAAAAGCATCAATTTCCTGCACGATCGGGGCTGGATCCGCCAGCATCTCGTTGTACGTCACGTCCAGCGATTGGAAGCACGGTTGCTTTGCCAGCCAGGCGTCGAACCGGGCCAGCTCCGCCTGGTAAATGGCCGACATCTCCGCGTCATCGATGTTATCGACTCGGTTGTCCTTGGCCAGCATTTTTTGTTGCGATCGCAGCACCTCGTCCAGATTGCGGCGCATGAACACGACTCGATACTCGCGATCGAGCGGCAAGTCGTACAGCAGTCGATAGACCATCTTCACGACTTTGCCTTCCGCGCTTGGCACCCACGATGCGTCGCGCTTGGTTTGCTTAACAGGTTCGAACTCGTAGTAGCCGCGCGGGTTGTCTTGATCGGCGACTCGAATGTTGTCGACGAGCACAGGCAGCCCGCCTGCTTCGAGCATCCGCATCATCATCGAAGTGCCCGAGCGCGGGAGCCCGCTAACGATTGTGACGAATGTAGGAGTATTAGCCATTGCGATCCTAGCTGCGAGCGGAAGTGAAAGTGAGTGGTTGTTTACCCCGCCCAGGTCGAGCGATTTTCTCTACGTTCACACAGAGTGTCAAGGATTCCAACGAAACGGTGAGTTTCTCGTTAGAACAAAGGTGTAACGAGGCCGCACACAAACGTGATTCGTGTGCGTTGTATCAGGCTCGATCGTTGACATCTTAGGTCACTCCGACTATACCAGAACTCGATGCGAGGACCGCATCTCCTCTCAAACGTCTGCACCGCGCAGGGATGCAGCGAGGGAATCGCCTAGGCGGGCGCCGATCACTAACGGAGCGCCAAATGCCGTCTGCGCATTCCATTCATCAATTCAACCACATGCCGAATTCGCTTGAAGTTCTGGGGGCTTCGCTTCCCGGATGTTGCGACCCCGCGCTCCCCCTGGCCGTCGCTCGATCCGGCGGTGTCGGGATCCTGAACCTCGTTCACCACACTGACGTGGCAACTGCCACCGCGGCCGCCGCCGAACTGGGGCGACTCGCAAACGGTCGCGCTGGACTGTTGCTCTCCACGCGGATTGCAGCAGTGGAGCGTGCGGCACTCGATGCCATCGGCCAGGCCGACCTGATCTCACTGCGCAACCACGATAACGCCCCTTGGCGCGACGCGATTGGCACGGTTCGCCCGCACGCGCATCGCGTGGGCGCCGTTGTCACGTCACTCGACGAAGCTCACGCGGCAATCGCCGCCGGTTGCGACCTGGTGGTTGCCAAAGGTCACGAAGCGGGCGGACTCGTCAGTGAAGAAACCAGCTTCGTGCTCGTCCAGGCCTTGCTTGCGAATGTTGACGTGCCCGTCTATGTCTGGGGCGGCATCAGTTGGAACACGGCTGCTGCTTGCGCTGCCGCCGGCTGTGCGGGCGTCCTTCTGGATTGGCAACTTGCGCTCCTGCGCGAGTCGCCGCTGGGCGCGGGCTTCCGCCGCCGCTTGTCGCTGATGGACGGTAGCGAAGTTGCCACAGTCGCGCTCCCCAATAGACAATATCTCCGCTTCTATCATCAGCCGGGCATGACCGCCCGGGCCACGATCGATGCGCTCATGCTGCGTGCCGCCAGCATGCAGCCTGACGAGATGGAAGCCTTCACGAGCACGCTGCTCGCGCAGATTGAAACGCTCGCTGCCGAACCGCGCGATCGCGATCGGTTGTGGCTCACCGGTCAGGACGCTTCGCTGGCTGCCGATTGGGCCCGCCAGGCGCCAAGTGTGGGCCGAGCGCTGCAGCTTCTTGCGCAACGTGTCGACTCGCAAGTCGGCGCCGCGGCCGAAGCACGCATTCTTGATGCCGGCAGCCCGCTCGCCAACTCGCACGGTACGCGCTTCCCCGTCGTGCAAGGTCCGATGACGCGCGTCAGCGACGTGCCCGAGTTTTGCCAAGCCGTGGCTGCGGAAGGCGGCTTGCCGTTCCTGGCGTTGGCGCTGTTGGGCGAAGCGCAGGTTCGCTCGCTGCTCCAGCGCACCAAGGAGCAACTCGGCGACCTCTCCTGGGGTGTCGGCATGCTGGGCTTTGTGCCGCAAGAGATTCGCGCCCAGCAGTGGCCAGTCATCCAGGAAATTCGTCCCCCGTACGCCATCATCGCCGGCGGCCGGCCCGATCAGGCGGCCTCGCTGGAAGCCAATGGCATCGCTACCTATCTGCATGTTCCCTCGCCGGGCATGCTCGACATGTTCCTTCGCGAAGGCGCACGGCGTTTCGTGTTTGAAGGCCGCGAGTGCGGCGGTCACGTCGGTCCGCGCACCAGCTTCGTGCTGTGGGAACTGATGGTTCGCGTGCTGTCGGAAGCCAACCTCAGCGCCGAAGAGGCCGCCAAGGTTCACGTACTCTTCGCCGGCGGCATTCACGACCGCCTCGGCGCGGCGATGGTCTCGGTCCTTGCGCAGCCGCTAGTTGAGCGCGGTATGAAAGTCGGCGTGCTGCTGGGCACGGCTTACTTGTTCACGCATGAGATCGTCGCCACCGGCGCGATCGTCGAGGGCTTTCAGTCCGTGGCCATCGACATGCAGCACACAATGGTCGTCGAGTCCGGGCCCGGCCACGCGGTGCGCTGCGCCCCGAACGACTTTGTGCATCTTTTCGAACGCGAGAAGCGGCGGATGGTCGCCGACGGGTGTCCGCATGAGGAGATGCGCGCCGAACTTGAGCATCTAAATCTGGGCCGGCTTCGTGTCGCTGCCAAGGGCGTCCAGCGCGGAGAGCAGGGGGGCGGACTCGTCCAGGTCGACGGCGAAGGTCAACTGCGCGACGGCATGTACATGATCGGTCAGGTTGCGGCATTGCGGCAGGGCGCCTGCTCGCTCCGCGAGCTGCACGAAGAAGTTTGCCTGGGCGCTGTCGAAACGCTCGCGGCTCACACGCACCTCGATCTGTTGCCGGCAACCGTTTCCGTGCGACCGAAGCCGCTCGACATCGCCGTGGTGGGCATGTCGTGCCTCGTTCCCGGCGCGACGGACCCCTCGCGGCTCTGGCACAACGTCCTGGCCAAGTTCGATCCCATCACCGAGATTCCGCCCGACCGCTTCGAAGTCGACCGCTGGTTCAATGGCGATCGAAAAGCGCGCGACAAGATCTATGGGCGCTGGGGCGGCTTCGTCGAGGATCTTCCCTTCGATCCCCTCAAGTACGGTATTCCGCCCGCATCGATTCCCAGCATCGAACCGATGCAGCTCCTGGCGATGGAACTCGTCGACCGCGCCCTTACGGATGCTGGATACGCACCGCACAATCCGCTGCGCGAACGCACCAGCATCATACTTGGTGTCGGCGGCGGTGCGGGCGAACTCGGTTCGACATATGCCTTCCGCGCGATGTTGCCGCGTTTCCTCGAAAACCCTGACGAGTCACTGTGGCAGCAACTGCCCGAGTGGACTGAAGACAGCTTCGCTGGCATTCTATTCAATGTGGTCGCCGGGCGAGTCAGCAATCGCTTCGACCTGGGCGGCGCCAACTGCACCGTCGACGCCGCCTGCGCCTCGTCACTGTCGGCTCTCTACTGGGCCTGCCATGACTTGGCGAGCGGCAACTGCGATATGGTGATCACGGGCGGCTGCGACACGATGCAGAATCCGTTCGGCTACCTGTGCTTCGCCAAGGCGGGCGCTCTTTCTGCAAGCGGCCGTGCTCGCGTGTTCGATACCAAGGCCGATGGCATCGTGATCAGCGAAGGCCACGCTGCCGTCGTGCTCAAGCGGCGCGAAGACGCCGAGCGCGATGGCGACAACATTTACGCGGTCATTCGCGCCGTCTCCGGTGGCTCGGACGGCCGCAGCATGGGACTCACCGCGCCTCGCGTCGAAGGTCAGTTGCGCACGCTCCGTCGCGCTTACGAGCAGGCCGGCGTCGATCCAGCGAGCGTCGCCCTGTTCGAGGCTCACGGTACTGGCACCGCCGTTGGCGATCAAACCGAATCGCTCTCGCTAACGACGCTGCTCCAAGAGGCCGGCGTGCCGCAGGGCAGCATCGCCGTCGGCAGCATTAAGTCGATGATCGGCCACACCAAGTGTGCGGCCGGCGCTGTCGGACTGGTCAAAACGATCATGGCCATGCAACACCGCGTGCTGCCGCCGACGATGCACGTGGATAGTCCCAATCCCAAGGGCGGCCTCGTCGATGGTCCGCTGTTCGTGAATACTGAGGCTCGCCCCTGGCTGGCTGGCGAAGGTCCTCGTCGAGCCGGCGTGTCGTCGTTTGGCTTTGGCGGCACGAACTTCCACGTCCTGCTCGAAGAGTACGATCGCTCGCCGTTGGCGCGGCCGTTGGTCGCCCGACGCGACAGTGCATGCGAGCTGTTCGTGCTTCGAGCCGACACGATTGCGGCACTCCGGACCGCCGCAAGGTCTCTCGCCACCGAGGCCGAAACTGTCCTGGCGAACAAGATTCCCTCGGGCATCGCGCGGCTCGCTTACACACATCATCTCCGCTCGCAGATCGATAAGCCATGTCAGATGGCAATCGTGGTTGGCGACTTGAACGAACTCATCGAGTCGCTCCGCGGTTTCGAGGCAGCGGTTGACGATCAAGGTAAAGTCACTGGCAAGCTGCCGTCAGCTGTGCAGTTCACAGCCCAGCCACTCGTCGGTGGCCCACTTGCTCATGGCAAAGTCGCTTTCCTGTTTCCAGGGCAGGGGTCGCAGTTCCCCGGCATGCTGCAGGAACTGGCCGTGGAGTATTCGGAAGTCGCCGCCTGCTTCCAGCGTGCGGACGACGTGCTGCGGCCGGAACTCGGCCAGGCGCTTAGTCAGGCGATCTTCCCGCCGAGCGCGTTTACCGATGCTGATCGCGCGGCCCAGGTCGAGCGACTCAAAGACACCCGCCTCGCACAGCCGGCACTCGGCGTCAGCGGACGCGCGGTCGAACAGTTGCTTGCCAGCTTCGGCGTGCGACCGCAGATGACTGCCGGTCACAGCTTTGGCGAACTCGTGGCGCTCTGTTCCGCCGGCGCAATGAGCGAAACCGAATTGTTCCACCTGGCTGCCGCTCGGGGGCAAGGAATGGCCGCCGGTGGCGAAGCTGGCGGTACGATGCTGGCCGTCGGAGCCGATGGCGCCACAGTCCAAAAGCACCTCGCGGATCGATCGGACGTCTGGATTGCGAATCTCAACTCCCCGCGACAAACCGTGCTTAGCGGAACCGAGTCGGGCATCGCGCACGCGCAGACCGCACTCGAAGCGGCGGGCATCACGGCTCGGCGCATTCCTGTCTCCGCGGCGTTCCACAGTCCATTCATGCAGCAGCCGCGAGCCGCGTTCTCTGAGACGCTGGCCGAAGCAAGCTTTGCTCCTCCGCGCACGCCGGTCTATGCGAACGTCTCGGCCGAGACGTACAGCCAGGCAGGCGGCGACGTGTGCCTGCACCTGGCCGAACAGCTCACCGACAAGGTGCGCTGGGTCGAGCAGATTGAGAACATGTACCGCGACGGTGCTCGCATCTTTGTCGAAGTCGGCGCCAAGGGTGTGCTCACCGGCCTGGTACGCGACATCCTGAAGGATCGCGAGCACGTGGCAATTGCCACCCAGCCGAACGGCGCATCGCAGGTCCGCCACTTCCTGGGCGCCCTGGGGCAACTGATCTCGCAGGGCGTTGACGTTTCGCTCGATCGTCTCTACGACCGCCGCACGCTCGAACCGCTCACGCGCAAGGAACTGACCGCCGGCGCTGGCGACAACTATCCCGCACACGTGTGGCTCGTCAACGGCGCGTACTCCCGCAAGGTGGGCGCACCGCTCCGCTCCACAGCACCGCTGGCGCGACTCGGTGCCCCCGCTGCCGAGTCCGTTCACTCCAATGGCCATGTGACAAACACCACTGAAATGACACCTCCCCGCGTCTCGCCCTCTGAGTCTCAGGCCATGGCAAACGGACCAGCCTCCAACGGACATGCGCACAGTCACGCGGCCACCGGCAGTGACGCTGCGGCCCAACCGCAGCCCGAGCGTCGCTACGACGTGGCTCACGGCGAAACACGCCCAGCCGAGACGAGTGGACACTCACCTCAGGCAGTTAATGCAGCCTCGCCAGCTGTCCAAAGCGGCGGCTCGATGGATGCGCATTCTTACGCTTTGTTCCAGGAAACGATGCGTCAATTCCTGGCGACGCAGCAATCGGTGCTCTCGCAATTGTTTGGCGGCGGTCAGTCGGTTGCCAGCGTCCCGGCCCACTCGGTGCACGCTCAGCCACACTACGCGGAGCCGGTCGCGCCGCGACTCGCTCCCGCGGCGCCGTACGAAGGTCACGGAACTCCGCCGGCAGCGCCCGTCGCCGCATCGCCTGCGGCCGCAGTGTCTCACCCGCGCCCGGCGGCAGCCCCCGCGGTTCAGGCTGAGTTGGCTTCAACGCCTGCAGCCCCGGCGAAAAGCAGCGCCCGATTCTCGGCCGACGACTTGCAGACGCGTCTTGCAGCCACGGTTGCTGATCGCACCGGTTATCCGGCCGAGATGCTCTCGTTCGACATCAATCTCGAAGCCGAGCTGGGCATTGATTCCATCAAGCGTGTCGAGATCATCGCCGCCTTCTGCCGCGAAGCGTTGCCGGAAATGCTCGAGCCGCCGGCCGAGTTCATGGAACGCCTGGCCGGCGCCAAAACCATGCGACAGATTGTCGACGTCGTCGCCGAGATGAGCGGCGCAGATGATGCGAAAATGCAACCTGCCTTGGCGGAATCCCCGGCAATTGTCGCCGCCGCCGCGATCGATCCCGACGATCTTCTCACCACGCTGCTCCGCATCGTTGCCGACCGCACGGGCTATCCGGCCGAGATGCTAGATTTGGACATCAACCTTGAAGGCGAACTGGGAATCGACTCCATCAAACGGGTCGAGATCATCGCCGCATTCCGCCGCGAAGTGTTGCCCGAAATGCTGGAACCGCCGGCCCAATTCATGGAACAACTGGCCGGCGCCAAGACAATGCGCGCGATCATCGACGTGGTCGTCGCGATGTCGGGCGCGCAGAACGCGCCCGCCCAGCCGGGGACCATTCTCAATCAGCCGGTGTCCGGTCCGTCGCTGGCAGTCGATATCGCACAGCTCCAACCCACGCTCGTCCGCATCGTTGCCGACCGCACGGGCTATCCGGCCGAGATGCTCACGGGCGACGTCAATCTGGAAAGCGAGTTGGGCATCGATTCGATCAAACGCGTCGAGATCATCGCCGCCTTCCGCCGCGAGGTGCGTCCCGACATGGTCGAAGCGCCTCCCGAGCTGATGGAGCGACTGGCCGGCGCCAAGACGGTGCATGCAATTCTGGCGTGCTTCACCGAACCGACTAGTGCGAAGCCAGCTACGATCAAGCCGCCGGCTGCAGCCAGTGGCAAACCAGTTTCCGCTCCGGCGGCAGCCGTCGTCGATGTGGCGACGGCCGAGTTGAGCGCGGCCGACGCTTGTCCGCGCTGCGTGGCTGACATCGTCGATGCTCCGATTGCTCACGTTGGCGACCTCGGTCCCGGCGCGGTGATCGTTGTGGCCAGTCATAACCCTGCAGCCGACTCGTTGATCGCCGGGCTCAAAAAGAAAAGACTGCGCGTCGAGCTCCTTTGCGCGGCTGATCTGGACGACGCCACCACGGCGCGCGCAGCCGTTGACCGGATTCGCCGCGCTACCGGAAGCATCTCCGCTGTGGCTCACATATTAGGGCTTGAGGAGTGCCCCGCGTGGCCCGAAAGCGACACCGTACTCTGGAACGACCGATTTAATTGCGAAGTCCGCGGTCTGCTCTTTCTGCTGCAAGCCCTCGAGCCAGAACTGGGCGCAACGGCCGACAGTAAATTGCGCGTGCTGTGCGCCTCGATCGGAGGCAGCGATTTTGCCACCGATGATTCGGCCTCGCCTGACGCTTCACATGCCTGGCGCGGTGGACTGGCCGGCCTGCTGAAGGTCGCCGCCTGCGAATGGCCCCAGCATGCATTCCGTGCGGTCGACTTTACCGAGCAGCCTGATGGTGACGTCTTGCTGCAGGAACTCACCGCCTCGGGCCCCGTGGAAATCGGCTACCGCGACGGTCGTCGGCTGCAGATCCAGACTCGCCGGGTGGAACTCGCTGAACCCGCGCTCGACCATTCGCCCATCACGGCCGACAGCACCGTCATCGTGACGGGCGGCGCCAAGGGAATCACTGCGGCGATCGTCGCTGAACTAGCCAAACGCGTTCCCGCCCGATTCATCCTGCTTGGGCGTTCGCCCCTCTCCACCGAGGAAGAGTCGCCCGCAACGTTGGCCTTCCATACCGACACGGACTTGCGCAAGGCGATCATCGGCGAGCTCCGCACGAGCGTCGCGGCCTGCACGCCGGCCACCGTCGAGGCACGCCTGTCCGAGATCAAGAGCAATCGCGAAGTTCGCCGCAACCTGGCCGCGATTGCCGAGGCCGGCGGAACCGTTGAGTACATCCCTTGCGACATTCGCAATGCCGGTAGCCTGAAGCAGATGCTTGCCGACGTGCAGTCGCGCCACGGCTCCATCCACGGCATCATCCATGGCGCGGGAGTCATCGACGATCGAGCCATCAAAGACAAAACGGCCGAGTCGTTCGATCGCGTCGTCCGAACAAAGGTCGATCCGCTCCTGGCCCTTTTGGAGAATGTTGATCGCGACGCGCTCAAGCTTGTGGCCTTGTTCTCGTCGACGTCCGGCTTTTTCGGCAATTCGGGGCAGTGCGACTACGCCGCGGCCAACGAAGTGCTCAATCGCGTCGCTCGCCGACTGCGTGCCACGTGGAACGGCAAGGTCGTGTCGTTCAACTGGGGACCGTGGGCCGGCGCGGGTATGGTCACGGCGGAAGTCGCGGCCAAGATGCGTGCCGGCGGCGTGGATCTGATTCCGCTCTCGGCTGGTTGTGCCGCCGCTTGCCGCGAGCTGCTAAACTCGGAACCAACTCCGCCACGAGTCATCATGGGGCGCGGCCCTTGGCTGCAGGACGAGCAGCTTCGTGCCGGGATGGATTTTTCCGCCTACGAAACGCTCCTCGGCGGACCGCTGGAAAAGTTATCTCATGGCGGTTTCGTCGCCCGCGTCGTTCTTGACCGCAATAGCCGCTACCTGCAAGACCATCGCATCGAAGGCAAAGCCGTCTTGCCGGTCGCCATGGCCGTGGGGCTGATGGCCGAAGCCGCGCACCTCAATCGTCCCGATTGGCACGTGGCCGCTGTCGAAAACGTGCGAATGCTCAGCGGAATCACGATCGAGCATGAAACACGTGAGATCCTGGTCCGCGTCGAGCCGCTCGCTGGCGAAGGTCAAACCTGTCGTTGGCAGGTCAGCATTCGCCCGGTCGAGATGCCGCAGCGAATTCTGTACGACGCCCATGTCGAACTGTCCTGCCGGCCACCCATAGCGCCCGAGGCCAACGTCCCCGACCCAATTGAATCCGACCTCGAGGCCACGGCCAGCGAAGCCTACGACCGCTGGCTGTTCCACGGCCCCAGCTACAAGGTGATTCAGGCGTTCGCCGGCGCCGACGAGCGCGGCATCGACGCCATCGTGCGACCTGGGGACGACGGAGCTTCGACCGACGGCCTGCTCGATCACGTCATGATCGACGCCGCCCCGCAACTTGCCATGATCTGGTCGCGGGCCCTGTTCGACGTGGCCGTGCTTCCGAACCGAATTTCGAGTTATCGAGTGTATGAGCCGATTGGCACTGGCGAAGTGGAGATGAAACTTCGCATTCGCCCCGGCAGCGATCGCCAGGTTTACAACGCAGATGTATGGATCGTTCGTGACGGGCGCCTTATTGCACACATGGAAGGCCTGGAAGGCGCGGGTAGTCCACAATTGAATCGCATCGCCGTCCAGCTTTAATCGAGTTGTTATGAAAGCCAGCTCGCGACCTGAAAATCAGGAGCGCGTTGAAGACATCGCGATTGTCGGAATGTCGTGCCTGGTTCCCGGCGCTGCTGGGCCTGCGCGCTTCTGGCAGAACGTGGTCGGCAAGGTCGACGCCATTACCGACGCGCCGCCGGACTGGCAGCCGGAATGGTTCTATGATCCGGCAGGACCGGCCGTCGATCGCAGCTATACGCGTCGAGGCGGATTTCTAGGCGACTTGTGCCGCTTCCATCCGCCCAAGTATGGCGTTCCGCCCACGGCCGTCGAAGGTGCCGAGCCGGATCACTTCATCGCACTCAAGTGCGCTTTCGAGGCGATGGCCGACGCCGGCGCCCCAGAGATTCCAATTAACCGCGCGAAGACCGGCGTGATCCTCGGCCGTGGTTTGTTCGTCAATCGCGGCTGGGTCGCCGTCTTCCAGCGGACCGTCGCCGTCGATCAACTCGTCCATGTGCTCGGCCAGCTCGAGCCAGAACGTTCGCCCGAGGATCTCGACACGATCCGCCGCGAGCTCAAGAAACGTCTCCCGCCGGCCAATTCAGATTCTTTCCCCGGACTAGTTCACAGCGCCCTCGTCGGTCGGATTGCCAATCGGCTCGACCTGCACGGACCGGCCTATACAGTCGACGCCGCCTGTTCTTCAACCCTGCTCGCCGTCGAACACGGTATCCGCGAACTGCAGGCAGGCTCGTGCGACGCGGTGCTCGTCGGCGGTTCGCAAGTGTCGACGCCTGCGCCGATCCACATCATGTTCTGCCATTTGAACGCGCTCAGTCGCGAAGGAAAGATCGCGCCGTTCTCGCCCGAAGCCGAGGGCACCGTGCTTGGCCAGGGCTGCGGCATCCTGCTCCTCAAACGTAAGAACGACGCGGTGCGCGACGGCAACCGGATCTATGCCCTCATCAAAGGCGCAGGCACCTCGTCCGACGGCAAGGGCGCCGGTCTGCTCGCGCCGCGCACCGAAGGTCAACAACTATCGATCGAGCGTGCTTACGAAATGGCCGGTGTATCACCGGACACGGTGGGCCTCGTCGAAGCTCATGGCACCGGAATTCCGCTGGGGGACGCCGTCGAGATCAACTCACTCAAGACGTGCTTTGGCCCGCGCCGCGGCGAGCATCCGCATGTGGCCGTCGGTAGCGTGAAGTCGATGGTCGGTCACCTGGTGCCGGCGTCGGGAGCTGTCTCGCTCATTAAGACTGCCTTGGCGCTGCACCATCGTGTGCTGCCGCCCATGCTGCACGCCGAGACAGCCAATCCGGCCTTAAAGCTCGACGAATCACGTTTCTTCCTGTGTACCGAGCCGCGCCCCTGGATTCACGGCGGCAGCGAATCGCCCCGCCGCGCCGGCGTAAACGCCTTTGGCTTCGGCGGCATCAATGCTCACGTGCTTCTGGAAGAGTATCAGGGCGAGGCGACCGATCACGCCGATCTCGAACGCGAGTGGTCACACGAGCTGGTCGTCATCTCGGCTGACTCGCGCGAGGCTCTCTCCGAACGTACCGCCAAGCTTGCCGCGTGGGTCGAGCGCAGCACTGGCGTCACGCTTCTCGACGTCGCTGCGAGCGCCAGTCGCTGGACCGGCAAGCATCGCCTGGCAGTCGTCGCAGGCAACCTCGAAGAACTGATTAGGAAACTAGCGCGCGTCGCCCCGCTGCTGGTCGATCCTAAACGTGAGAGAATCCAGGATCGCGGCGGCGTGTTCTGGTACGACCAGCCGCTCGCCCGCGATGGCCGCGTGGCGCTCGTCTTCCCGGGCGAAGGCTCACAGTACGTCAACATGCTCGGCGATCTCTGCCGGCACTTCCCGATCGTCCGCCGCGAGTTCGATCTCACCAGCCGAGCGTTCGAGTCCAAAGGCACCTCGCTCGCCCGGGTGCTGTTTCCGCAGCCCGCCACGGCCGCGGCAGCCGAAGTCGAACTCTTCGAAATGGACACGGCCGTGGCCTCGGTTACGGCCGCCGCGCGGGGACTGTGGCGACTTCTCGGCTCGCTGGGCGTGGCGGCAGACGCGGTCGTCGGACATAGTAGCGGTGAATACGCCGCGCTGTTAGCAGCCGGCGCTTACGAACACGACGACGACGGCGCGATGCAGCATGCCATCGAAGCAGGCATCGATTCGGCCGTTGAGCTCAAAACCTCGGGCCTCCTCCCGCCAAGCGTGCTGGTCTCCGTCGGCGGTGTACCTGAGGATACTCTCGCTGCAGTCCTGGCCGAAGAGTCGGCCGAAGTCACGGTGGCGATCGACAACTGCCCGCACCAGAAGATTCTCGTGGGCAGCGAGGCGGCCATGTCGCGACTGCTGCTCAAGCTTCAGGGCAAGGGGGGCCTCTGCCAGCGATTGGCTTGGGATCGGCCCTATCACACGGATGCGTTCGCTCCTGCTTGTGAGATTGTCAAACGTTACTTCGATTCATTGAAGCTGCGTGCCCCGCAAGTCGAGCTTTGGTCATGTGCCACCGCAGCCCGGATGCCCGCCGATGCCGAGGCCGTCCGCGAGTTGGCCGTTCGCCAGTGGCGGAGCGAAGTCAAGTTTCGCGAAACAATCCATGCCATGCACGACGCCGGCATCCGCGTGTTCATCGAGTGTGGCCCACGCGGCAACCTTTCGACTTTCGTTGCCGATAGCCTCGGAGATAAGCCGCACGCCGCCGTGCCGCTCGACGTGCCGAATCGCGGCGGCCTGGAACAGCTCTGTCGCTCCTTGGGCACGCTGGTCGCACACGGTGTCGACGTCGATCTCGCGCCGCTGTTCGTCCGCCGCAATCCGCAGATGCTCGACCTCGAAGGTTCTCCGCACGTCGCTCCGCCGGAAGAGCCCATTCTGCGACTCGACCTGCCGATGCTCGATCTCGAACCAGATGTCGTCGCGAAGTGGCAAGAGAACGCCCCTCGGCCAGCCGTCTTGCCGGCACCCGCTCAGAACGGTGCACACAACGGGCATGCCGCCGACGTTCTACCGTCAATCCAACACGCTCCCCTGCCGACGAATCGGGTGGGGCTGTCGGCCGATCGCGCGATCAGCGCTCCGACTCGGGGAAATCAGCCGGCCGTAGCGCAGCCAGTCTTTGCGCCCGCGCCGCTGCAGACGATTGCTCAGGGGGCGCATGCCGAGTTTCAGCGCACGATGCAGCAGTTCCTCGATTTGCAGGTGACGGTTGGCGCGCTGCGCGGCGGAGCTTTGGCGCCTGCTCCGCTGCCAGTCAGTCCGCCGCCGCCGCAGCATCGTTCGCAGTCGGAAGTCGCTCCGCGTTCCAACGGTTCGCCGGCCGTCATGCCAGGTCGACCTGCAGCGGCATCAGCAGCGGGCGCGACATCGGCTCCGGCGAACCGAGCAGCAACGGTTGCGCTAGCAGCCTCAGGACATCGAGCACCCGCGGCCGCGCCGTCGCGGCAGTATCCCTTCGTCGAGTCGATCCTCGAGCACACCGCCGAACGCGTTGTTTTCGAATGTGAGCTCTCTCCCGAAAAGCATCCGTTCCTCAAGCATCACACATTCTTCGGCAGCACCGTCTCCGACCGTCATCCGGAACTCACGCCGCTGCCGATCATGCCGCTGGCGATGAGCATGGAACTGCTGGCCGAAGCATCCGCAATGCTCGTTCCGCAGTTATCGGTCGTGGCGATCAGCAATATCGTCGCTTCGCGCTGGCTTCCGTTTCCTGGTCAGTCGCGTCGCGTTCGCGCCGTGGCCCGACTCTTGAACGATCAGACGGTCGACGCCCGGCTGCTGGAAGCTGACGGCGACGCGGAGCATGAGATTGTCGCCGCCACGGTTGAACTTGGCGAACTTCCCGAATCGCTAGGCACTCCGCAGCTCACTCGCCCGTCCGCCGGTCCGCCTCCCTGGAAACCCGAGGCGGTCTACAATCAGATTCTCTATCACGGTCCGGCCTTCCGCGGCATCGAAGAGATCGAGTCGTGGGGCGATCGCGCCATCGCCGCCCGCGTCCAAGAACCCATGACGCCGCTTCTTGCTTCGACTGCCCGCGGTTCGCTCGTCCTGCCCGTGGCTCTGATCGACACGGCTTCGCAGATCCCCGGTCTCACCAACGGCGACCTCGAATCGGCCGGCGCGACTTGCATCATGGCCTTCCCGAACACGATCGGCCGGCTCGAGTTCGCCCGCGGCATATTCTCGGGCGAATTGCTAGCGGCGGTTTCGCAGTTCGAAATGGTCCCGGGCAAGCTTAACTCCGATACCGAATTTGTCGACGCTCGCGGCCTGGCCGTGCTGCGTTATCTGAAACGCGTCGAAGAGACCGTGCCATTTCCGTTGGCGCTCTATCGCTACGCGATGAACCCGCACACGGCTTTCCAGCCGCGCTCGATGAACGAGTTGTTCGCGGATGTGCCCGGCGCGGAGCGGCTCTCGATCTGCGAAGCCACGGCGGCCGGAGAGCGACTGTGGATCAAGGGCATCTGGACTCGCATGCTGGCCTATCAGATTCTCGGTCCGGACGAGCGCGCGGCGTTCAATCGCCAGAAACTGCCGCCGGTGGCCCTGGCCGATTGGCTGCTGGGTCGGCTCGCCGCCAAGGAGGCCGTGCGCGTGCGGCTTCAGCACGGCGGTTGCCACGCCGACACCGAGATCCGCAACGATGTCGAGGGACGCCCCGAGGCCTGGATCAAAGGAGAACGCGCGGCCGACATCAGCCTCGCCCACAAGACGTTCGAAGCCGTCGCTGTCGCGGCAATGCCCGGCGAATTCCGAGGCCTGGGCATCGATTGCGAACCGCTTGATACGTTGCCCGCCGAAGTTCTGGCCGACGCCTTCACCGACGCCGAACGCAAACTCTTCGCCTCCGCCGGTGATGCAATCGCCTGGGCTCGCGCCGGCTGGGGAGCGAAAGAAGCCGCCGGCAAAGCACTCGGCCGTGGCGTGCTCGGCGGCCCGCGCAACGTTGTCATCGAATCCGTTGACCAGGCGACTCGCAGCTTGACATTGTCGCTGCGTGGTCAGTTGGCCGAGGCCTTTCCCGAATACCGTGCGGGCAGAACGCCAATCACCGCGCATTGGCGTCCGCTCCGCAATCAAATCATCGTTCTATGCATCTTGCCGATGGAAAAACTTTCATGAGTGATGTCAGCGTTGAACAGCGCTACGAGAAGGACGTAATCGAGATCCTGGCCGAACTGACGGCAGATTGGGACGATCTGGGCCTCAACGGCGCCATCAGTCCCGACACCGCGATCGTGGCCGAACTCGGCTTCGAGTCGCTGGACGTCGTGTACCTGGTGACCGCGATCGAAGAGCGGTACGACCGCCGCGATCTGCCGTTCGAGCAGCTTCTGATGGTCGATGGCTCTTATGTCACCGACCTGACCGTCAAACAGATCGCGCAGTTCCTGCGTGAGCAGTTGAAATAACCCCCCGCGTACCAAATCCCTCCCCAAGTGAATTCCGCCCCCGTCAGGTGAAAGTTATGAGAACCGTTCTGTTTGGATTGGACGGCGCAACGTATAGCGTGCTCGACCCGCTCATGGACCAAGGGCTGATGCCTAACTTGCAGAAGTGCCGCGCCGCCGGCGTGCGTTGCCTGCTCGAGTCGACACCGCTGCCAATCACGCCGCAGGCCTGGACCACATTGGCCACCGGCCGCAGCATGGGGCATCACGGCATTCACGACTTCGTTCGCGTCGAACAGACCGACAGCGGCATCATTCTCCGCTTCAACACCGGTCGCGATCGTCACGTCCCGACGATCTGGAAGTACCTTTCGGAGTGCGGCAAGCGCATCACCGCCCTGAACTACTACGGCCTCGCGCCGGCCGAATCTGTGAACGGTCATACCATGCCGGGCTTCGTGCCGGGACGGTATCTGAAACGCTCCAGCTTTCCGGCCGATCTGTTCAGCCGGCTCGAGCAGGTACCGCACTTCGACGTCGGCGTTCTTGGGCTCGATCTCGATATCGAGAAAGAAGGCCTGGCCGAAATGCCACCCGAGCGCTGGGAAGAGTGGATTCAGTTGCACATTGAGCGCGAACGGGCCTGGTTCGCCACGATGGAGTACCTGATGGAGCACGAGCCCAGTGACCTGACGGCGATCGTCTTCGACGGTGTCGACAAGATCCAGCACCTGGCCTATCGGTTCCTCGATCCCAAGCACGTACCCGCCAATCCCACTCCGTGGGAGGCCAAGGTCATCGATCTCTGCCACAGTTACTTCAAGCAGATCGACGATTTCCTCGGCCGCACGCTGGAATTGCTGGGCGAGGACGGCCGGCTGTTCATCGCCTCGGATCATGGCTTCACGGCCAGCGACGAAATTCTGTACATCAATAAGTACCTGCATGACCTGGGCCACCTGCGCTGGAACGGTGAAGTCGACGTCGACGAGAACGAATCGATCGTCGTCGAGCGACTCACCCGGCAGATGGGCCTGTATGATTGGCGCAACACGCGCGCCGCGGCCCTTACGCCCAGTTGCAATGGCGTCTACATCCTCAATGTCCCGCCGGACGAGTACGAAGCTTTCCGCGACAAGTTGATCGACGAACTGTACGCGTTGCGCGGCGAGGACGGCGGTCAGGTCATCACCGAAGTCAAGAAGCGCGAGGACTGGTTTGCCGGTCCTTGGATGCACCGCGCGCCGGATCTGACCCTCACCCTGCGCGATCACGGCTTTCTCTCCGTCCTCAACGGCTCCGACGCGGTCGTCCCGCGCAAGTCCCCCGTCGGCACGCACCATCCTCTCGGCGTCCTGTGGGGTGTGGGGCCGGGTCTGAAGGTGAACGCCACCACCAAGCAGTGCAACATCCTCGACGTGGCCTCGCTGCTGGTGCACAGTGTGGGCGTCGAGATTCCAGCCGAGTACGAAGGAACGTTTCCGGCCGATCTGTACGAGGAGAGTTACCTGGTGGCAAATCCGCCGAAGGTCTCCTGGGGCGAGAAGGTGGCACCGGCTGCCGCCGAAGTCCAGGTTGCCCAGCAGGACACGATGGACTCGGAGGAAGAACTCGTGCTCACGCAGCGACTACGGAGCCTGGGTTACATCGAATAATGCCGATCACCAACGTTTCCAGCCAGGGTGTGAAGATCTCCTGCCGCTCGACCATGCCGGTCGAGTCCGGTCGGGCTGCGCTTTTCATCCACGGTTTGAATACGAACCTGGCGTTCTGGCACCCGCTGATCGTCCGGCAACTGGCTGCCGATCGGCTCGTCCTGTGCTACGACCAGCGCGGTCACGGCGGCAGCGACATGCCGGCCACGGGCTACACGCTCGACGATCAGGTCGGCGACGCGCTCGCTGTCCTCGATGCGCACGAAGTTGCCGCCGCCGACGTCATCGCCCACAGCTTTGGCGCGGGAATCGCGTTGCAACTCGCTCGCAAGCATCCGGATCGGGTGCGCACGATCACAGTGCTCGACGGTCGCCTCCGCTCGATTCAAGGCGTCGTCCGCCTGGGCGATTGGGAGCACTACCCGCGCTGGAGCCAGCAGCTTGCCGATGCGGGCATGACGGTCGATCCCACCTGGGAAATCGACTGCCGGCTCCCTGTCCGGCTGGAAGCGGTCGATTTCTCGCGCGTTTCCGGAGTACTCGAAGCCGACGGCTTCTTCGTCCCGCGCCTCACGAACAAACGCGCGGGTCAGAAGTACCGCAGGCTGATCGCGGAAACGACCGCCTTTTACGACTACGACCGCTGTGTTGGTCTGACGCGCGACGTGCTTTGCGAAATCCATCAGCCGACGCTGCTGGTCTACGGCACGCATTCGCCGTTCGTCCCCAGCTGCGAGATACTCGCCGCCGAGATGCCCAACGTCCATGTCGAGCTTATCGCGGGCGCCGGACACAACTTTCCGCTGTCGTTGCCCGAGCCGACGCTGCGGGCGCTCGCTGCCTGGCCGCCACTCGGCGTCACGTCTGAAGTCTCTGAACTGACAAGTTAAGGTTGCAATCGCATGGCTCAGTCCGAATCGACCATTCAGGTGCCGAACACCTGGTACGACGACGTGATGTTCAAGCCGTTGTACCTGGAGTTCTACGAGCAAAGCGACTTCGCCAACTTCGGCCTGTGGAACGAAAGCACTATCGGTCCGCGCCAGGCTTGCGAAAACCTGGTGAACCGGCTGCAAGAGCTCTTGCCCGACAAGCGGGGGACAATACTCGACGTGGCCTGCGGCAAGGGAGAAACCACGCGCTGCCTGCTGGCGAACTACACCCCCGAGGCGATCACCGCGATCAACATCTCGGAACGCCAGGTGGAGCACGGCCGAACGCTGGTGCCCGGCGCCGACTTCCGCTGCATGGATGCCGTGAACATGGACTTCGCGGACGAGTCGTTCGACAACATCATCTGCGTCGAAGCAGCGTTTCATTTCGATACCCGCGAAAAGTTTCTTCGCGAGGCGCTCCGCGTGCTTAAGCCCGGGGGTACGCTGGCGCTCAGCGACATCCTGATGACGCTCGAAGGCGAACGAGCGCGGCCCTACCGCACCGAGGCTAACTATCTGCCCAGCATCGAGGCCTACCGCGACTTGATCGAAGCCGTGGGCTTTACTGACGTGCGGATCGAAGACGTCACCGAACAGTCGTGGTTTCCGTTCTTTCGCTATACCGTCAACTTCCTGCACGAGAAGTTCCTGCGCCGGCAGATCGACGAACCCACTCTCAAACGGCACCTCGGCACGAATTACGGTCACGTCCCCGATCTGGAACATTACTTGATCGTTTCGGCTCGTAAGCCTTCAACCAAGTCAACCAACTGATGGCTCTCGCTTCCCAGGCACAACCCGCGACGGTCGGTGGCGCCACATTCGGACGCCCGGCGCCGCCGCGCGCGCTGGCCACGGCCGATTTTCGTCGCGTGGCGCAGAACGGCTTTGGCGACGGCAGCAACTCCTACGCCTACTCGGCCGCCTGGTATCAGGACCATCTTTACGTCGGTTCGAATCGCGACATCCTGCCGCTGTTGATCATGCGGTCGCCCTTCAAGATTCCCTTTGCCGTGCCGCCGGTGCCACTGCCGAACGACTATACGGAACTGGATCTTCGCGGACAGATCTGGCGGTACAACGTCGGCGCGGATGAGTGGAGCCGCGTCTACCATGCTCCGCTCGTCGAGGGCTACCAGGGCCGAATGGCGCCGCAGGCATTCGGCTTCCGCGCGATGACGGTCTTCAAGGGCAAGAGCGACCCGCATCCAGCGATCTATACGATTCCAGCCGTCGGCCGCAACGTGCTCGAAAGCGTCACGCTGCGCTCGCTCGATGGCGAGACCTTCAGCACTCTGCCCGCACCCTGGGTGCCGGGTTCGGACGTGGTTTACGGTTCGTTCCGCGCGATGGTCGAATTCAAGGGGCGGCTCTTCGTCGCTCCTTCGTCCGCCAAGGGCAATCCCCAGGCGCTCCGCATGGAGCAGGGTAAGGAAGTCCTCGTCACGCACGCCAACACGTCGCAAGACAGCGCCGTGCTCTGCAGCGCGGATCCGGCGGGGGGCGAGTGGGAACTCAGCTCGCCTCCGGTCTTCGGCGACTTCACCAACGCCAGCATCATCGACATGCTGGCTTGCGGCGACTACCTGTACGTCGGCACGCTCAACGTTCGGCACGGCTTCCAGCTCTGGCGCACCACAGCCGAGGGACCGGCCCCGCACCGTTGGGAACTCGTGATCGACCGCGGCGCTGATCGCGGCGCATACAACCAGGCCATCCTCTCAATGGCCGAGTTCCAAGGCGACCTGTACGTCGGCACCTGCATCCAAAACGGCGGTTTCGACCGCGTCTACCAGGTTGGCCCGGCCGCGGGCGAGGTCCTTCGCGTCCGGCACGATGGCACCTGGGATATCGTCGTCGGCGATCCGCGCATTACGCGGCACGGGCTCAAGACGCCCACCAGCGGGATGCGCGCCGGCTTCGGCAATCCGATGAACGGCTACATCTGGCGGATGCGCGTGCACGAAGGCGTGCTGTATGTCGGCACCTGCGACATCTCGTCGTTTGTGCCGTTTTCAAGCGTCGACACCTGGCCCGATCATGTGAAGCGGCTGCTCGACCCGCGCTCGCTCGAGAGGTTTCTTGAACGGCTGGGCGGCTGCGAGCTGTGGCGCACCACCGATGGCGACAACTGGCTGCCCGTCACCCGCAATGGGTTCGACAACCGCTACAACCTAGGCATCCGGGCGCTCGTT
>Ga0169931_10004529_pt1 | contig 21608 bp, 21 predicted proteins | sample Kivu_15m_20L_FD_129675 | JGI IMG/M metagenome (GOLD analysis project Ga0169931, IMG submission 129675) | Freshwater microbial communities from Lake Kivu, Western Province, Rwanda to study Microbial Dark Matter (Phase II) - Kivu_15m_20L... | ecosystem: Environmental > Aquatic > Freshwater > Lake... | reverse complement strand
GATAGTCTCTTTCTACACCTAGAGTTTTTTGTCTTCTACGGCGCAACTTGGCTACGCCAAGATTGCGCTCGCCCTGCTATTGCGAGTGATTTTTTTCAAAAATCACTCGCGCAGGGTTTATTTATCGGGGCTGCCTGGGGTGCAATAAACGGAATGAACGATCTACAACGTCACCACGGAGTTCCCAAGAAAGCAACTTCAGCCCCAGCCCTATTGGTCATCCTCGTGAGCTTCGCTGGTCTTTTAGTGCTCCCCTGCTGCGAGGCCTGGGGGCGGGACGCTGATCCTGTTTCTGGCCAGGAAGAAATTTATGAGGCGGATGCGACTCCTCTACCTCCTAGCTGCGGTCCTTGCGGGGCAGCTAGCCCGATGATGGAGGCCGTGATGACGCACATCATTGCCGCCAAGGCCCTTCCTAGCTTCCAAGCGTATGTTGCCGCTACTACGAATGCGTCGTTTGCTCAGGCCAGTCCCATTGATATCTGCGGGGCGGTATCAAAGTTTTGTTGGGAGGACGAAAAAGAGCTAATCGAAGAGCCGGAGGAAAGTAAAGCGTTTAATTGTCGCGACTATGCAAGGTGGTTCAGAGAATGTCTCATCAAGCATAACCACAAGTTCTACGCTGAATGTTGTAACTCGGACCGGGAGAAGGCTATCTCCTGTGCTCACTCTAAATACTGCGCGTATCAGGGCAAGAAAGACGCTTGTTGTGAGGCCAATGACACAGTAGATCTAACGGAACCGATCTGTCGCGAGCGCTGCCGCTTTATAGAAACTAAAGACGGTGAAGAGAAACTCCAGTGCAATATTCCGATGATCGGGACGGGCGATTGTTTCCCGAAGCAGACACCGTACCAACCACCGCCACCCACCCCGTGCGAGCAAGAGATACAAAGCTGTTTGAACAAAAACCCACGGTCGTGTGCTGCCTGCAAACGAGAGAATCTAGAGGCGTGTGGTGGAGGTTGTGACAAAAAAGAAACGAATGAGGTTTGTACTAAATGCTGTAGACAGAGGCCTCGGTCTGATTTTATCGAGTGCCTCGAAACATCGGGGTGTGCGGAGAAGCCCCTCAAGTACCCGTATGGGTATCGGGGAAGCTAGGCGCCAGGGCCACTATGACAAGGTGTTTCGGTGACTGCGAGCTTTGAGTGGGGCGCACATCATGTATTTGACAGTGAGGCAGGTGATTGGGCCTTGAACTGAGGCGTTGGTTCAAGCACCCAAAGAGCCTTAGACCGTATCTCTCACCTTCTTATGTTGTCGTATGAGATCCTTGACTACCCGCGGGTGGGAAACCCCGCGAAGACAGATCGGAATCCCTTCGGTGCCCGCAAGAGGTACGACCGTTACATCCCCGAGTTTGAAGAGCCGTTGTAGGATCGTCTCCTCGATCTTGATCTCCTGCACCCGGTGATACTCTATCCTGGTCGAGCGTTCGCGCCAGGCTAGGCGGCCTTCGACGTCGATTAAATACTCAGGGGTAATCACAAAACGCTCGTTGTGTATCGTAAAGGCGCAGCGCAGGACCATGGTAAGGGGGATGAGATTGAGGAGTGGTATGGAGATCCCGGCGCTACTATCAATAGTCGTGTACTCAGGATAGAGCAACGAAACGTAGGAGGTTCCAGCGAGGGTCATGAGAATCAGGCAGATCATCCCACACTGGTTGAGCCACGACTGGCGAATAATGATGTTGTCCCCATCTCGAACGCCAACTTTTGCAATCTCTCGATCCTCAAGCTCCATCCCGTGATGATAATACATCGCCGGGGTATCGGTCTACTCGGCTTCAGCGGTGACCTGCGTGGTTTTTGTCCTCTTATTTGGAGAACTGCTCAGGATTTCGAATCGCCTGCTCGAGTATCTCCGCCAGTTTTTTTGGCAGTTCCTTAACTGAGATATCCGCTATGCTGTTCGGATAGTATGATTTGACGTGTCCGGTGTCTTTCCCGACACCTAAACCGATCAAGATCTTGTCGCCGGGCTTACGGATCTGAGCTATCACGCGCGAGAGCTCGAATTGGGGTGTAGCGTGGGCATTCGAGGGCTCTGGGAGACCATCAGACAGCACTATCAGGAATTTGTTTTCGTTTTTTTCGCGATCAAGCCGCTCACTAACGACGGTGAGGGCCCACCCGTCGTCGTTGTAGCGCGCACGACTATCGTATTCAACTTCATCGGGCATAGTTGCCATTTTATCTCGTACTTCAGGGCTCATGCGCTGATGGAAGGTTTTGAATTCATGAATTTCGCAGTTGAATCCCAGTATCTCGAAGTTAACACCTAGCCGGTTGAGCACCTCCGCAAGAGCAATTGTCGCTCTAAACGTCTCCTCTATGCGGTTCCCTCGTCTCATACTTCCCGAGAGGTCTACTAGAATCGAGATGGCATAGTCCTTTTCGGTTGGCTGTGTGCGCTTGGTAAATGACCGGCTTTCGGCAGCTGAGACTCCCGAGGCACACTCTGATATGCGTCGATCAAGATCCATCGTAGGGCCAAAACGCTTCCCCTCCTCTAGTTTGCTCGCACGGCGCTCCTGAAACAGTCTCCGAAGGTCACGTTCCAAGAGGTCAATTACCGGCAACACCTTGCTTCGATGAGAGCTGTAGACGCTTTTCTCCCCCTGAAGCACGGAGCGAATCTTGTCGCGAAACTTTATTCGTTCGTGGCCATCGGTAAAATCAGTTCGAATTGCCCCATCTCCAGTCGTTCCGCGAGGACGACGATCGTCTTTATGCGCTCCGGTGTAGGTGCCCGGGCTCGTTGAGGCACTCTGGGTTGAATCCGCTGTGGCGGGCTGCGGAGCGAGTTGACCCTTGAGCTGATTGGAGATCTCGACCTGCAGCCCTTGCAGAAAGATACGTATCAGCTCCTCGAGGGCTTTTTTGGTCTCATCGGAGAGATGCTCTGCACATTGAGCGAGCTCCTCTTTGGTCCGTTCGGATAGCTGGGAGAACTGTTTGGCGAGCTCCTCTGAACGTTCCGCGCCTTCTGCGTTCGCAACAGATGCAAGTGATCGAGAGACCTCTGTGAGCGAGCTCCCGCAGAGGCCCTTGGCGAGTGCTGCCTGAAGAGCGTCTGAGCTAATCAGGAATTCCTGCGGTTGATCGGTAGACGCCGCCTGGTGGTCGTTTTTTTCTGCCTGGGGTCTCTCAGAAACCGATTCCTCAGATTTCGACCCTTCTCTATCGCCCAAGGAGGGCTTTGAGTCGTGTTCAGGACGAGACGCCTCTTTGGAATGCCCATGAAGAGAGTGAGCCTCACTTGTTGTTTCACCTTTTTCACCCGACCCCTCGGGTTTTTCGAGCTGCGTCGATTTGGCTTCTGATGGCATGGACGACTGGGCTGCTAATTGCTTGAATATCTCGTATGCGAGAGCATCTCTGCGGTCCCTTTCGAGCAAACCTTGAAAGTGGGGCCAGATCTCCTCCGCGATAATCCGGTATGCCACGGCTGAGTATGCATGTGCAGCTCTTTCGCCGCGTTCTGTTTCCTGCCTACATGGATAGGTATAGTACGCTCTCTGGCATGCGGAGCGAGTGGCTTCGATAAACTCTACGACCTTCGGATCTCTTTCATGCGTTGCATCTGAGCGAGCATGTTCGGTGCGGTCTTGAAACCATTCCTGGATTATCTCACTCATAGCCACCACCGACAGAGGTAGAGAGCCGCGCTCCTTGAAAACGCGAGCGATTGTCTTGTCAATTCCCGCGAGGCTAAAGCAGATCGCCTCGTGCATGTCATTTTCGAGGATTGGGTAGGTGTCGCACAGATAGTTGTTCACGCGTGGATCCTCCACGGCGTTGAGTAGCATCATGAATCCTTTGTTGCTTCCCAATCCATCAGGAACTTGGTCGATTCGACTAATGCGTCGATGCGCTCCCTCATGGCAGGTGACAAACCGAAGGAAGCTCAGTGGGTTTCGAAGAACATCTCGAGAATCAATCGTTACGGAATTTTCCTCCGGATTCCAATACCAACCGCTACCTGGTTCTCCGAGGTACACAGGGAGGCGAAAGTCTTTCCCTATAAAGTGCGCAAGTGAGGATAAAATTTCGCGTTTTGCGAGGATTTCCTGTCTTTCGTCGAGAGTAAAGGTCTTGAGACTTTCGAGCTCTCGAGAGTAACGCGGCTTGACGATGTACCATGCATCATCAAAGAGGCCCCGTCTTTGACCCCACCAGTTGTCCGCTCGCCTCGAAGTAGCTTTCCTGCTCGAGTGCGCGGAGATGCTTCCTAAATCCTCTCGCTCACGAGTGATATCCGTCGTGGCTTCAGGTTGCTTTGATGAATCAGGCCCGTTTGAGATACCCATGTACAAACTCCTCTTGCTGCTACCATTCGATTCACTGAATGAAAAACCTCTCTGCAATTACGATTTCGTTTCGTTAGCAAGCATGCGCTTGATACCTTTGCTATAGGTTAAGAATAAAACACAGTGCGACTGCAACATAACAAAAAGGGCGTTTATGGAGCTTTTTGGCGAAATCGAGGAAGAGCAAACAACCGCGCTTGATGTATTCATCGAGGGCGTGAGTAAGCAACATGAGGCCGCGTTGTGTATCGCTCAAAGCACACGCAGTATGCTAGCGCTCTCGTACACCCTTCGTCGTGAAGGCTTTATACTGTGCTCCGATTGGCGCGCAGCGATGCAGGAGCTTGATAATGGTTCGAGGGTCGCACTGGTAGCCGAATCGATTTCCAGGGAGGTGTATGACCTATTCAGTCAATACAACGGGCGCTCGGGGATGGTGCAGATCTTCGATAAGGAGAGCTTCACGTTCATATCGAAGCAGCTTCCAGTGGACGTGAGTAGTTTCGTTCTCATATGTACTGATTCTGCGATCATAGATGCATACGCTCCTATTCTTTTGCACGCAGGGCTGATTTTTCGAGGAGAAAGTGTATGAGCGCTCAACCAATACCACAACAAGTTGACAATTCATCAGCAGCAGCAAACGAGGATCTGGTCGTTGGATCGCAAGCACGCATTAATTTCTATGGTGTACCGATTACCCTTGGCAGTGGCGGTAGCCTCGTGCCGGATAAGAATCAATTCAAGGATGACGTAATCACCTTTTTTGACAAGAAGTTAATGCGCGACATTGCTATCGCATTGGATCTCAATCACCCGCTCTTAATCGAAGGTGGGGCAGATCTCGGAAAGACACAGGCCGTCGACCGTGTCTGCGCCTACACTAATCGGGAGGTCTATTTCGTCAACTGTCGTGATATCGAAGCTGAGATGCTGATCGGGAGACTGACCGCTGTTGAGAACTCTAAATCGGGCTTCGGCTGGAAAGATGGGATAGTCATGCAAGCCATCCGCAACGGTGGTGTCTTAGTGTTGGATGAATACAATCGGCTCAAGGGTGAAGCGCGAGCGGTCTTTCATCAGGTCTACGACGCAGTGCTTCGTGGTAAGGGTCAAGTGGTTCTGGCCGAGAACAACGGAGAGGTGGTACCACTACATCCAAATTTCCGGATCGTCATGACTCAGAATCCGCCAGACGGTACGTATACGAATCGAGAGGTGATCGATCCGGCGGAGATCTCGCGGGTAGTGCATTTGCGCTACCCGGCCCAGCTTCCAGCAGAGGTTGAGGAGGCGCGCATTCTAGGAAGTTTCGGTATCGTATCTCAGGCCCAGGACGCGCAAGCGCAGGACTCCCTGCCCTATCAACCGAAGCTGGACAAAACTGTGCTTGCTAAGATTCCCGGGATGGCTGAGGTGCTAATCAAATTCGTCGAGTTCCACCGGCATCTACGTCATGCGATCGCGAACCGTGAGCTTGCGGCTGATAGTGCGCAGCCGGTTCACTTGACGTTCCAGCGAGATGTAAAGAGGTTGTTCACATTTGTATCATCGTACTACAACGGTGATCTCAATGAGACGCTCCAGCTTGCGATCGAGTACTATTTTGTGAATCGATTTGAGTCAGAGATCGATAGGCAAAAAGTGCGAGAGGCGGGTCGCATGGTTCAAGGAGCAGCTACAGCCCATGGCAAGCGCCGGGCTGTGGTGGAGGAGCAGGCGACTGAGGGGTTATCGCACATAAAGCGTGTGCTAGGAAAAAATTACTACGGCCCGGAGGTATGCGAAACCTTCTTCGGGGAGAAACTTGGGAAGGTTCCGGGAATTCCCGGCTGGATCACGCCGGAGCTTTTAAAAAGCCGTTGCCCGCTTGCAAAGACAGGTGAAACGATAGGGGAAACGCACTCTCTGATCTTCGTACCGGCCCAAATAGGTTCAAGAAACCTAACGGTCCACACGTTTGCCCAGATGGCCAACGGTCGTGCGAAAGAGGCCTGGGGCAACGAGGTTTTGTCCAACACGGATTTCTTTGATCAGGAGGAGTTTAAGATCAAAGCTAAAGAGGGCACATGGGTTTTAGTCTACAACGGAGAGGCTGCTGATGTTAACGAGGGTCTCTATAAGGCTGTTAGCATACGAGAGCTTCTGCTCAGCAAGGGTATTATGATGATATCCTCTCGGGGGGAGTATGAGTCAATCCCACAACACGAGGTGACACACGCTGCGGGAGCTAAAACACCCAGAGGCTTCGTCGAAGCTAAGATAGAGTCCGACGGACTAGGGTGCAGTTTTATGGACTTGGACGAACCAGGTTCGCGCATGGTAGCCCGAGTAAAGGCTTGAAGTGATCGTCTCTTCTCTAAGGAGGCTTGGGCCGACTTGAGAAGCTGAGCAAGAGTAGTGTATCCTTGGACCCGGTAGTCGGTTCCATCGTAGTGTGGTGTTCGCTGCTCCAATCACACTACTTGTATGCAGTTCATTTCAAGCAAACCGGCGGTTCCTAATCCGCATCCGCAGCTCGATGGTGCGCCCCCTCGTGAGTACGAAAAAGGGGTTGTTCTCAGTACAGACAAGGTACTTCGAGCTGGTTCGACGGGGGGCCTCACGCGTGCCACTCTTGCAGTTAGCCTGATGAATGACCCACTGGAGCAGCAATTTTTCTCGGGTCTAACTGGGAAGTTGATGCAACGGGTCTCCCTTGGGGAGGAATTTATTGGATTGTTGGCCGATGCGATATCGAGCCCTAGCGCGGGAACTCTGGGCGCAGGAGCGGTGATCAAACCGGTTGACGGGCTCACGATTGAGCCAGCTTTTAATGTGATCTGGACCCATGTAAAGACCCGCTGGGATTACAACAACTTCGTTAGTGCTCTCTACGGCTCGAAATTCGACTGCGATCTCTTCAATACGTCGCTAAAGGCTATTTCGTATTCGCCGAGTATCAGGGTGGAGTACGAGGTCAATCTTCCGGGAGGTTGTCGACTCATTCCAGGCGTTACGTATACGCACCTCTGGAGTTACGACCTATGGAGTAAATCTCGATTTTCGGATTTCTCCATCGATTCAGGTGTATTGCAGAGTCGGCTAGCGGCTTCTATTCCGATCGTAGGCGACTCTGTTGGAAGGCAGGTCGATCTGCGACCGTTCGTAAATCGCACCGACCTGTATCGAGCAGTACGAGACTCCCTTGAGGAGAACCTACTGTGGGACTTTGGCGCAGATATCGCGGTTCAGATCCGAGATTCGTGGATCAAAGAGACACGCCTTGGAGGAGCATATATCTATGCGATGGCGTTCGACGGGTACCGGGTAAACCTCGGTATTGAGTATTAGGTCCTCACGCTTTGACTGCGCTCGAAATATTTGTAAAAAAAGCCGGGCTCATTTCCTAGGAGGCTTTAGGGCTCCCTTGAGAAGCTGACCAAAGCTGCTCGATGCTGCGGTATCTGACGCCTGCCAACTACTCTTTGAGCAGTCGCGCTGGCAGACAGAGCAGATATCGCCGGCCTCCCGAGGGGGGTGCCAGAATGGGTTTATCGCTAAGATGAGGGCTTCCTGCAGGGGGTCCTCCAGGTCGATATGATCGCCCTCATAGAAGATAACACCGGGATCGTCGATGGAGTCACCGGGCGCTGCGGCATCGCTGCTTGTCTGGAGCAGCCAGTCGATTGAAGCGATGATCTCATGGGTGACCGTATCAGCGCAGGTGGAGCAATCTTGTGAGCAGCGGCCGCTTATGATCCCCTTGATCATGACCCCGCCGTGTGTGCGAGTAAGGGTAATGTCTGCAATCGGGGCCTCTACAAAGGTTACCTGGGTGGTCTCAGCCCCCTCTTTGATGCGGGCGTTAAGGGCTTCAAGGCTGATGGGGGAATCGATCTTCATCCCCGAAAATGGAATAGTGGCGACGTAAATCTTCATACCTGTCAGTGTTCTATGGCGTTCCCCCAAAGTCAGCTGGCACATTCTCGGCTCTTGGAGAACGCCATTGGTTCGTGGACGCGAATCAAATCAGTAACCTATAGTGATGTACAGCAGAAGCCTGGCCAGCTTTACAGGCAGGGACTTTTGCACATGACTGTAGCAAGTCACGAACTATGCTCTGTATAACGTAAATCGGGAGATAATTAAAATTGAGCCAAACAACTCTTTGAGTCGGCTCGAAAGTGGGCTATACAATCGACTTTCACGCAACTAGTGTAGGGTTTCGCCGATTATTCTTGCACGTAGTTTGGAGGCGATTATGGCTATCAATAAAGTACTTTTACTCGGTAATTTAGGCAAAGATCCAGAGATGAGGGTTACCCCCCAGCAGATGGCTATCTGTAGGTTCTCCCTGGCAACCGGGGAGCGTAAGAAGGATCAGAGCGGTCAGTGGGTTGACCATACGGAGTGGCACAATATAGTTACATTCGGTAAGACCGCGGAGAATTGCGGACGATTCCTCAAGAAAGGCTCTCAGGCGTTTATTGAAGGTAGGATCCGCACAAATAAATGGCAGGACAAAGAGGGCAAGGATCGCTACACGACTGAGATCCTGGCTGATAACGTGCAGTTCGTAGGAGCTCGCCGCGGAGAGGCGTCAGATGTGGATTTTGGTGGGCAGGTCGCCAACGACAACGTCTTGGCAGGTATCCCCACTGCGGATTCACTCCCGCAAGCGGCGAATGGAGGCGGTCGTTCCTCTGCTCCCGTGTCGGATGAGCCAGTGACCTTCGACGACGATGATATCCCATTCTAACCTAATCGCTGTTGTCTCGATCCCGGTAGTGTCCGCCCTTATCGGCTATGTAACCAATTACATAGCCGTTAAGATGCTCTTTCGTCCGCATCACGCCAGGATGTTTCTAGGGTTGACGTTGCAGGGTTTGGTACCTCGGCGCCAAAAAGAGATCGCTGCTAGCCTCGGTAAGATGATTGAGCGAGATCTTATTTCGCACGCAGATATTCAGGCGGCTTTGAGCAGCAAGGAAACCGTCGAGGAGGCATCGGGGTTTCTTAACGAACAGGTGGATCTCTTTGTTCAGCGACTGGGCTCACAGAATCCCATGATCGGGGCCTTTCTGCAGGGGCCTTTGCTTGAACAGGTCAAAGGCTTGTTAGGCGCGCAGATGTCAGAGCGCTTTCCGATGTTTATGGAGCGGGTGATTGGGCGTGTAGGAGATAAGCTTGATATCAAGTCGATAGTGCAGAGCAAGGTGGAGTCCTTTGATCTTTCGAAGCTTGAGGCCATTATTCATGAGGTCACTGCGCGTGAGCTAAAGATGATTGAGTTTTTGGGTGGTGTTCTAGGCTTCATAATCGGCGTGCTACAGGTTGTACTCATGGTAGCCTTTTCGTAAGAGATGCTCTCGGTGTAGCTTCTCGAAGGATCTCATGCTCGACATCAAGGAGAGATACGGAAGAGTGGTGCTCGTCACGGGAGCGAGCTCTGGAATTGGGGCTGCTTTTTGCCGGAAATTCGCCGCTCTCGGATTCGATGTTGTAGCGGTCGCTCGGCGAGAGCAACGATTGATTGCGTTGAAGGAGGAGCTTGAGCAGCTCTATAGAGTATCCGTGAAGCCCGTGGTGCTCGATCTGGCAGTATCTGGCGCTTGTGAGCAGCTCGCTGCAGGGTTGAAAGAGCAGGGGATCGAGGTCGATGTGCTGATTAATAACGCGGGTTTTGGGTCCCTGGGAGCCTTCGAATCGGTTTCGATAGACAAACAGCTGGGGATGATCGATCTAAATTGTAGTGCGGTTGTTGACCTAACGGCACGGCTTCTTCCAGCGATGAAGGCCCGACGTAGGGGTGCCGTGATAATCGTGTCGAGTGTAGTCGGAACCATTCCAGCGCCATGGTTCGCTACTTACAGCGCGACCAAGGCGTTCGATCTCTACTTCGGGGAAGCGTTGTATGCGGAATGCCGGGGGAGTGGGGTCGATATTTTGACCGTGCTGCCCGGTTTAACGCGCACGGAGTTTCAAGCTGGGGCGGGACTTCGAGAATATCATTCTCCGTATCGTAGTGCAGAGCAGGTTGTCGACACAGCGTGCGCTTCTTTGGGGAGAAAGGCGATCGTGGTGGATGGCTGGTTTAACAAATTGATGTCTCACGGGGTGCGCCTTTTGCCGCGCGCGATTGTTTTGGCTGTCAGTCGAAGCGTTATGAAGCGTGAGCTGGGGATTTAAGTGGTGTTTTGCTGGTGAGTTATACGTGCTGTAGCGGACGGGTAACTACCTAGGATCGACGTAGTCATGCGTCTGCCTGATTGTGCTGCTCTCCCCTCTGAGGCACAGGATCAGCGCACTGATCGAGAAATTCCCTCACGAGGCTCTCCCACTCTTGCTCGAGGGAGCCACGAAACTCCCGACGCTTGGCGCGCTTGTACCAATATCGTGCGTTCCACAGATCCCCTTCTTTACGGTGAAGATACGCGTGAGTCGCAGCACTCGATGGATCTTCTTCATGCTGTATCTCCTCGTGCGCCTTTTCCCATGTGCCGCAGCGATCAAACCAGAGCGCTCGGAGTGCAGGTGAGAGATCCTTAGGTGGTGATGAATTGAGCAAGGATTGTACAAAGCTACTAAGATTCATGCTGTCAAGGATATCAGTGAGAAAGATCTTCGTCTAATGCGTATTTGGTTAGCGAGCTATCTGCGAAAAAAGTCGAACAAAGACCTCGCTCTGTAAAAACTCCTGATCTACCGCTAGGATGCGTCTAGAGCAGAGCTCTTCGAAAGTAACCCACGAGAGCGCTACGACGTCATCGCCGTTGCCGTCCGGCGTTATCTCACCGGCACTCCGCTCAACTCGGTAGTATATGTGCATGAGCTGCTCTGTCGGGTATTCAGGGTTCTGATGGAATTCCCGAGAGCAGAAGAGTAGCTCTCGTACCCGCACGTCAATACGGGTTTCCTCCCTGAATTCACGTGCCAGTGCAACAAGAGGGGCTTCACCGAGCTCCAAACCACCTCCGGGGAAATTGGTAATGATACCGGAGGGTACCTTGGTATCGGTCAATAAAACTTTGCCCTGCTCGACCAGAACCCCGTAAATAGCGACTCGAAACTTCCGAAGTGTATTTCTATCCATACTCTCGTCACAGGATATCAGACCAATCGATTTAATGCTCGTGTTAAACAGGGCGGGACTGTAACAGGAGGTGTGTATTGACCGTGCACCTGCCCGTGCCATGAACTATCATCCACAGTTTGCGTTACAGTCCCAACACGGTAGGCAGAGGGGCCTGTTACTCGTCCCCAAGGAAGGCGCGCAAGATGGTGTGAGAGGCTTTTGTGTCCCGGTGCTATAACGCCCCGTTTGTGTCGGTTCTTTGTGTGATACAGTGAGCTCGGTGTGTTCCAGATTCAGGTATCTTCGTATCAGGAGAGGGTCTTATGGGATTAAGGACGGTCATTCGTTCCGTTGGGCACTACGTCCCGGAGCGTTGTGTTACAAATGACGAGCTTTCGACGCTCATGGATACGACCGACGCTTGGATTACCGAGCGAACTGGGATTAAGGAGAGGCGCTTTATTGAAAAGGAAGGGATCAGCACGGCCGACCTGGGCGAGCGCGCAGCGCGGCAAGCCCTCGAAAGAGGTGGCTGGAGTCCGGCGGATATCGACCTGATCGTGGTAGCGACACTTTCTCCTGATTACTACTTCCCTGGGGTAGGGGTGATGTTGCAACAGCGCCTCGGGTGTCGCACGATTCCGGCGATTGATCTACGTGCCCAGTGCAGTGGATTCGTATATGGGCTCTCGTGTATCGATGGGTATGTGAAGAGCCGGCAGGCTTCGAAGATACTCTTCGTATGTGCGGAGGTGCAATCTCCGGTGCTCGATCTGACTACTCGTGGAAGGGAGATGGCTGTTCTCTTCGGAGATGGTGCGGGTGCTTTGACTTTAGAGGCGGTTGGTATTGAGGAAGAGGGTGATATTTCAACACCTGGAATTATCGATTCATACCTGGGCAGCGATGGGTCTGGTGCTGATGTGCTGTGCATGAAGGTTCCTGGCACCGCGACCCCAGGGTTCATATCTGCTGCTGCAGTCGAGGAGCATGTAATTCACCCCCAGATGGAGGGTAAAGTCGTGTTCAAGAATGCAGTGACACGATTGCTCGAGACAGCGAACGTGCTGCTGCAGCGGAACGGTTTATGTGCAGATCAGATCGATCTGCTGGTGCCACATCAAGCAAATCTTCGTATTAACGAGATGGTGCGAGAGCACCTCGGATTAGCACCGGAGCGGGTCGTCAATAACATCCACAGGTACGGAAATACAACCGCAGCGACTATCCCGATAGGTGTATCCGAGGCGGTTAGCGATGGTCGTTTGCAGGCAGGGAAGCTGGTGATGACCCTGGCTTTTGGGGCTGGATTTACGTGGGGTGGCAACCTTATTCGTTGGTGATGTTCAGTAGTACAGGGGTCGGAGAGAGCGGAGAGGGGGAAAAAGGATACTCTTACCAAACAGGTCATAGGTTGTGCTATCGAGGTGTAGGGGGGCGAGGTAACGTACGAAAAATGCCTCGCCCATGAACTTTAACTAGCTGGGCTCCCTTTTACCAATCCGGCGCCTGTCTCTATCTCGATTTTGAGTTTCTCACTTTGGGAGGTGCTGTCACCGTTTCATCCTTTGCTTGTTGACTGCTTGTAGTACCACGTGGCTCCGGTGTGGCAACAACGGCAGCGGAGCTTCCATGAGGCGTCTGCTCTGAGTCTCGGCCGACATTGAGGAATGAGGGTGCTGCTGCATCTTTATTCTTCACCAAGGTTACCCTGACCGCTCCCTCCGCTTGGCTGCGATTTTCTCTAAGGAAGACCTTAATCCGGTCGGCGGTAAGAAGGCTTTCTCCCTGCTTTAGCTGCGGGTTGTTGCTCAGGGTCACGGTGGCTGATGCTGCGTCATACAGAGCTTGTTGGCCGGTAGCCTCGATATCCTGCTTGGTGATCCTTACATCCCCCTTCGCGGTCAATTTTTGAATCTGGTTATCCTCTCCGTAGATCCCCTCAAGGGTTCGCGAAGTAAGTTTCATGTCGCCCTGATCAACGGTCACGTTCCCTTTGTATACAAAGACACGCTGCTTTGCGTTGAGCGTGAGGGAGTCGGCCGAGATGTTTGTAGGGAGCTTCGAGAAGCTATCGTCAAAAGCTTTTTCGTCTAATAAAGAAGTACTGGTAGATTGATCGGGAGCAGCGCTATCCTGCGGCGCTGCTAAGGTGCTGTGTGTCTGAGCTAGGCAGATGGCAGATAGAAGAAGGGTGTATTGAAGTATGTCAGGCAAGGATCTCATCAGTTTACTCGGCCTCCTTCGGTTTGATGACAGTTGTTACCCCTTTCGTGAGCTTGAATTCCTGAGTGTTGAGGTCAGCGTCAAGCCAGTTTCCCGTAATGAGCAGCATGGCGCTGTCGATCTCGACATGGGTTGGGATCTGGATGGTATTCGAAGCTTGTTCGAAGACTGCGTGGGAGGTACGCAGGGTCGTTTCATCTTTATAGGTTACCACCACGTTTTCGAACAGTTCGGCGCGCGCGAGCTCGGTACCGTTGAGCGTTAGGAGCGCTCTCGATGCAGCGAGGGTTGCGTTCCCCTCCTTTTTTCGACTAACCGTGAGGCGTGGTTCGTCTACCTCAGCCACGTTTCCAAGAGGATTGTAGCGCCCCTTTCGGCCGAATATCTCCCAGAGGGTCTCTCCATCTCGCGCTAGGCTGCGGTGAAACTCGTTGAGGACAAATCCAGATGCGGGGCCAGGTGTTGCGATGGCCCCGATCTGCGTATCCACCGGTTGCGGTGTTGTTCCCTCTATCGCTTCCTTGGATAGGGTAGCGTTATCGGGTATTCGAGCGGAGCTACGGCTGATTATGATCGCGATGCTGATGGCGAAGAAGGTCCCCAGGAGCCCTAGTCCTAGGGCCATGCTCTGTTTGCGTGTGACACGAAGCGGCACGGATAACCCTTTCTAAAGAACCTCTCGTATCCGGCAGAGGCTCCTTACGAGCGGTGCCACGTGTGTTAGAGGTAACATGCACGGTCCGTCCGAAGGCGCATTGTCGGGATCGTCATGGCATTCGAAGAATACCCCATCGACGCCCGTTGCAACAGCGGCTCGCGCGAGGGTTTGAACGAAGTGGCGTGAGCCCCCAGAACTGCCGGATCCCCCACCCATCTGCTGCACGCTGTGAGTGGCGTCAAAAACAACTGGATAGCCTGTTTGGCGCATGATTACGAGGCTTCGGGGATCGACCACAAGGTCTCTGTACCCGAAGCATGTACCCCGTTCACACAGGAGGATACGCGTATTGCCAGTACTTGCGATCTTCTCTGCTACGAACTGCATATCTGCAGGGTGCAGGAACTGGCCTTTCTTTACGTGTATCGCTTTACCGGTCGACCCCGCTGCTACGAGCAGGTCCGTTTGTCGGCAAAGAAAAGCAGGTATCTGAAGTACATCGACGACCTGTCCGACAACCTGAGCCTGTTCCTCTGTGTGTACGTCGGTCAAGACCGGTGCGCCGATTGTGCTACGAACCTCCTCGAGGATCTTAAGCCCCGTATCGATACCGATCCCTCGCTTGCCGCTCATACTGGTGCGGTTAGCCTTGTCAAACGAGGATTTGAAGACGAGCGATACAGGGAAGGGTTCGAGCTCCTGGCGGAGAAACTCAGCGATGCGCAGGGTGTGTTCGCGAGATTCGATCTGGCACGGCCCTGCTACGAGCAGGAGTTTTTGACCGTCACCTACCTTGACAGCGGGGGATATCTCTACGAGCACTGTTCGCCCTCCAGGGTGTTCACTGCTGTGGAAGATCCCTTCTGTGTTGGCTGGGTGTTACGCGAGCTCTTGATCGATGCTACCTTCTCTACCTGAGCATCAATGCCGGATGTCTGCACTTTGTGGGCTTTTGCAGCCGCTACGAACGATGTGAAGAGTGGGTGGGGAGCTTTTGGAGTTGACTGAAATTCAGGGTGGAACTGCACAGCTACGAACCATGGATGGTCCTTCAGCTCAATAATCTCTACCAGTACGGCATCGGGTGAGGTTCCAGAGAACACGAGCCCCGCGTGCTCAAGTTGTGCACGGAAGGCGTTGTTGACCTCAAAGCGGTGACGGTGTCGCTCACTGACTTGGACCCTTCCGTAAATCTCTCTGACCTTACTCCCTTCCTTGAGGACACACGGATATGCACCAAGCCTCATAGATCCGCCTTTGGTGTGCACCTCTTTTTGGCTCTCCATGATGTCGATAACCTTTCTGGTTGAACCCTGGTCGAACTCACCGCTGGTTGCGTCCGTGATGTTGGCCATGTTCCGGGCGAACTCGATCGTGGCGATCTGGAGCCCAAGGCAGATTCCGAAGTAGGGTACTTTGTGCTCTCGAGCGTAACGGGCGGCTGCGATCTTACCCTCGCTTCCACGAGCACCGAAACCTCCCGGTATCAGGATCGCATCGACGAGGTTTCCTGAATTGGCTTCGCGTATCCCGACCTCGACCCCCTTGGTCTCGAGCCCTTCGCTGTCGACGTAGACGATCTTGATGCGACAGTCGTTGGCAACACCGCTGTGGATCAGTGCTTCGCTCAAGCTCTTGTAGCTCTCGGTCAGGTCAACGTACTTACCGACCATAGCGATCGTGATTGTCTGCCGATTTTCATCGGTCAGACACTGAGCTATCTTGCGCCATGGGTCGAGCTTCGGAGCGCCCGTCCATATATTGAGGTGCTCTACGATGCGTTGGTCGAGTCCTTCATTGTGTAACGATATCGGAAGTTCATAGATCGTGCGCACGTCAGGGGCATTGATGACGCAGTTCGTGCTGACATTACAAAATAGGCTGATCTTGTTCTTGAGTTTTTCATCGAGCGCTTGTTGTGAGCGACAGATGATGATGCTCGGAACGATCCCGTACCCTGTTATCTCTTTTATCGAGTGTTGAGTTGGTTTGGTCTTGAACTCATGAGCTGTTGCAATCAGGGGCACCAGGGTCACATGGATATAGAGAGTGTTCTGCGCGCCAACATCAGCTCGCATCTGCCGGATCGCTTCTAGAAACGGTAGGCTCTCGATGTCTCCCACTGTACCACCGACCTCTACGAGGCAGATGTCAAAACCTTCAGCCGCCAGTTTGATCCGTCGCTTGATCTCGTCTGTGATGTGCGGAATCACCTGCACCGTTCCGCCCAGGTAGTCTCCGCGACGTTCGTTGGCGATGACGGTTTCATAGACCTTGCCGGAGGTGAAGTTATTGAGCTTGGACATGCGGGTGCCCATGAATCGCTCATAATGTCCAAGGTCGAGGTCGGTCTCTGCGCCGTCGTCGGTCACAAAAACCTCGCCATGCTGAAATGGGCTCATGGTTCCTGGGTCAACATTGATATAGGGATCGAGTTTGACCGCAGTTGCCCGTAGCCCTCGCGCTTCGAGAAGGGCCCCAATACAGGCAGTCGTAAGACCTTTGCCGATGGATGAGACTACACCACCTGTTACGAAGATATATTTGGTTGGGCGAGATTCCATAGAGCGCGGTAATCCTTGGAAGATTGTGACGGATCCCAGTATCGCCTGTCTGGTGTCCGAAGACAATTCAATAAGGCATCTGATGGTTAACAACTTGGGTCTTAGCGGTTCTCACGAGGGTGCCAACTCGGTCCTGCTTGTGACGGACCCGGTATCCTTGTGCCTCCGACGTTTCAGATAGTCAGTTTTTCCTTGATTGCTGGTCGGGGAGCGGCTAGCCTCTGCCGTCGTTTAGGGCCTGTGGGGAGGTAAAGATATGCATACGATTCAGATTCGGCACGTTCCGAGTTCATGGGTGTGCGTCTCTAATGCGGGTTCGGCCTTGCGGATCGACTATCCAGAGAGTTTTGAGGCTTCGATTGAGGGGGTGGCACGCGCCAAGGGCAAGGGTCAGGACCGAGAGACAGCGGTGGGTGACTGTTTGCAGACGGCCTCCGTGGATTCGCTGGCAGAGCTAGAGCTGCCGAAGGAGTGGCGAAGTATCTCTGCGGCTGAACTCGGTCGCATGGTAATTCAAGGACGTATTTCAAATATGACGGTGACCGAGAAGGCTTGACCTCGGTAAGGCGAGGAGCATTTTGCTCCTTCAAAACGGCTCTCCTCGACGTGGATTACTCTCGAATCGACTACGGGCGTGGCGTGATCCCTTCCCAGATAATTGGTCAATCGCCTCCAGCTGACTGCGGGCAGCATCGCAGGCGTCTCTCAGAGCAACATATATATCCTCGTGAGCATGGTTGCGTTCGGGATCACGACTTACCACTATCTCTCGTCCCGGCAGATGTAAATGCAGAGAGACGTGAAACACATTCCCTTGATGGTGATGACGGTGACGGCCCTCGATCGTGAGGGTGCCGTGGATGATGTTAGGTTGAAAGTGCAGTAACTTATCGAGCATGTGTTCGGCACGCGCTTGTACGGCAGGGGAAGGTTCGGCGTTGTGGAAGACAACGGCAAATCGACCATATTGAGGTTCTCGCGGTATCATAACTCTTTTAAAATAGTGCCCGTGCTGGGACGCGATGCATATGTTCCCCATCAAGAGGCTCCTTAGTATACGTCGTGGGCCTGATGAGCCATACCTTTCAACTGCAGCTATCTTCCGTAGGTAAGGCGATATGAATGGGGGTCTACACAACGGGAACAATCGGATCGTTCGGCAGCTTACCGCCAGCGGGGAGTTGGAGCCGGTAGCCGACGGTCAAAAACTAGAGGGACTGCGGCTCCTGTTTGTAGAACCATCCCCTGAGCAGCTCCGGGATTTAAGTGCATCGGTAAAGGCATCACAGATTGCGTGTCGGCTATTGAGTCCGGATTACCAGCCAGGGATCGAACAACTTCGTGCCGACATCCTCGGTCTACGTAGTGAGGTGGCGCGTGATGCAGGAGGGAGTCTTGAGCGAAACGAAGCTGTAAAGGTAGTCGTTTTTCCCTGTTCTGATGTTGGTCAGATACAGTGCGCGTACTCGGTTGTCGTTATGCGTTCCGTGTATGAACCAAATATTATTACCTCTGCCGGAATTATCGTGAAGGAGGCTCTCGCGGAGGGCGTCTGCGAATTACATGATGCAACGCTCCGACGCATGGTTCGTGATGAGGAGTTTCACTGGGCAACATCTCCTCTCTGTGTGTGTATCGAGTCGAAGACGCAGCTTACGGTCGCATCAGATGTCATGGACAACCACATACTAGCTCTTCAACGCACCTGTCCTCTGGACCATCACGAGCATACAAATTATGCGATTGAGCCCACTTCTGAGGGGTATGCGGCCGTTGATTCGCCACTCACTCGACAAACCGGGATATCGCTCGAAGAGACGTGTTGGACACGCGTACGGGAGATCTCAGAGGTGGCCGAGGGAGCGATAAGTGATCGTCTCGTTGAGCTCGCAGTGTATCTCGACAGCAATGAGCCAATCACTGGAGCCCCAAAGCATTATACAGCGACGTGCCGGGTAACGCGCTGGCCGGGGGATAACCCCGGTGAGGGGCCGTACATGGTTCTTCAGAACACCGGCATCAACCCTATTTTTATGGGGCTTTTCCCTCGCCGGGTACGCTAGGGAAGCTGCGCACAGTTGCTCATCAAGTGGCGCTCCCTGTCAAATGTCGTAAGGGCGCGATTGTGGTCGAGTTTGGTGAAAGGTTTAGCACTACGACTTGCTGTGACCAGTCTCGGATGGATCCTGAGCGATACCCGATGGACAGTGAGGTTTTGAGTCGAATTGAGCGTTAGCATTCCGATCGCTGAGCTGTCACCGCGTAAAATCGAACACGGCGCAGGTCCGAGAGAGCCCCTTGTAGTCAGGTGCTGTGATCTGTCGCAGCATTGTAGGTGCCTTCTGATGAATGAGCCAGTGATGAAAACGCTCGTACTCATGAGGGGGTAGGTTGGTAACGATATAGCGAACGCCCGTCTGAAGATACTGGGCGAGAGGATGGGTTTCGTTTTCGACCCGCACGCCGAATCTTCGAGCGTAAAAGTTGATCGAGTTATACCGCGAGCTATCTGAATATATTCCCACGAGCTCTTGGTGATCGGTCGTGGAGGCTAGTAACTGAGCGCAGGCGAGTACGTCGCTATTCTCCGTCAGTGCTTTTTTAAGGTTCAGGAACGACGGAATCGCAATCGCTGTCACTAGAGCCACAGTGGCAGCTATACGGCGCCGCGAGGCGAGCTCCTGAAGGGAGAAGCTGGTGATGCTCGCAGCGATTACGAAGAGCGGCACGGCAGGCATGAGCAGATAGTAATCGTGATGAGGGATCTTGTCAGAGGTCAAAAAAATGAAGGATATGCTCGAGAGTGCAGCGAGCCAGATGACATTTGGAATCCGCCGGTACTGACGTGCTCGAAGCCAACAAATGCCAGCGATGAGCGTATATGAGCCTGGAATATACGAAAGGTAGCGAAAATATCCCTTTTGCAGGGCGTTCCAAAAGTCCCACGAGGTCAGCATGAGGAGTTTTTTAGTGAGGGAGTGTGACTCAAATTCCTGGTGGCCGCCATGTGTATTTGAAACGAAATGCCAAGCGATAGTGGGCGCCGCTGCTAGTGCGATTCCACAAAAAATGAGCCCGTATTTCGGTGGCTTTTCGCTCCTTTGAGGGCGGTGGGTAACCATAGCGCCGAGAGCAGTGATCCCCCACGGGACCAGGGAGAGTAATCCATATGATTTAAATAAACCTGAAAACAAAGCACAGCACAGGCCAGATACGATAGCTGCGTTGTTTGTGAGACCTCGCGATCGTCCAAGAAGGAGGAGCGACCAGATCCACAGTGTAGTCATCGCTGTGTCACTCATGATCGCCACTCCGTAGTAGGCCACCGGGAACGAGCAGCAATACAAAAGAAGCGTAAGTGCCGCAACGGCCGGTTGAGCAGCGAGGGTTGCTACCATGTATATTCCGACGGCTCCTAGCCCCCAAAAGAGAAGCGACAGTATGCGACCAGCGTCCTCGACCGACATGCCTAGGTGCGAGACGGCCGCTGCGAGCAGGTGATAAAGCGGGAACTCTTCAAAGACTCGAAAATCATCGTATGGTTTCGCAACCTGGATCGTTTTGATCGGGTGGGGCAGCGGTGTAACTCTGTCGTGGGGGAGATGCCATGATGCGGGGTCGTCGACTATCGCGGAGATGTGCGTCAGGGTTGTGATCTGGTTCCAGCTGTGGAGGTAGCCGATCGGTTTGCTGCGCGCTGCAAGACAGAGCAGTATCGCTGCAATACCGAGAATGAGAAGTAGATATCTTTTATGCAAAGGAACCTCCCAGCTGGTGCCACGAATGTCGCATGACATTACCATAGTATGCAGCTGTGGTCTCCACGGTCCCGGCAAGGTGTGCTCTGCGTCGTGATGTGCGTAGGCAAGCCCGGAAAAACGTAGGAGCCTCTGAATAAATCTCTCTGTTTTGCTGGAGCTTTGTGGTGATTTGATGGCTGACGTTGCCGCATTACGTAGACGCCGTGCAATAAACGGTAGAAGTCGGCGTCTACCTTTTTAAAAAGTGGCGATACCGGTGGGTTTGCCTCACTTTCTTTGGGATTGTGGCGGTGGTTGTTTAAGGGTACCCCTACTCACATGAAGGACCGAATGAGCGTCTTCTTTTTTCTTGTTATCTCGGGGATAGCAACCCTACTGTCCTGGCGAGATGGCAGCTCTGCTTCTCGTTGGTGTGCTTTTCTCTTATGGGGGATTCCGCTCGTCGGTTTGACCTCTCTGCTCGTGCTACAGCAGGTGCGCTATGCGCTTGCAGTAGAGAGCAGCGCACTTCGGCGAGCTTTTGTTTGGTTGAGCGTGTGTCTCGCTGTGGTTGCCATCCCCCTTCACTTCGTAGCCCTGCGGGATTACCCATTCATCGTCATGGGAGACCAGGTACGCGATGCTGGGTTGCGAGCACTTGAGCTGTATCGTGAACCATCATATGACATGTTTCGCCAAGAATGGTCCCAGACCCTCTTTTTTGCGACCTGGCTCAGTTTTTTTGTCCCGCTATGGCCGTCCGATGTGTTTCAGTATCGGGTCGCAGGCGCGCTCATCGGATTGTGTACGATATTCCTGCTGTTCCTTATGAGTGTGCGCTGGGCGGGGGTCATAGCGGCGGTTGTGGCAGCTTGTTTCGCTTCTTGTAACGGAGCACATCTCTTCTTTGCGCGAACCGAACCGCTGATAAACCCTGCGCGAGTGATTTTTGAAAAAAATCACTCGCAATAGCAGGGCGAGCGCAATCTTGGCGTAGCCAAGTTGCGCCGTAGAAGACAAAAAACTCTAGGTGTAGAAAGAGACT
>Ga0169931_10004528_pt1 | contig 21621 bp, 16 predicted proteins | sample Kivu_15m_20L_FD_129675 | JGI IMG/M metagenome (GOLD analysis project Ga0169931, IMG submission 129675) | Freshwater microbial communities from Lake Kivu, Western Province, Rwanda to study Microbial Dark Matter (Phase II) - Kivu_15m_20L... | ecosystem: Environmental > Aquatic > Freshwater > Lake... | reverse complement strand
CTTGAACCCCCGCCGGCCGGAGCCGCCTCCCCGCCGACCTGCGGTGTTCCAACGGGAGGCTGTCGGCCCGGGTGGGTCAACTTTCGCTCGGCAGGTGGGTCAGTTTTTGATTGGCGCTTGCAGTGGTTGTTGCCCGGACGGCGTACTACCGCGAAACCTGCACGACGCGGGAGCGGCGCCGCGTCGCGGGTTCAACAAGGGAGTCCTCAACATGCAGAGACTGAACTTCGCTCGTTTCGCCCTGGCGATTCTCACTGTCGCCGGAGCGGCGCACGCTCAAGCACGTTGTTCTCAGACAGTTTCGAGAGCAACTTGTCGCAGTGGACGACCACCGGGAGGTGGTACTGGGCATCGGCAACGGAGTTCTGCCCAGCCCAGTACGCTCCGTTCCCCAGCGGACAGCACGTGGCGCGGTATGGAGAGCCGTACAGTCAATTCGGTTGCTCGTTCGGGCACAATCCTCCGTTGAAAGGCGCGCTCACCACGCTCTTTCCGGTCGACATCCCGGCTTCGGCGAGCATCGTCACGCTGTCGTACGAGACCATGGAGTCGACCGAGTGTGGCGGTCCCAATTGCGGTTGGGACGAGCGCTTTGTCGAAGTGTCCGCGGACGGCGGCGCAACCTGGGCGCTGGTTGCCGTGGGCGGCCAAGAGGAAGTCTGGCGTCACGTCGACGTCGACCTGTCGAGCTACGCAGGGCAGTCGATCTTCGTTCGCTTCCGATTCGACGCGGTCGACGGTCAGTGGAACTTCCACGCTGGCTGGTTCGTCGACGACGTGCGCATCACGGCGAACTACGCGACGAGCTATTGCACGGCGAAGACCAACAGCATCGGTTGCGTTCCCACACTCGCCTACGCGGGCTCACCCAGCCTTAGCGCGAACGAGCCGCTGCAGGTGTCGGTCAGCAACATTCTCAACCAGCACACCGCGAACCTGATCTGGAGCCGCTTCCCGAACGCGGCGCCGTTCCAGGGCGGCACGCTGTGTGTCCAGGCCCCCGCTGTGCGCACACCGCTCGCACACTCCGGAGGGACACCAGCTCCTGCCGTGGATTGCACGGGCGCCTACGCGTTCACGTTCACTCCGAGCTACCTCGCCTCAAAGGCCGTGCTCGCCGGACAGACTCTGCACATCCAGTTCTCGGGTCGCGATTCAGGTTTCGCTGCGCCGAACAATCGCAGTCTGTCGGCCGGACTCGCGGTGACGATCTTGCCTTGAGCTCGACTTGCGGCGCTGTTTGCGATCGCAAACGGGCTGTCCGCTGAGAACGAACTAGCCTCGCCGCTCGCGCCGAGCGCGGATCACCGCGCGGCGCGAGGCGGCGAACACGGCGCGGAAGATGCGCGCCAGTTCTTCGCGTGGAAGAGTGCTGCTCGCGCTGCGGGTCAGGCGGGCCAGCATCTGGCGCTCACGCGCCGCATCCGCGGCGGGCAGTGCAAGCTTCGCCTTGGCGCGGCCGATGCGGAGCGCGAGCTGCGCACGGGCCTCGATCAGCAGCAGGAGGCGCGCGTTGAGCCGATCCATCTCGAGGCGCAGCCGCGCGATCTCTGCCGGAACGCGGGGCGCGCCAGGGCGCTTGCGAGAGGACGTTTTCGAGGCCACGCGCGGCGGATGATACCGTCGCACCAAATGCCGTCTCGACCGCGAACTCTCACCAAGCCCGAAGTCCTCGCGCCGGCCGGCGATCTCGAGGCGTTGAAGGCGGCGCTCGCCAGCGGCGCCGACGCCGTTTACTTCGGGCTCGCCGAGGGTTTCAACGCACGGGCGCGAGCGGGGAACTTCGAGCTCGCCAACCTGGCGGAGACCGTCGCGCGCATCCACCGCGCCGGCGCGCGCGCGTACCTCGCGGTGAACACGCTGGTGTTCGAGCCCGAGCTCGAGTTGGTCGAGCACGTTTTGCGCGGCGCCGCATGGGCGGGCGTCGATGCGCTCATCGTGCAAGACCCGGCCGTCGCGGTGCTCGCACGCGAGCTGTGCCCGCAGCTCGAAGTGCACGCCAGCACGCAGATGACCATCTCGAGCGCTGAGGGCGCTCGCTTCGCTCAGAGCCTGGGCGCCACACGTGTCGTCGCGCCGCGCGAGTTGAGCGTCGCTGAACTGCGCCAGTTCGCCGCGCAGAGCGACGTCGAGCTCGAAGTGTTCATCCACGGCGCGTTGTGCGTCGCCTGGTCGGGCCAGTGCCTCACTTCGGAAGCGTGGGGCGGGCGCTCGGCGAACCGCGGCCAGTGCGCGCAGTCGTGCCGGATGCCGTACGACCTTGTGCTCGACGGCGAATTGCGCGAGCTCGGCGACGTGAAGTACCTGCTCTCGCCCAAGGACCTCGCCGGTCTGCGTGCGGTCGAAGACCTGGTCGACATCGGCGTGCACGGGCTCAAGATCGAAGGCCGCCAAAAAGGGCCGGCGTACGTTGCGACCGCGACCGAGATGTACCGGCATTGGGTCGACGCGGTGGCGAGCGAGCGCGGGCCGAGCGCTGCGGATGCGGGCGCTGCGCAGCGCGATTTGTTGCGCACGAGCCTCGCCTACACGCGCGGCTTCAGCGACGGATTCCTCGGCGGCAGCGACCACCAGACGCTCGTCGAAGGGCGTTTTCCCAAGAGCCGCGGCGTGCTGCTCGGACGCGTGGTGCGCGTGGCGCGCGACGAAGTGTTCGTCGAGCGCGCGGACGACGGCCGGCCGTGGACGGGCGCGCGCGCCGCAGGCACGCGAGCGAACGCCCCGAGCGGCGAGCCGTCGAGCGCGTTGCACGGTCTGGGCGGCGCCGACGACGCGAGCAGCGGTCCCGCGGCAGCCGAACTCGAACCGCGGGCGGGCATGGGCGTGGTTTTCGACGCGGGTCGGCCCGAGGACAAGGACGAACCCGGCGGTCCGATCTTCGAAGTCGAGCGCGAAGCGCGCGGCTGGCGGCTGCGTTTCGGTCGTCCGGGACCGGACTTGGCGCGCGTCGCGCCCGGTCAGCGTGTGTGGGTGAGCTCCGACCCGCGCATCGCGCGCGAAGTCGAGCGTTTGCTCGCCGCGGACGAGCCCGAGGGCCGTGTTGCGCTGACGCTCGTGGTGCGCGGGGCCGCGGGCGCGCCGCTCGAGGTGCGTGCGACGGCGCGCCACGCATCCGCGCAAGCCGCGAGTTCCATGCTGCTCGAGCGTTCGGCCTCGCGCGGACTCGACGAGGCCTTGTTGCGCGAGAAACTCGGCGCGTTCGGCGGAACGCCGTTCCGACTCGCGAAGCTCGACCTCGGCGCGCTCGAGTCAGGCCTGCACCTGCCGGTGTCGGAGTTGAAGGCGCTGCGGCGCGCGCTCGCGACCGAACTCTTGCCGCAACTCGAGCGCGGGCCCGCGCGCGAGGTTGCGAGCGAAGCGGTTGCGCCGCGACTTCGGGCGCGTGCGCGCAACGTGCGCGCGAGCGCCTGGACGCCGCCCGCGACGCCAGAGCTCATCGCGCTGTGCCGCACCGACGATCAACTCGAGGCTGCGCTCGAGGCGGGCGTGCGCGAAGTCGAGCTCGACTGGATGGAGATGGTGGGCCTGGGTCGCGCCGTGGCGCGCGCTCGCGCGGCCGGACTGCGTATCACGCTCGCGACCGTGCGCGTTCAAAAGCCCGGCGAAGAAGGCTACGACCGGCGGCTCGCGGCGCTCGCGCCCGATGCACTGCTCGTGCGACACTGGGGCGCGCTCGTGCACTTCGAAGCGCTGCGTGCGAGCGCGGACAGCGCGCTGCGGCCGCACTTGCACGGCGATTTCTCGCTCAACGTCACCAATTCGATCACGGCCGCCGAGCTGTTCGAGCGCGGCCTGGACACGCTCACGCCGTCCTACGATCTCGATCGCGCGCAGCTCGAAGCGCTGCTCGCGCAGGCGGATCCGGCGCGCTTCACGCTGACGCTCTTCCACCGCATCCCGACCTTCCACACCGAGCACTGCGTCTATTCGCACCTGCTCTCGAACGGGCGCGACCACCGCACTTGCGGTCGCCCGTGCGAGAAGCACGAGGTCTCGCTGCGCGACCACACGCAGCGCTCGCACCCGATCATCGTCGACGTCGGCTGCCGCAACACGGTCTTCAACAGCGAGGCCCAGTCCTGTGCGCGCCTCGCGCCATCTCTGATCGCGCGCGGCGTGCGCCGTTTCCGCGTCGAATTCGTGCGCGAATCGCGCGCCGAGGCTGCACAAACGCTGCGCGCCTTCTCCGACCTGCTCGCCGCGCGCTGTTCCGCCGACGAAGCCCTGCGCCTGTGCGGCGCCAACGCTCACCTGGGCGTTTCGAACGCCCCGATGGCGCTGATGGAGCGCTGAGCGCGCCCTCGGCCCAAGCTCGTCAGGCCGCCTTCGCGAACTGCTGCCGCTGCTCGAGCACGTCGAGGGCGGCCACGAGGAAGGCTTCGGCGAAGGTCGGGAAGTTGAAGACGTTGTCGATGAAGACGTCGATGTCCTGTCCGGTGGCGATGGCCATCTGCGCGACGTGGATCAGTTCGGTGGCGCCATCGCCGAGGATCTGGGCGCCGAGCAGTTTGCGGCCCGAGGGGTCGCAGACGAGCTTGAGCAGGCCGCCTTCGTCGCCGTTGATGTGCCCGCGCGCGAGCTCGGCGAACTTGGCGCGGCCGACGAAGGCCGAGCCGAAGCGTGCGGCAACCTCGACTTCCGTCATGCCGACGCTGGACATCTCCGGGATCGTGTAGACGCCGACCGGCGTGGTGGAGGAGACGCTGAGCGGCGGCAAGCCGAGCGCGTGGCGCACGGCGCGGCGGCCCTGCTCCATGCTCGTCGCCGCGAGCGCAGGCGGGCCGATCACGTCGCCGACGGCGTAGATGCCGGGGACGCTGGTGGCGCAGTGCTCGTCGACGTCGAGCGTGCCGCGCGGATTGACGGCGAGCCCGGCCTTGTCGAGCCCCAGTCCGTTCACCTGCGCTACGCGACCGAGCGCGCACAGCAGCTTGTCGGCGCGCAGCACTTCGCCGCTGTCGAGTGTGACTTCGACCTGACTGACGCCGTCGAACTCGACCTTGGCGACGGAGCGCCGGCCAAGGAACTCACCGCCGAGTCTGCCGAACTCGGCGACGAAGCGCGTCGTCAGTTCGCCGTCGAGGAACGCCATCGGTCGCTCGCCCTTGTCGAGCAGGGTGGCCTTCACGCCCAGCGCTGCGAAGACCGACGCGAACTCGCAGGCGATCACGCCGGCGCCGAGCACGATCATCGACTTGGGAAGGTAGGCGAGCGAGAGGATCGAGTCGCTGTCGAGGATGTTCTCGTGGTCGACCGGCACGTTGGGCGGCGTGCGCGGGCGTGAGCCGGTGGCGATCACCACCACGTCGGCGGCGACCTGGCGACGCGAGCCATCGACGGCCTTCACTTCGAGCTCGTGCGGTCCGGTGAAGCTCGCGTGCCCGCGCCAGATCACGATGCGGTTGCGCTCCATCTGCCGACTCATGTAGCGCTCGTGCGCCTGCGTCACCGCCGACTGGCGCTTGAGCAGCGTCGCCATCGCCAGTTCGCAGCGTTCGCCGGCCGCGCGATCGACGAAGTTCTGCGTCCAGTGCATGTAGTTCAGCCCGCACTGGCGCAGCGTTTTGCTCGGAATCGTGCCGCGGCGCACGCACTCGCCGCCGACCGCTGATTCACGGTCGACCAGCAGCACTAGCTTGCCGGCCTTCGAGGCCTGCACGGCCGCCTTCTGACCGCCGGGCCCGCCCCCGATCACGACCACGTCGAAGCGCAGCTCCTTGCTGGAGTTCATTGCAGCGCCCCCGCGAAATCGCGCACCGCCTGCGCGTGATCGAGCAGGGTCTTGAGGTCATCGTCGTAGAGGTTGAGCTGTTCGACGACGTGCGTGCTGGGAAGTTCGCGGCGCGCGTTGTCGAGGAACTGCTTCTCGTCGCGCTCCATGCGCACCGCCAACTCGTCGGCGAGTAGCACGATCGACGCATCCTGGCACGAGGGCGCCGCGAGCGCCGCGTGGTGGTTTTCGATCGCATCGGCGATCCAGGGGGCCATCTTCCACGCACGCACCAGCCGCGCCCCCGCGGCGCCGTGCAACTCGTGGAGCAACGGCTCGAGCTGCTCGCGCGAGGCGCTGGTGTTGGCGCGTGTGAGCAAGTCGATCGCCGCCTGCAGCAGGACGGGCTCGCCCACGTCGTGCAGCAGGCCGCACACGAACGCGCCTTCCACGCTGGTGCGCTTGAAGCGCGCGATCTCGCGCGCCCAGCCCGCGGTGAGCACCGCGTGGCGCCACATTTCTTGCACCCACTCGTCGTGCCCCGGCGCGTGGAATACGCGCGAGCCGATCGCGACGGCGTAGGCGATTTGCCCCACGGTCGACATACCCATCCGGCTCACGGCCTGTTGCAAGGAAACGATCGGCTCGACCGGGGCGTACTTGGCCGAGTTCGCGACACGCAGCACGTGCCCGGCGAGCGCGGGATCGTGGTTGAGCGCGTCCGTGAGCGAACGTGCATCCGCGGGCCCGTCCATGCACATGGACGCCACCTGTATCGCAGTCTGCGACAGCACGGGCAGTTCGAGATTCCCCGAGGCGACCTTCTCGCGCAACTCGCGGGCGAGATCGTTCTCCAGGGATGTATCCAGAGTCGTGGCGGGCATAGCGAAGACGGGGAGGGCAGCGCGGGGCCCGGGTTGTTTCGTCGACGGATGTCCGCCGGCTGGAAACAAGTGCGGTTGGGGCCCGGCGCGCGCACTTCGAACGCGACAAATGTTCCCGCCGCTGGCTACGCTTCCGCGCTCGAATCTCGCGCATGAACGCACCGCACGACTCTGTCTCCATCGGCGCCTGGACCGTGCTCGTCCTGGGCGTGCCTGCGCTGGGTTTCCTCGCGCTCGCCAGTCGCCGTGCCGCGGGCAAGCTCGGCGCGATCGTGGTCAAAGAAGATCCGCGTTCCGTGCCGCAGATCCTGCGCTGGTTCGCGGTTGCTGCGGCCCTCGCCGCGCTGGCGGCCACCTGGTCGGAGCAAGGGGACGACTCCTGGCTGTGGGGCGCGACGCTCGCACTCGCGGTCGGCTTGTTGCTCCTGAGCCCAGGTCCGCACCGTCAGCGGCTCGGCGAGCGGGGCGTGCAGCGCGGCTGGGATGCTCGCCGCTTCGACGAACTCGAAGAGTGGCGCGTGAGCGGCGACCACCTGCGCTTCAAGGTCGACGGCGAGTGGACCGCGGCGCGCGCGCCTGCCGCGCTGCACGCCGAACTGCGCGAGAAGTTGCGACGCCTGCGGCCCGACCACGAGAGCCGCTTCATCTAGCTCGGCCGCGCGCCGGCGTCAGTCGACGAGCGCGCGCCAGTTCCAATCGGACGGCGCGCCGCGCGAACGACGGGTCAGGGCGCGCCTGCGCTCGTCGGCGTGCGCCAGCAATTCGCGCAGCTCGACGGGCTGCGCTTGGCGGGCGCGCTCGTCCGTGTAGCTCGCGAAGAAGCGTCGCTGGTGCTCGGTGCTCCACAGGCCCGCGGCGTCGAGCATGAGGCACGCCAAGTCGTACGAACAGCCGCGCAGAGGCAGCGGCGCGCCTCCGCGCCATGGGTCGATGAAGATCAGCCGCCGCGGGTCTCCGGATGCGGGAGGCGGCTGGCGATCGACGAGCAGGTTGCGCAGGAACAAGTTGCGGTGCACGAAGTGCAAGGAGTGCAGGCGCGCGCTCTCGCTCGCGAGTTCGTCCAGCCAAGCGCCGCGCTCGGCCTCGTCCGCGCGCGACCAGGCCTCGCCGAGCGACTCATGTGCTCCGAGCGGGTCGAGCGCGAGCACGTGGTAGCGCAGCACGCCGTGGAGCCGGAGCGAGGCGCTGGCGCGCGGCCGCGGCGCGCGGAACAAACGCGCACGGAGCCACTCGAGGCGCAGGTGCTCGCGTTCGCGCGGCGTGGCGTGCCCGAACAGTCCGCCAAGCGTGTGGCGCCAGCGCGCCTTGCCGGGCAGGTGATCGCCCTTGAGCCAGAGCACTTCGCCGCCGCACGGGGCAAGTTGCGCGAGCACGCGCTGCTCGAGGGCCGCTGCTGCGGCGTGGTCGGTGAGCGCCTCGAGCGCAGCGCGCGTCAAGCTCTCGCCGTGCACGCGCACCTCGAGGCCGTCGACCTCCAAGCGCTGCGGCGCGTTCACGTCCGGCGCTCGACGCGCTCGAACAGCGCGAAGGTCTGCTGCGACACGAAGCGCAGCGTGGCGCGGAACTCGACGGCCCGGAAGCCGGCGCGCGAAAAACTCTCCGCGACCCGCGCCCGGCTCGTCGCGACGCGTCCGGTCGGACCCTCGGAGCGCTTGAGCCCCATGCGCACGCGCAGCGCCGGGAGCGACGCACTGTCCCAGAACGATGCGATGACGTAGCGCCGCGCGACCCGCGCCAGTTCCGCGGCCGCGCGTTCGAGGGCCTCGTGTTCGTGGAGGTGGTGGAGGAACCGACAGCACACCACGGTGTCGAAGGAGCGGTCGCGAAAGGGCAGCGCCGCGAGGCTCGCCTGCACGCGCGGCGGCGCCGGCGCGTCCTCGAACGCGGCGAGCATCGCGGCGGAGACGTCAGCGCTGATGAGCGTGCGGCAGCGTGGCGCGAGCGCGTGCGTCAGGCGACCCGCTCCGCACGGGCTGTCGAGGATCGTCTCGACCCCTTCGCAGCGCGCGAGGAGCGCGGCGATCAGGCCCGGGTCGCGCTCCCGCGCGCGGCGCGAGCCGAAGCGCGGCCCGCGGTAGTGCACGCCCGCGTCCGCGGCCCTCCACTTGTTGCTGACGCGTTCGATGCGGTCCATGGGCGGCTGACTGTCGGGCGCGCAGGGTAACGAGGAACACGCCGCCGAGCGCGCCCGCGTCCGCGGCGAGAGCCGCCGCTCGCTCGCTACACTCCGCGCTTCGTCCGTGCGCCGCCGACCGCGATCCGGCGCACTCGCCCCAGGAAAAACCCGTCACCATGCATCGACTTCAAGCCGTGTCGCTCGCGTTCACCCTCGCAGCTTGCAGCGCCAACCCCGCCGGATCGAATTCGGCCGCCGCTGGCGGGCGCGACGTGCTGCCCTACAAGGCGGTCGAGCGCACGCTTCCCAACGGGCTGAAGGTGATCGTCGTTCCGACGCCGATGGCGAGCATCGTGTCTCTTCAGATTCCGGTGCAGACGGGCTCGCGGAACGAAGTCGAGGCCGGCAAGACGGGCTTCGCGCACTTCTTCGAGCACATGATGTTCCGCGGCACGGAGAAGTTCCCGCCGGCCAAGTACGAGGGGCTGATCACGTTGGCCGGCGCGCGCCAGAACGCGTACACGACCGACGACTACACGAACTACCACATCACCTTCGCCAAGCCCGACCTCGTGAAGATGCTCGAGATCGAAGCGGATCGGTTCCAAAACCTCGCCTACAGCGAGGAGCAGTTCCGCACCGAGGCGCGCGCGGTGCTCGGCGAGTACAACAAGAACAGCGCCAATCCGATCAACAAGCTGTTCGAGGTGCTGCAGGACGCGGCGTTCACCAAGCACACCTACAAGCACACGACGATGGGCTTCCTCGCCGACATCGAGGTGATGCCCGACCAGATGGAGTACGCGAAGACCTTCTTCGACCGCTGGTATCGCCCGGAGTACACGACGGTGATGGTCGTCGGCGACGTCGATCCCGCAGCGACGCTGAGCCTGGTCGAGAAGTACTGGGGCGGTTGGAAGCGCGGTTCGTACTCGATCGAGATCCCGCGCGAGCCCGAGCCGACCGCGCCGAAGTACGCGCACGTTCCCTGGGACGTGCCGACGCAGCCGATCGTCTCGGTGTCGTTCCACGGTCCGGCGTTCAGCGAGACCGAGCGCGACTCGGTGGCCCTCGACCTGCTCCTCGAGCTCAACTTTGGTGCGACCTCGCCGCTCTACAAGCGCTTGGTGCTCGAGGAGCAGAAGGCGGATTCGCTGAGCGCCTTCAGCCCCGACAGCAAGGATCCGTCGCTCGCGACGATCTTCGCGCAGGTGCGCGAGGAGTCCGACATGCTCTACGTGCGCGACGCGATCCTCGACGCGGTCGCGCATGCCAAGGCCGATCCGATCGACGAGGCGCGCCTGGCGGAAGCCAAGGCGTCCAATCGTTACGGCACGCTGCGCTCGCTCGACAGCACCGACGCGATCGCGAGCCGCCTGGCGCGCTACGTGCACCACCGGCGTTCGTTCGACACGTTCAACGCCTTGTTCCGGCTGTATGACGCTGCGCAAGCGGCGGACCTGAGGGCGGCCGGCGACAAGTATCTGCGCACCGAGCGCATGGTCGTGACGACGCTGTCGCACGGCGCGCCGGCGCCGGCGTTGGCGCAGGCGCTCGCGTTGCCGACGGTTGCGCCGCGCAGCGTCGCCGCCGAGGCTAAGCCTGTTCCGCCGACGCTCACGGGCGCCGCTGGGCGCCTCACGGCGCCGTGGGTGGAGTTGCCGGGCGGCGGCGACCAGCGCGATCTGCGTCTGCAGTTCCTCGTCGGCTCCGCGGCGGACCCGGCGGGCAAGGAAGGCCTCGCTGCGGTGGCGGCTGCGATGATCGCGGACGCGGGCAGCTCGGACCTGACGCTCGACGAGATCCAGAAGATCCTGTTCCCGATCGCCGGCGGCTTCGGCGACTGGGTCGACCGCGAGATGACCACATTCAGCGGCTCGATCCACGTCGACAACCTCGACACCTACTTGCGCACCGTGTTGCCGCAACTCGTGGCGCCGGGCTGGCGTGAGGAGGACTTCAAGCGCGTCAAGGCGCAGGCGAAGGTCGCGCTCGTGCAGGCGTTGCGCACCAACAACGAAGAGGAACTCGGCAAGGAGGCGCTGCAGGCGGCGCTGTTCGCCGGGACGAGCTACGGCCATCCGACCCAGGGCACGGTCGCCGGGCTCGAGGCGATCACGCTCGACGACGTGAAGCAGTTCGTGGCGCAGCACTACACGCAGGCGAACCTGGTGGTCGGCGCGGCGGGGGAGTTGGGTGCCTCGCGCGCGCTGCTCGAGTCGCAACTGGCCAAGTTGCCCGCCGGCGCACCGCGCGCGGCGAGCGCGCCCAAGCCGCACCGTCCGAGCGCGCTCGAGGTGGACATCTTGCAAAAGGAGACGCGCGCCACGGCGCTTTCGTTCGGGCATCCGATCGACGTCGTGCGCGGGCACCCGGACTTCGTCGCGCTGTACCTCGCGCGCACCTGGCTCGGCGAGCACCGCTCGTCGATGAGCCACCTCTACCAGCGCATCCGCGAGGTACGCGGCATGAACTACGGCGACTACGCGTACGTCGAGGCCTTCCGCAACGGCGGCGGGCAGTTCTTCGCCAGCCCCAACCAGGCGCGCAGCGCGCAGTTGTTCGAGGTCTGGATCCGGCCGGTCAAGCCGGAGCACGCTCACCACGCGTTGCGCATCGCGCTGCACGAGCTCGACAAGTTGATCCAGAACGGACTCTCGCAGGCCGACTTCGAAGCCACGCGCGAGTACCTCTCGAAGAACGTGTTCCTCGCACTCGCCAGCCCGGGCCAGACGCTCGGGGCGCGGCTCGACAGCCGCTTCTACGGAATCGACGAGTACACCAGCTACATGCGCGCCGGGCTCGCGGCGCTGACGCGCGAGCAAGTCAACGACGCCATCCGCCGCCATCTTTCGGCGGAGAAGCTGCGGGTCGTGATCGTCGCCAAGGACGCCGAGGGCCTGAAGCAGGCGCTGCTGGCCGACGCGCCATCGACCATGACCTACGAGTCCGAAAAGCCCGCTGCGCTGCTCGAAGAGGACCGCCTCATCGGCGCGCGCAAGCTCGGGCTGCGTGAGGACAAGGTGCGGATCGTCCCGATCGCGGAAGTTTTCGCGCGCTAGGCCAGCCGAAACGTCGCCATGAAGACCATCCTCCGCGTCGGTGTCGCTCTGACTGCGCTGTGCGCGTTCGCGCGCGCGGACGTGCTCGATGACTTGATCGAGCGTTCGCGCAACGCGCCCGCGCTGCGCGCTCGCTACAGCCTGTCCTTCGAGGTCAAGCCCGGCGTGGACATCGTTGCGCCGCCGACGAGCACGCTGTACCTCGAGTACGCGCCGGGAGCGGTGCGGGTCGAGAATCGGCTCGGCGAACAGGCGGTGATCACCATCTGCACGGCCGATCGCATGACGGCGCAGTTCTTCTCGTCGACGGGGCGGCCGGGTCTGCACGGAAGCGTCTCGCTGGCCGACATTCGCGCCCAGTTGCAGCCCGTCGAAGAGCAGATCCGCGCCGTCTTTCCGCGCTCGGCTGCGGGCTTGGATGCGGCGTACTCCGGGCCGGGCGCCAAGGTCAATTGGTCCTTCGACGAGCGTCTCCAGAAGGCCAACTTCGAGCTCGTGGCGACGAGCGACGGAGTGACCACGCCCTTTGCGTGGCTCGACACCCTGCGCGCCAAGTCCGCGGAACTCGTGCTCGACGGCGAGGTCTTGCGCTTCGAGACCGAAGGCCGCTTCCGCGGCGAATTGCGGCGCGACGGCTTGTTGCAGCGCTTGGAGGGTGAGAGTCCGCAGGGGCGCTACACCTTCGCGCTGGAGGATCTCGAGACGCCGCCCGAGGCGTCGTCGTTCGAGCCGCCGCCGCCGGCCGAGGGCGCGCGCGACAACTCTTCGGAGTTGCGGCGCAACGCGCTGCGGGCGCAGTTCGATGTGCTGCGCACGCGCATCTACCGCGCCCTGGGCCGCGAGAAGGAGTTCGACGAGAAGCTCCAAGCGCGCGTGCGCGAGTTGCTGAAGGCTTTCCACCAACGCGTGGTCGAACTCGCGCTCGCCGACTGGCTCGAAACCGCCAAAGTCAAGCGCGAGACGGTCGCGGCGCGCTTCAAGGAGTACGTCGCGTCCGGCCGCACGCCGGAGCAGATCGAAGAGCAACGGCGCAAGGAGCTGGAAGCCCTTGCCCGCGGCCTCGAGCAGTTGCTCAAGAGCTTCGACGCCTCGCTTCTCGACCTCCACCCGCGCGTCGCCGGCGAGGCTCACGCTGCGGCGCTCAACGCGATCGAGCGCGAGTCGCTGCCCAAGTGCTTCGAAGCGCGGATCGCCGCGCCGCTCACCAAGGCGTTGGAAGAGAGCCTGAAGTGAGCGGCATGCGCGGGCCGTCGCGGCGCCCGCGCAGCTAGTGGTTTGGTTCGAAAGTCCGCCGCAGATGTCAGGTGGTTCGGCGCTCCCCGCAAGGCGCGCGGACTCCAGGCGACCTGAATAGGTCGCCGAACCGGAGCAACGCTGCGGGGGGGTGCGAGGCGCCTGAGATGTGCGGCGAAATCCTGGATCAACCCACTAGTGGTGGACACCCGGCGCTTCGTGCCCGGTCATCTCGACCCACTTCTCGTAGTCGGAGTGGAACACCAGCGGTTTGCGGGCGCGGGTCTCACCGCCGCCCGACAGGTCGAGCACCTTGGTCGCCAGACCTTTGAGGAAGGTGCGGTCGTGGCTGACGAACAGCATCGTTCCCTCGAACGTGGCGAGCGTCTTAACCAGCATCTGCTTGGTGACGAGGTCGAGATGGTTGGTGGGCTCGTCGAGCACCAGGAAGTTCGGCGGGTCGAACAGCATCTGCGCCAGCACCAGGCGCGAACGCTCGCCGCCGGAGAGCACGCCGATGCACTTGTCGATTTCGTCGCCGGGGAAGTCGAAAGCGCCGAGCAGGCTGCGCTTGGAGGGCGTGGTCGCCGTCGGAAAAGCGCGGTCGATCTGCTCGTACACCGTGAGCGTCGGGTCGAGGATTTCGAGCGCTGACTGCGCGAAGTAGCCGACCTTCAGGCTCGCGCCGAGTTTCACCGCGCCGGCGTCGGCCTGAATCACGCCCGCGACCAGCTTGAGCAGCGTCGTCTTGCCGGTTCCGTTCTGGCCCATCACGCACCAGCGCTCGCCGCGCTTGACCTCGAAATCGAACGCGTCGTAGAGCACGCGCTCGCCGTAGCGCTTGGACACGCTCTGCAGCGTGACCACGTCGTTGCCCGACCGCGGCGGAGTGCGGAACTCGAAAGCCACGACCTCGCGTTTGCGCGGCGGCTCGAGCTTCTCGATCTTGTCGAGCTTCTTGATGCGCGACTGCACCTGCGCGGCCTTCGCGACGTGCCGCTCGAAGCGCTCGATGAAGCGCTCTTCCTTCTTGAGCATCGCCTGCTGGCGCGTGTAGGCGGCCGCTTGTTCCCGCGCCCGCACCTCGCGTTCGCGGTCGTAGAAGTCGTAGTCGCCCGAGTAGCTGACCAGCTCGCCCTCGTCGATCTCGACGATGCGTGTGATTACGCGGTTCATGAAGTCGCGGTCGTGGCAGGTCATCAGCACCGCCGACTCCGAGCCGCGCAGGAACTGCTCCAGCCACAGGATCGACTCGATGTCGAGGTGGTTGGTCGGCTCGTCGAGCAGCATCACGTCGGGCTTGCCGAGAAGCACCTTGGCGATCGAGACACGCATGCGCCAGCCGCCCGAGAGCGCGCCGACGTCGCCTTCGATCTGGCTGTCCTCGAAACCCAGGCCGTGCAGGATCTCCCTGGCGCGCGCCTCCAGGTCGTAGCCGCCGAGCTGGCCGTACTCGCCCTGCACTTCGCCGAAGCGCGCGAGCGTCGCGTCGAGCTCGTCCATGCGCTCGGGGTCGCTCATGGCGCGCTCGAGCTCGATCAGCTCGTGGTGCAGCTCGCCCAGTCGACCGGCGCCGGCGATCGTCTCGTCGAGCACGCTGCGGCCGCTCATCTCGCCGGCGTCCTGGCGGAAGTAGCCGATCGTCACGCGTTTGGGCGCGAGCACTTCGCCGTCGTCGGGCTTCTCCTCACCGACGATCAGCCGGAACAGCGTGGTTTTCCCCGAGCCGTTGGGGCCGACCAGCCCAACCTTTTCACCGGGGTTGAGCTGGAAACTCGCGTCGAGCAGCAGCGCTCGCCGGCCGTAGTGCTTGGCGACGTTCGTGAGGGCGATCATGAAGCGCGCGAGTTTACTCTCGCGGCGCTCGCGCGCTCAGGCCTGGGGCCCGTACTTGCCTGCTTTGATCCGCGTCAAGATTTCGACGTCGATCTGGTCCCTGGGACGCAGACTTCCGGACTTGAGCAGCAGCAGACCGTCGACGTCGACGTAGGGGATGGCCACGCCGGCGATCTCGTTGGTGCGCCGATGAGCGAGCAGATCCGCGTAGCGCAGTCCGCCCATTCGCACGAACATGTCGATGGGGAAGTCCTCGACGAGTTGGATGGCGCCCTCCTCGTCGCTGAAGTCGCTCGGGCGCAGTTCTCGCGCGTAACCCTCCCCGAACTGCGCCAGGGTCGCCAGCAGGCGCTCGAGGTTGTCCGGCGAGGCGTCGAGCAGAAGGTCAAGATCCTCCGTGGAGCGCGCGAAGCCGTTGAGCGCGCAAGCCACGCCGCCGACGACCAAAAAGCGCACGTCAGCGAGGACGAGGGCGACCAACACTCTTTCGAACGGGCCGGGTTCCATTGCAGAAGTCGCGGCGCAGCTTCGCGGCGCGTTCGGGGTCGAGGTTGAGAGCGCGCAGGAACGCGTTGAGTTGCTCCAGTCGCCGCAGCGGGTGGAATTGCGTCGGTCTGCCCACGCTCTTGCGCACGCCGAAGTCGTTCATCGTTTCCGCCCAGGCTAGTGTCCTGTTTCCGAATTCCGTCGAATATCTCGCTGGCCTCGCCGCCCTTGGCGGCGTTGCTCCGGTTCGGCGACCTATTCAGGTCGCCTGGAATCCTCGCGCCTTGCCAGGAACGCCGATTCCAGCGACATCTTCAACGGACTTCGGAAACACGACACTAGCGCACAGGCCCGTGGAGCGCGATGCGGCGCAGGCGCAGCGCGTTGCCGATCACGCTCACCGAGCTGAAGGTCATCGCCGCGGCGGCCAGCGTCGGCGAGAGCAGGGCGCCGGTCAGCGGATAGAGCGCGCCAGCGGCGAGCGGCAGGCACAGCGCGTTGTAGCCGAACGCGAGCCACAGGTTCTGCTGGATGTTCGCCAGCGTCGCGCGCGAGAGCGCACGCGCACGGGCCAGCGCTCGCAGGTCGCCCTTCACGAGCGTCACCGCCGCGGCGTGTTTGGCGATGTCCGTTCCTCCGCCCATGGCGATGCCGACGTCGGCGAGCGCCAGCGCGGGCGCGTCGTTCACGCCGTCGCCAGCCATTGCGACGCGCCGGCCGCGCGCGCGCAACTCGGCGATGACCTGCGCCTTGCGCTCCGGCGTGGCATCGCCTTCGAAACGCTCGATACCGAGTTCGCGCGCGAGCGCCGCGACGGCGGGCGTCCGGTCGCCGCTGAGCACCTGCAGCTCCAGCCCGTCTGCCGCCAGTTCGTCGCGTGCGGTGCGTGCGCTCGTGCGCAGCGGGTCGGCGAGCGCGAGCACGCCGCCCAGGCGGCCGTCGAGAGCGACGAACACCAGGGAACTGTCGGCGTGCGCCGCTGCGATGCGCGCGGCAGTTTCGTCTGCGCCGCGAATTCCGCCTTCGCTCAAGTGCGCGGCGTTTCCGACGAGCACGTCGCGGCCGTCCACGACGCCGCGTGCGCCGCGTCCCGCGCTGCTCGAGAAGCGTTCGGCGGGCGCAGGTCGCAGTCCCAGAGTTTGCGCGTGCGCGACGATCGCGGCCGCGAGGGGGTGCTCACTCGCCTGCTCCACACTCGCTGCTGCGCCCACGACGGTCTGCGCGTCGAACGGCGGCACAGCGTGCACCGCGACGACGCGCGGCCGTCCCTCGGTCAGCGTGCCGGTCTTGTCCACCACGAGCACATCGACGTTCGCCAGCGTCTGCAGCGCGGCAGCGTCGCGGAACAGCACGCCTTCGCGCGCCGCACGTGCAGTCGCGACGACGATCGACATGGGCGTCGCGAGCCCCAGCGCGCACGGGCAAGCGATCACGAGCACGCTGACGGCGGCGACGAGCCCGCGCGCGAGGCCGTCCTCGCCGCCCAGGACCGCCCAGGCCAGACCGGCGCCGAGCGCAACGACGAGCACCGCCGGCGTGAACCAGGCGGCGACCTTGTCCACTTGGGCCTGCACGGGAGCGCGCGAGCGTTGGGCGCGCGCCACGAGTTCGACGATGCGCGCGAGCGTCGTCGCCGCGCCGACCCCCTCTGCGATCAGCCGCAGCGAACCGCTGACTAGCACGGTGCCCGCGCTCAGCGCGTCGCCCTGGCGTTTGGGCTGCGCCAGCGGCTCGCCCGTCAGCATCGCTTCGTCGACGTGCGCCTCGCCGTCGAGCACGACGCCGTCGACGGGCACTCGCGCGCCGGGTTTGACGCGCAGCACGAAGCCCTCGCGCACCTGCGCGAGGGGCAGCTCACGTTCGTTGCCGAGCGGGTCGAGCACCAGCGCCGTCGGCGGTGCGAGGTCGAGCAATTCGCGCAGGGCGGCGCCTGTCTTGCGCCGCGCGGACAGCTCGAGCACCTGCCCCAGCAAGGCGAGCGTCGTCACGAGCGCTGCGGACTCGAAGTAGAGCTCGAGTCCGAGCTCGGGAGTGAACAACGCGGCCACGCTCGCGCTCCACGCCGCTGCGATGCCGAGCGCGAGCAGCGTGAACATGTTGGCCGAGCGCGCGCGCACCGAGGCGACGGCGCGCTGCAGGATCGGCCAGCCGGCGCCGAACACGACGGGCGTCGCGAGCGCGGCCTGCAGCACACCGTTGAGCGGCTCGTCGAGCAGAGCGTGGCGTTCGTGGCCGGTCAGCATTCCTCCCATCGCGAGAACGGCCAGCGGCGCGCTCAGGACCGCTGCGAACACGAGCCGGCGGAGTAGGAGCGCGTGTTCGTGCTCGAACGGATCTCCGGCGAACACGCCCTGGGGTTCGAGCGCCATGCCGCACTTGGGGCACGTCGACGGGCCCACCGAACGCACGCCCTCGCACATGGGGCAGATGTGCACGGCGTTCGCGAGCGCCTCGTCCGGCGCCATGGCGGCGCGCTCGCCAGCGAGAAAACGCTCGGGTTCGGCTCGGAATCGCCTCAGGCACGACTCGGCGCAGAAGACGTACGTCACGCCGGCGTGCTCGTGGCGCAGCGGCGCGTCGGGCGCCACCGTCATGCCGCACACCGGATCGAGCTCGGACGCTTTCGTCATCGGCGCGCGATCGTAGTCCGCGCGGCCGGCGAGCTCAGCCTCGCTGTGCTCTGCTGGCATCCGGGAGGCGGAACCTAAGCGGCCCCTCACAGGGCCGGAAGTGAGAGCCAGATGAACACCGTCGCAGTTGCTTGGATGGCAGGAGCCTTGGTCCTCTTCTCCGGGAATGCGCGTGCCGCGGATTGGTACGTCGACGCCGTCAGCGGCAGCGACTCCAACACCGGCGCAACTCCGGCTCAGGCCTGGCGCACCATTAGCAAGGCGCTCACGTCCACACGCACGCTGCAGCCCGAGCGGATCCACATCGCCGCTGGACTGTACGACGCAGCGCTGGGCGAGCAGTTCCCGCTCGATGTGTGGGAAGGTCAGGCGCTGCTCGGCGCGGGCCCCGGACTCACCCGGGTGGTCAGCGCGGGTCCCTTCGCCCTCGGCGTGCACCACTACCCGGCGCGTCCGTTCGCGGGGTTCAGCTCCGACACGCAGGTGCAAGGGCTCTCCCTTGTCGCGACGTATCAACCACTGCTCGTCAGTTCCACTTGGGGGCCCGTGCGCGCCGAGTTCCGCGAACTCGAGGTGAGTGGCGCCGCGTCGCAGGGCATCTTCGTGTACGGCACTGTCGCCTTGATTGAGCCCGTGTTCGAACGCGTCGACAGCCACGGCAACAGCATCGGGCTCGGCGCCTCGCGCGGAACGATCGTCGTGCGCGACTCGCGGCTGCACCACAACACGCAGAGCGGGTTGGTCGTCAGCACGACCACGCTCGTGACCTGCCGCGTCGAACGAACGCGCCTCGACGCCAACGGCGCGTGGGGCTTGGACGCGCGCGCGAACTTCGTCGCGCCCGCCGCCTACGGACGGGTTGACGTGACCGTCGACGGCTGCGAGTTGTCCGGCAACATGGGCGGAGCGCAATTGCTGGTGGCGGCCCAGCCGGTGTGGATCGCACCGTCGAGCCTCATCTTGACGCAGTGCACCGTGGCCGGCAACTCAGGCGACGGAGTCGGGGACTCGGGCGTCGGCGGCAGCATCGATCTCGAAGAGTCCGTGCTCGCCTCCAACGGCGCATGACCTCGACGTGCTCGGGGCCGACCTGGGCGCGCGCAACTGCCTGATCGAGGACGGCGACTTCGCGGGCGTGAACGGTTGCTTCGCCGCCACTCCACAGTTCGTTGCTCCCCCCTTGGCTGACTGGCGCCTCACCTGGGGCAGCCCGGGTGTGGACCGCGCCGGCCTCCCGCCCTACGTGGGCGCGTTCGACGTCGCCGGCCGGCCGCGCTCGATCGACGGCGATCTCGACACGCTGTCGCTGCGCGATCTGGGCGCGCATGAGTTCGCGCCGCTGGAACTGCGTGGCGAGGCCCGCATAGGTCAGCCGCTCGTGCTGGAGTGTTGGGGACCGCAAGGCGCGGCGACAACCGTGTTCTTCTCCCGTCGTCCGCTGCTTCCGGCGCCGGCGAGCACGCCGTTCGGTGCGTTCTGGTTGGACCCGAGCGCGTTCGGCGTGTTCAAGCTCGCGAGCGCCGGAGCGCTCAGTCCGGGGCTCGTGCAACGCAATGTGCCGAACGTCGCGGCGCTGGTCGGTCAGTCGTTCTCGTTCCAGTCGCGCTGCGTGTCGCCGAACGCTCCCAGCGGTTCTGCCTACTCGAACCCGCTCGCGGTGACGATCGGCCCGTGACCGCGAAGCGGAGATCGCTCGACGTCCGTTGCAGGAGGCTCGTTAGGGGCCGAGCACGAACTCAATCGCCGCGCTGAGCAGTGTTCCCGAGGCCTGCGTGTCGCGCAGCCACGCCTGCGCCTGCACGAGCTGCCCAACTTGAAACGGCTGGCCGAGCGAGTTGGGGTGCAAGGTGCGGTAGCGATTGAAGTCCAGCACGAAGCGTCGATCGCATGCACCTGTGGCGAGGGTCGTGCCGATCGGTGTGCGCTGGACGGGTTGGCGCAAGCACAGCCAACTCGCGGTCGCCGGCGTCGCGGCCCAGGGCGTCATCTGCCGACCGCTGACGCTGTACAGCACCAGTCCGGTGGTCGACGGAGGAAGAGCGGTCACGGAGATCCGGAACCCGTCCGGCGCGCTCACGCTCGGCGCTCCGGCCACGCTCGTCAGGGGCACGCAGTTGGTGTAGGCCGTGAACTGCCCCGGCGAGCAATAGCCGCTGGCCTGGACGCCGGGTAGCGCTCGCAGCGTCGAGAAGCTGGGCAACCCGTCCGCCACGACGAGGTCGAGCAGCCCATCGCCGTCGAAGTCGCGCGCCAGCGCCTCTCTCGGACTCACTCCGCCCCGCGTGAAGTTGGTTTGGTCCGCGAAGGTTCCATCTCCACGCCCGAGGCGAAGTCCCACCGCAGCGGCGCTTACCAGCGCCAGCACGAGGTCGTTGTGCGTGTCGCCGTTGACGTCAGCGACCTCCACGCTCCAGGCTTGCGCTCCAGCTGGCAGTGTGAGCGGCGCACCGAAGCCTCCAGCGCCGTTTCCGAGCAGGACCGACGCGCTGCGCGAGGGAGCACGGCCGTTCGCGGTGACGACATCGAGCGCTCCGTCGTTGTTGAAGTCCGCGAGCGCCACATCGGTCGGGTGCTGGCCGAGCGCGAGCGTCTGCGGCGGCGCGAACTGTCCGTTGCCCGCGCTGAGCAAGACCGACAGCGAGCTGCCCTCCTGGTTCGCGACGACGATGTCGGGCAGTGCGTCGCCATCGAGCCGACCGAGCGCGAGCGAGCGCGGGAAGGGGCCGACGTCGAACCACAGCGGCGCCGAGTACTGCAGCGGCCCCGTCGCGCGCAGGACTGCGATCTTGTTCGCGCTCAGAGCGCACGCGGCGAGGTCGAGGCGACCGTCCAGATCGAAGTCCGCGGCTGCGACGTGGTCGAGCTGTTCACCGACCGGGACGCTGACCGGGCTGGCGAACGCGAAGCCGCCCAGCCCGCGGTGGATGAACACCGTTCCCGCGGTGCTCGAAGTCACCAGATCGAGCACGCCGTCGCCGTCCATGTCCACGGCGACGATCCCCGTGGCGGCCGCCGGCCCGGGAGAGGCGTTGTTGAATGAGGCGCCCGCCGAGAACTGGCCCGTGCCATCGCCGACGAAACGCCACAGCGTGGACGCCCAGGAACTCGCCACCACGACGTCCAAGTCGCCGTCGGTGTCGAAGTCACCGGTCACGAGCGAGTCGAACGAACTTGTGCTGGGGATGGCCCAACCTGAAGGCTCCGCGAACCCGACCGGTGTTTGCGCGGCCGCTGCCGTCGACGACAACACGCACACGAGCAGCGTTTTCATGAGCGCCGATCCTTCCTTCTGGAAGACCGAAGATAGCAGCGCAACGGCGGTACACTGCGCCGCTTCGACGATGACGCTCCAAAGTGACGAACTTCCGGCCGACACGGCGCGCGTAGACTTGCTCGCCGGGCTCAACGAGGCCCAGCGCGAGGCTGTCACGCACGGCGACGGCCCCTTGCTGATCCTCGCGGGCGCTGGGTCGGGCAAGACACGCGCGATCACGCGCCGCATCGCCCATCTGGTGCTCGAGCGCGGCGTCCGCCCGCACGAGGTGCTCGCGATCACCTTCACCAACAAGGCCGCGGGCGAGATGCGCGAGCGCGTCGACGGCCTCTTTGTGCCGCGCGGCGCGTGGGTTTCGACCTTCCACGCGATGTGCGCGCGCATCCTGCG
>Ga0169931_10004526_pt1 | contig 21627 bp, 18 predicted proteins | sample Kivu_15m_20L_FD_129675 | JGI IMG/M metagenome (GOLD analysis project Ga0169931, IMG submission 129675) | Freshwater microbial communities from Lake Kivu, Western Province, Rwanda to study Microbial Dark Matter (Phase II) - Kivu_15m_20L... | ecosystem: Environmental > Aquatic > Freshwater > Lake... | reverse complement strand
TTATCGTTTTGGTGTGAATTACAAAATTGGCACTTTGCTGGGCTTAAAAAATCTGCGCATTTTAGAGCCCAAGCGCGACAATCAAGTAAAACTGGTGGTATTTGTTCCTCAAGCACATGCCATTGCTGTTAGAGAAGCCATGTGCGAAGCCGGTGCTGGTAAAATAGGCAATTACGATTCATGTAGTTTTAGCACCTCAGGCGATGGCACCTTCCGCGCTTTAAAAGGGTCAAATCCTTTTGTTGGCGAAGCCGATCAATTGCACACAGAAAATGAAACACGTTTAGAGCTCATTTGTAGAAACGAGCAATTAAGTACCGTGTTGAGCGCCATGCAAACCGCGCATCCTTACGAAGAAGTGGCCTGCGATATTATTCCCTTGAAAAATCAAGACCCCTATCAAGGAGCAGGTATGATTGGTGAATTGGAAAAACCATTGCCCGCATACGAATTCTTGTCGCTGCTCAAAGAAACTTTTCGATGTGGCATCATCAAACACACGGAGCTCTGTATAGAAAAAATCGAGCGTGTCGCATTTTGTGGCGGTTCAGGTAGTTTTCTATTGAACAAAGCCAAAGCTTCAAATGCAGATATTTTTATCACTGGCGATTACAAATACCATGATTTTTTTGATGCTGAAAATCGAATTATTATAGCAGATATTGGACATTACGAATCGGAACAATTTACAACAGAATTAATTGCCGACTTGTTGAAAGAAAAAAATACTACCTTTGCAGTCCGTTTTGCGGAAACAAATACAAATCCAGTTAAATATTTTTAAAATATATGGCTACCAAGACCAAAGCAGAAATCGGTGTATCAGAAAAACTAGATGCATTGTACAAATTACAAACAATTGATTCTCAAGTTGATAAACTTAGAACTGTTCGAGGCGAATTGCCTTTAGAGGTTCAAGATTTAGAAGACGAAATTGTAGGGTTAACTACGCGTGCAGAAAAGATCAAAGAAGAACTAAAAGAACTAGAAAATCTTGGTTTGGCACACAAAAACACCATTGCAGAAGCAAATGCAGCCATTAAGAAATATACTGAGCAGCAAAAAAATGTGCGCAACAACCGTGAATACGAATCGTTGAGCAAAGAAATTGAATTCCAAACATTGGAAATTCAGTTGAGCGAAAAACGAATCAAAGAAAATAAGTTCGCCATAGACAACAAAAAAGAAATTCTTGTTGAGGCTGATGCACGTTTAGCAGGTCGTCAAGCCGATTTAGATGCCAAAAAAGGTGAACTAGATGAAATCATTGCTGAAACTGAAAAAGACGAGAAGGAATTGATGAAAAAATCATCGGCAGCACGCGAGAACATCGACGAGCGTTTACTTTTCGCATACGATAGACTTCGTTCAAACTCTAAAAATGGTTTGGCAGTTGTACAAATCGTGCGCAACTCATGTGGAGGTTGTTTCAACAGCATTCCACCACAGCGCCAGATGGAAATTGAAATGCGAAAGAAAATTACAATTTGCGAGCACTGTGGTCGCATCCTAGTGCCGAATCAGGACTAAATAATTGAAAAGCAGTATCGGAAGATGCTGCTTTTTTTTTGAAACATTATTACGATTATTGAAATGAAATCTTGGTATAGCAGAAATTTTAAACTAGGTGTTCTTGGTGGTGGTCAATTGGGGCGAATGCTGCTCCAAGAATCGCCCAACATTGATGTTCGTTTGTGCATCATGGACAAAGACCCCAATGCTCCAGCTTCGAGATTGGCACATGAATTTTGCAATGAAGACATCTTGAATTATGAAGCCTTACTGGCATTTGGTCAAGATAAGGATGTGCTTACAGTAGAAATTGAAAATGTGAATATTGAAGCACTCGAGACCTTGGAGAAACAAGGGAAAAAAGTATTTCCTCAGCCGCGTGTTTTGAGAATCATCAAAGACAAAGGCATTCAAAAACAGTTTTATGCAGACCATGGCATCCCAACAGCGCCATTTCAACTTTGCGCCAATGCTGCCGAGTTCAAAAGCAAAATATCGAAATTGCCAGTCGTTCAAAAACTCTGTGTTGGTGGCTACGATGGCAAAGGAGTTCAAATCATCAAAAATGAAAGCGACTTAGAGCATCTATTTGATGAACCCAATATTTTGGAGGAAATGGTGGATTTCGAAAAAGAAATCTCAGTGATCGTAGCAAGAAACGAATCCGGTCAAATCACACATTTTCCAGTGGTAGAATGCGAATTCAACCCAGAAGCTAATTTGGTTGAGTTTCTTTTTTCGCCTGCCATCATCAGCGAAGCCATTGAAGAAGAAGCCATTTCAATTGCGAAAAAAACGATAGAAGCGTTGGACATGGTTGGCTTGTTGGCAGTAGAAATGTTTGTCACCAAGCAAGGGAAAGTTTTGGTAAACGAAGCCGCTCCTAGACCCCACAACAGCGGTCACCACACCATTGAATGTAATACTACGTCTCAATTTGGTCAACACCTGCGCGCCATTTTGAATTTGCCTTTAGGTAGCACTAAGTTGATTCGTCCCGGCGTAATGATCAACCTTTTGGGTGAAGCGGGACACAGCGGAACTGTGCATTACGAAAATATGGATAAAGCCTTGGCAATACCGGGTGTTTTTGTTCATATCTATGGCAAAACAGAAACAAAACCATTCAGGAAAATGGGACATATTACTGCTGTGGGTAGAGATTTAAATGCCGCCATTAAAAAAGCAAAAGAAGTGCAAAACTTGGTGCGCGTAATCGCCAAATAAGCCCTGCTTTGCGAAGCATGACTAAATCCGTTGAAAACATCTGAAGCTATCATAAACTTTCATTTGAATTTAATTTATCTTTAGCCCTGAATTTATATTAGCTTCCTCATTTGGAGGATATAAACCTGATACATTATGAAGAGAACTTTACACATTGCATGCCTTGTTTTATTAACAGGTCTTAATCATTTATCCTTTGCCCAGCGCGACTCAAGCGTTTCTGTGGTTAATCGCAGTGCAGCACTATTGTTGATTGATGAAGGCGACAGGCTTTTTGAAGAAGGTCAAGTGCGATCGGCCATGGTGAAATACAACGATGCCGTAGATAAAAATCCTTTTTCCTCGAGAGCGCATTTTGGTGTTGCCAATTGTCAGTACAAAATATTAAACTATGGTTTTGCAGAAAAATCGGCAACAACGGCGTTCGAGCTTGATGCTGAATATGGTGACGCTGCTTTTCTTTTGGCTTCCGCAAAACACCGCCTAAACAAGCTAGATGAGGCCAAGCAATTCTACCAACTCGCTATGGAATTGTATAAAAAAGGGGCTGTAAAAGACTTGAACATACCGTTTCTTTTGGAATGTGTTGCCTTAGCGCAAAAAGCAATCCCAGAAGGTTCTCGCTTGAAAAGAAAACCTATGCTCGGCGCCAATAGCGACTTTATGGACTACTCACCCGTGCTATTTGATGGTGGAAAAAAATTATTCTATGTTTCTCGCCGCAACAATACAACTGGTGGTATGCGCAATCCGGCCGACCAAGTGTATTTTGAAGATATTTATTATGCCGTTTGGAACCCGAAAACCTCTGAATGGGATTCTGTGACCAATAAAATCGGTAAGCTGAACTCTGCTGGTTTTGATGCAGTTTCTCATATTTCAGCAGATGGAACTTTACTTTTCGTAACGGTAAACAACACTATGGTTCCAAAAGTAAAAATGAAAAACAGAACAGGCTCATCCGATATTGCCATGGTGAAATTGGGAAAAAACGGTGTTTGGCCAGCGCCTAAAATAATCCAAGGTGGCATCAATTCTGATTTCTTTGAAGGCTCACCTACCCTAACGGCAGACGGTAAAACCATGTATTTTGCCGCGCAAAGAAGAACAAGTGATGGTTCGGGCACAGAAATTATGATGAGTCAGGTGATTGGAAAAACTTGGAGTAAGGCTGTGGCTCTTATAGGTGAAATCAACAACAGAGGTCGCCAAACAACGCCTTCAGTTAGTGCAGATGGAAATTATCTGTTTTTTAGTTCAGATAGTCATTTGGGCATGGGTGGATATGATATTTTTGTATCGAAAAAACAAGGCAATGCATGGTCAAAACCTATAAATCTTGGTGCTGGCATCAATTCTGTGAACGACGATACGCATTTCAAATATTATCCAGAATGGAAAATGGCGGTTTTGGCTTCTATTGAAGTTACAGACAATAAAGCTACATACAACATGTACACCATTGATATGAGCAACTTTGATTTAGAATCACTTAAATTTGAATGGTAAAATCCCAAGCATGGCCAAATTTAAAGTTGGTGGCGGAAAAAGAAGTCATTACTTTTGAATCGTGAATTGGTTGAATCGCATAATTGTTTTTTCGCTCACAGCGCTCATTCTCAGTTTAAATATTGGGGTTGATGTGTTTCGCGTGCATTGCGACATGCGTGGCAAAACGTATGTATCGCTGCTCACGGCTTATGATCCTTGTGTGGAAGAACAACAGGATGATACACACAAAAGTTGCTGTTCTGCTACGAGTCATTGTTCAATAGAAGACGAGAACGAGGAAAACTCTTGCTGCGGAGAAGAACAAATCACCATTACTTACGAACCTGATTTTTTCCATAAAATTGAAAGTAAAATCTTTGTAGATGTGTTGGATTACCCGCTTGTTTCCAACTTTAGCTTTTCAAGAAAAACCGCGTTAGCAGAAACCCCTAAGCTAGCCCAATTCCCGCTCCCCCCTCCCAAAAGTGGACGAGAAATTCTTTCCCTTCATGCTGTATTAAGAATTTGATTTTTTCCAGAAGTACGCGTTACATCGGATTAGTAATCATTCTTATATACTTTACATGAAAACAATAAAATTTATATCATTCGCCGTGATTTTCTTTTGTGCTTTTGAGTCATCAGCGCAAATATCAGGCACCGTTTACGGCACAGATGAATTTGGCAAACGAGAAACCCTAGTAGGCGCACAAGTTTCGCTTATATCATCAAAAATATTTACACAAACCAATGCACAGGGCAAATTCAAATTACCCGCACCTAGTGTTGTGCCAGATACGCTCATCATTCGATTTATTGGTCATTATTCAGACACATTAATTCTGGAAAATGATTTGCCGTTGGAACTAGAAATTACGCTTTTCAACAACAATGTGCGACCTGAAGTAATAATAGAAGCCAGACAAAATTCTACGTCTATTCTAAAAATGGACCCTTTGTACGTTCAAAATCTCACAGAAAACGAATTCAGAAAAGCAGCTTGTTGCAACATCAGCGAAGCCTTTGAAACGAACGCATCTGTAGATGTGAGTATGCCCGATCCTATCAGTGGTCAAAGACGTATTCAAATGCTTGGTTTAGATGGTATTTACACCCAAATTAACTTAGAAAACATTCCTTACTTCAGAGGGCTTTCTTATGCTTTTGGTATGTCGTCGATTCCCGGAACTTGGGCCAGTTCTATTCAGGTAACAAAAGGAACCGGCAGCGTTGTTCACGGCTACGAATCCATGGCGGCAATGATCAACATTGAGTTGAAATCTGCCGAAACACATGATTTGTTGTACGTCAACGGCTATTTGAATCGCTTTGGTCGAGCTGAATTGAATGTGCAAACCGCGCGTCATTTCGGCACGGCTAAAAAATGGAGTTCAGCACTTTTTGTTCACGGTTCAGGGTTTTTCATGGAGGTGGACAACAACAAAGATGGTTTCCGCGATTTCCCAATGGGCCAAACATTCAGTGCTTTGAATCGTTGGAGCTACGAAGGCAAGCGCTTTGAAATGAAAACACTAATTTCTGGTCATTACGACAATAAAATAGGTGGACAATTGGGCTACGACCCTCGCGTGTCTTCCGGTTTATTTGGCGCCAAAATTGAGAACCAAGATTTTGAAGTGCTCAGCAAAATGGGCTTTTTGTTGCAAAACAGACCCAACGGGAGTATTGCATTATTGGCCAAAGGAAAATTGTACAGCAACAGCACAATGGTAGGTAACAACCAATACCAAGGTGATGAAAAACGATTTTATTTTAACTCTATGTACAGCGACATTTTGGGCTGCACATCTCGAAAATTCCAAACAGGCTTGAGTCTTGTTGTGGCGCAATTCAACGAGCGTTTGGTTAATGGAACACTCAGCCCAAAAGAATTTTCGAGATTAGAAATAATTCCTGGCGCATTTGGCGAATTCACTTGGATCAAGGACAAATTCAACCTGATTGCTGGCTTTAGAGGTGATTACCACAATCTGTTTGGATTTATTCCGTCGCCCAGATTGCATATGAAATATTCCCCCAATAAGAAAACGGACTTGCGATTTTCCGCAGGAAGAGCTTGGCGCGTGCCCAATTTTGTTGCAGATAACACCAATATGCTCAGCACCAATAGGATTTGGGTAAACATGGCTAACTTGGAACCAGAAATTTCATGGAACATGGGTGGCTCGCTGGTGCAAAGCTTCGATGTTGCACAGACGCCTTTCACATTCACTTTGGATTATTTCCATACCCGCTTTGAAAAACAATTGATTGTGGACATGGAAGATCAATATTTTGTTTACTTCTACAATTTGCAAGGGCGTTCGTTTTCCAATACCATTCAAGCAGAATTAACAACAGAACCTCTAGATGGACTTGAATTGAGATTTATCTACAAGTTCACAGATGTTCGCACCAATTTTGGAGGAGTATTTCAACAGCGCATGATGGTTCCAAAACACAGAGGCATGTTCAACGCGGCTTATCGTACTAAAAACAAACGCTGGGAATTCGATTTTACGACTTCAATAATGGGCATGATGCGTTTGACTCATATCCACAATTTGGACGGTACTATGGAACCAGAGGAAACGAAAGTTTTTGCTATACTTAATGCTCAGGTTACCCACATGTGGAAAAAATGGGATTTTTATGTCGGCGGGGAAAACCTGACGAATCACATTCAGCGAAATGCCATTGTGGGTGCAGACGATCCATTTGGTGCAACCTTTGATGCTACACGTGTTTACGCACCAATATCCGGAATCAATGTGTATGTTGGATTCCGCTACAAAATTGCCAGAAATCAAGCAGAACATTAAAATACTCATCGGGCTGACTCCGATTCATGGCAAATTGGAGGCAGCTCTTTTCATAAATCCATTAGATTTGCACTATTCTTTATCTATGCCATCATGAGCTTAAGCAACTATCTTCAAGAAAAAGGAACATTTACCCACGACGAGTTAAAACTCATAAGCGACTCTTTTTCAGAAGTTTATTTTGAAAAAAAATCAATGCTTTTAGAACAAGGCAATATTTGCAGATATTTATTTTTCATTACGTCTGGACTTGTCAAAACCTATTTCATTGACCGAAATGGGCACGAAGTCATCATTAATTTTGCATCAGAAAACTGGTGGATTACAGACATTCATAGCTTTGAAGAAAACAGAGCCAGTCGGCTATATATAGAAGCCATGGAAGACACCAAATGCTTGGTGATTACCGTTCAAGACCAATATGAGCTTTTCGATAAAGTACCCAAATTGGAACGCTTCTTCCGTATGTTGCTCCAAAAACACACTGGCGCTTTGCAAGATCGACTTTTCGAACATATTGCCGCAACAGCCGAAGACAGATACGATACGTTTTTAGAACGGTATCCCAATTTGCAAAACCGCTTGCCTCAACATCAAAATGCCAATTACATCGGTGTCAGTCCAGAGTTTTTGTCGAGAATTAGAAAGAGAAAGGTTGGTAAGTAAATTCAAAACGAACATGTCAACTGAAGTGAATTCTTGACCTAGTTCAACTTTTTTCCGCTTAGATTGTTTTACTTTTGAGCAAAATCTAAGTTATGGACAGAAAGGACTTTATCAAAAAAAGTGTGCTGGGCGGTGTAGCGGCTGTAGCTGTTGCGAAAACTGGTTTGGCACAAAAAGTTGATGACCAAGAATCGGCCAAAGATTTAGGATTCAACCATATACCAAACACAAAATCAGATATCATGAAGAACATGGTTTTACACAAAGCCAACACGCGCGGTGCTGCCGACCACGGTTGGTTGAAAGCCAAGCACACCTTTAGTTTTGCCAATTATTATAACCCAGAGCGTGTTCAATTTGGCGTTTTGCGCGTATTAAACGACGACATCATTGCGGGTGGAATGGGTTTTGGAACGCACCCACACGACAATATGGAAATCATTACAATACCTATTGAAGGTGAGTTGAAGCACCGCGACTCGATGGGTCATGAAAAAGTTATCAAACAAGGGGAAATTCAAGTGATGAGTGCCGGCACAGGTGTTCAACACTCCGAATTCAACAACATGAAAGACAAAGCCATCAATCTCTTACAAATTTGGCTTTTCCCAAATAAAAGAGGTGTTCAACCACGCTACGATCAACAAATGTTGGACGTTAATAAAATGAAGAACACATGGGCGCAAATTTTATCTCCCGACCCTCAAGACGATGGCGTTTGGATCCACCAAAATGCGTGGTTTCATATGGGAGAATTTTCAAAGGATACGAAAAATTTATACAAGATAAAACAAAAAATTAACGGATTGTATATATTTGTCATCTCTGGAAGTGTTCAGGTGAACGGTGTTCAACTTGAAACCCGAGATGGATTGGGTGTTTGGGACACCGAAAATTTCACTTTTGAAGTGAAATCCGACAAAACCAAAATCCTATTGATGGATGTTCCCATGAGATAAATTCAGGTTTCCGCCTGACAAGAAAGTACGCGTTTCTGCCGCCATAGAAATGCGTACTTTTGTTTTATATACGATACAAAAGAACATGAAAACACTCGCATTTGCAGCTTCATCGAGCCGTACCTCATTAAATAAACAATTGGTGGCACATGCTTTAGACCGAATCGAAAGTGATGAAAAGCAGCTGTTGGATTTAAACGATTTCCCGCTTCCGCTCTACTCTATTGATTTGGAAAAGGAAAATGGAATACCAGAGCCAGTGAGCCGCTTTGCTGAATACATCGATTCTTCTGATTTAATTTTGATTTCGTTAGCCGAACACAACGGAAGCTATACCGCTGTTTTTAAAAATTTGTTGGATTGGTTGAGCCGAAACAAATCCAAGTGCTTTGAAAATAAAAAGATGATTTTGTTGTCAACTTCACCAGGTCCGCGCGGTGGCAGAGGCGTGATGGATGCAGCGCTTGACCGTTTCCCGCGGCATGGCGCTGATATTTTGGGGCATTTCTGTTTACCCAATTTCAATGAGAATTTTGATGCAGCCCAAGGAATTGTTCACTCAGAATTGAACGAAGCTTTTCTAGAAATCCTAAATATTAAAGCATAAAAAATCCGCTTTATCAAAAGACAAAGCGGACTCATTAAGATTTAATTTACTTTCGATTATGCGTTCTGCTTAAATCGATTTCTATTGTTGTTGCCGTTTGAATTGCTTGAGTTTCCATTGTTGGGTTTGTTGCCATTCGACTGCGAGCGACCATGTTGCTGTCTCGGAGGACGTTGTTGTCTCGGTTCTTTCACCACATCATGAATCATCAGCGGATATTCGTGACCGTCGATCACTGGAATTTCCAAACCAATCAACTTTTGAATTGACTTGAGGTATGGTTTTTCCTCAGCATCACAAAATCCAATGGCAATACCAGAAGATCCTGCTCTACCCGTTCGTCCGATGCGGTGCACATATTGTTCAGGCACATTCGGCAATTCGTAGTTCACCACGTGCGTCAATTCATCGATGTCGATTCCACGGGCAGCAATGTCTGTAGCCACGAGGATACGCGTTTTGGATTTTTTGAAATCATTCAAAGCCGTTTGACGAGCAGTTTGTGATTTATTCCCGTGAATAGCGTGAGTAGTAATTCCTTGCTTAGATAAAAACTCAGCCAAACGATTGGCGCCATGTTTTGTGCGCGAAAAAACCAGAGCTCTTTCGATATTCTGTTCTTTTAAAATGTCGAGCAAAAGAAACTTCTTGTTGTTCTTGTCCACAAAATAAATCGTCTGATTGATGGTTTTTGCTGTGGTAGCTGCTGGCGTTACTTCAACCTTGATTGGATTCACCAAAATGGTATTGGCCAATTTCACAATTTCTGGTGCCATGGTAGCCGAGAAGAACAAAGATTGTCTTTTCGATGGCAAATGTGCCAATACTTTCTTCACATCATGCACAAAACCCATATCGAGCATACGATCGGCTTCATCCAAAACAAAAATTTCGAGTTGGTTCAAATGCACATGTTTTTGATTCATCAAATCGAGCAAACGACCAGGTGTAGCGATAAGCACGTCAACTCCTCGTTGCAAAGCTTTCACTTGAGGATCTTGACCAACACCACCAAAAACAACGGTGTGTTTGATGGATGTGAATTTACCATATTCGGCAAAACTTTCACCAATTTGTATAGCCAACTCTCTTGTTGGTGTTAAAATCAAATTGCGAATTGCACGTTTGTTTGTAGCTGGATTTTTATCCAACAAATGAATAATTGGACAAGCAAATGCTGCTGTTTTTCCAGTACCTGTTTGCGCGCACCCAAGGATGTCGCGTTGGTTTAACACATGTGGAATTGCTTGTTCTTGAATAGGAGTGGGTTGTGTATAACCCGTTTCTGAAAGCGCTTTTAGAATAGGCGCTGCCAGTTGTAAATCAGTAAAATTCATAAAGAATATTGTATAAATGGGGTCTGCTAGGATGTTGTATGTCGAAACGGACAAATCTAAAATACGACTTAAGGGTCTACAACTTACCAAGGAAATAAGTCGGTGCAAAGATAGGTATAATAGTTGATGTTGTGAATTTTAAATGCAAATGCTCTTCTCGACACAGTTTTTTGTTGATAACCAAGCACAACTTTATGCAATTATCCATCAACAACGGCTAGAGTTTTTATATTTGCAGTCATGAACTTTTTGTTTCCCGCTTTTTTGGCTGCTTTAGGTGTAGTATTGATTCCAATTCTGCTCCATTTATTTCATTTACGCCGCTTCAAAACGTTCTATTTTTCCAACTTGGCTTTTATCAAGAAGCTTGAGGTGAGTTCAAAATCGGCGCGAAAACTGAAAAATCTGCTTGTGCTCATTTCGCGTGTTTTGGCCTTGATTTTTTTGATTTTGGCTTTTGCACAACCTTTTTGGAATAAAACTGAAAATCAAAATGAGGGTGCCCAAGAAGTACGCATCATTTACATCGACAATTCATATAGCATGACATCTCTTGGTGTTGAAGGTGAATTGATGTCGCAAGCCCGCACCATGGCCAAAGAACTCATTTCAAAAGACCCAGTAGGCAGTAAGTTTCTGATTATCAGCAACTTTTTCAATGGTGAAGAAATGCGTTTGTTGGGTCAGGCCGATGCAATTGATTATATTGATGCATTACCGATTGCTCCATTTCCTAAGCCAGCCGAAGCAATATTTAGTCGCATTGAAGATTTAAAACAACAACTGAACATTGCAGGCGAACTGATTATTTTGAGTGATGGTCAACGCAATCAATGGCAAACTACTCAAGGCATTAACATCACCTATCCAGTGAAATTTGTGCAATTGAAACCAGAAAACATCGTGAATTTGAGCGTCGATTCCATTTGGACCAATATTCCTGTGATGCGTCCTGGAGCGCCCTATGAGCTCAATGTGCGTATAAAAAACAACACGCCAGAACAAGTTACATCGGCTACCCTCAATCTGCGTGTGGATCAAAACAAACAATTGGTTAACGTTGACTTTAGTGGCGAACGCAGCAAGATCATTACGCTCAATTACGTTTCTCCAATCAATCCCGGATTTTATGAAATCGAGGCTGAAATCGAAGACAATCAAGTGCATTTTGATGATGTGCTGTATTCTTCATTTCAAGTACTCAAAAATATGAGCGTCGGTATTGTGCACGGTTTGGATGCCACTAAAAATGTAGAGTTGGTCTATGGCTTAGATGCCTACTATCAAACACAAGTTTGGAATCAGAACCAAATGAACTTGGATGCCTCTGGAAATGTTCAGTTGCTTGTTATCAACCAATTGACGTCGATTGATGGTGGTATCAAGCAGCGCATAATCAACAATGCCAAAGACGGAAAAGCTGTTGTTTTGATTCCACATCCACAATGCGATGTAAATTCTTGGAATGCGCTTTTGGGTGAATTGCAAATGCCTCTGATTCAAAAATCGGACAGCGGCTCGATGTATATCAATAGTATTCGCATGGAAAATCAGTTTTTCACCGGACTTTTTGATAATCCGAACCCAAAAATTCAAATTCCAGTGCGCCGAAAAACCAAATTGGTGAGCACGGGGAGTCGCAGTTTGCCCCTCATCACTTTCTCGGATGGCTCTCCATTTTTGGCACGCAGTTCCAATCAAGATTTCAACATTTTCTTATTCAATGCCGATTTACATAAAGGCAATGGTAATTTGTTGAGTAGTGATTTATTCAGCGCTTTGTTTTTGAGAATCGGAGAGGTTTCTGGCGACATTCAACCCATGTTTAGCAGTATTGGAGAATCGCGTGAAATGCGCTATAAAATGAATGATTACAAAGAAAACGAGCCTATTTCTATGGTCAACGAACAAATTTCATTCATACCACGACAGCAATTTGCCAACGGTGTTTTGAAAATACTTTTTTCGAGCAAAACAGAGGAATTGATGTTGAATGCGGGTTACTATATGCTTCAATCGAAAGAAGATGTTTTGGGTATCACAGCGCTCAATTTCCCGAGATTTGAAAGCGATTTAACCTTTTTTACACCAGAAGAATTGGAAATCAATATGAGAAATGCGGGGATTGAAAATTTCAGCGTAGACCAAGTTTCTGAAAGCTATGAAATCAACAAAGTGCCAAGCAAACTGCAATCAGGTTTGTGGAGAATATTCTTACTTTTGGCGCTGTTATTTTTCTTGATTGAAATGAGCCTGATTAAGTTCTGGAGATAAACACAAAAGCTATGAGTGTACTGATCAAACAAGCCCGAATCATCGACCCAACATCGAGCCACCATCTACAGGTGCGCGATTTGTTGATTGAAGACGGGATAATCGTGAAAATTGCCTCTGAAATCCGAGATAAAACGGACGAAGTAATTATTGGTGAAGACCTGCATGTTTCGCAAGGATGGGTGGATTTAAAAGCTGATTTTTGTGAGCCAGGAAACGAACATAAAGAAACATTAGAGTCGGGCGCACAAGCTGCCGAACGAGGCGGATTTACGCACGTTTGTTTGGTACCTTCGACCACTCCAGCTGTTGACAACAAAGCACAAGTAGAATTTATTCAAGGAAAAAATCAGTTTTCGCCTACCCGCATAATGCCGATGGGCTGTATCAGCGCGCATCATGAAGGCAAAGAGCTCGCAGAAATGTATGACATGCATCTCAGTGGCGCAGTGATGTTTACCGATGATAATCTGCATGTATCAACAGGTCTATTGTACCGCGCGTTGATGTATATCAAAAACTTCGGTGGCAAGATTATGGTAACGGCAAACGACACCAGTCTTTCCAAAAACGGAATGGTCAACGAGGGTCGAGCCAGCACCGAAACCGGATTAAAAGCGATACCGGCAATTGCAGAAATCATTGATATTGAACGCAATTTAAGCTTGGTAGCATACACCCAATCGGCATTGCATATCTCTGGAATTAGCACAGCGCAAGGATTGGAATTGATTCGACAAGCAAAAAAATCTGGTTTACCTGTTACAGCTGATGTGCATGTGAATCAACTGTTGTTCAACGAAAGCACTGTTTTGGGCTTCGACAGCAACTATAAAGTTATGCCACCCTACCGCTCAGAAGATGATCGATTGGCGCTCTGGCAAGGAATTATCGACGGCACCATTGACGCCATTGTTTCCGACCACCGCCCTGCCCATTCCGACGATAAAGAAGTAGAATTTGATTACGCTGCATTTGGCAACATCACACTAGAAACACTTTTCCCAGCCTTGGTGAATTGTGTCGAATTTGATTTGCAGGCTGTTGTGCATTGTTTGAACCAAGGCCCACGCAGAATCTTGGGTCTTCATGCGGCTACGATAGAAGAAGATACCAAGGCCGATTTGACCATTTTCAGCTTGAAAGAGACCACATCTGTAGAAAAAGGCACCCTTTTTTCTTTAAGTAAAAACACGCCTTTTCTTGGGAAAGAACTTCAAGGTCGCGTTGTAGGTGTTGTGAATCAAGGGAGATATTCAATTGTTTTAGCTACCGAGGAAAATGCCTGATTCGAAAAGAAAATTTTGGAAACAATTTTTGAAATCGCGCCGTGAAATTGGCTCGGTAACCCCCAGTTCGCGTTACCTCACGCGCGGCATTGTTGATAAAATAGATTTTGAAAATGCCCAAGTGATTGTGGAGCTCGGTCCAGGAACAGGCGTTTTTACGCGAACTATTTTGAACAAGATGTCGGCTACTTGTAAACTTGTGGTGATTGAATTGAACTCGGAAATGTTTCAACTTTTGAAAAATAACTTTGACGACCCAAGGATGATTTTGGTTGAAGTATCGGCAACAGAAATGAAAAACATTTTAATGCAGCATGGCTTAGAAAAAGTGGACTTCATTATATCTAGTTTGCCGCTAACCGTGATGCCTGAACCCGTTTCAAATGCGATTTTAACTGAAAGTAAGGCCCTTTTGTCGGCGCATGGTAAATACCTTCAATTTATGTATTCTTTGGTGTTGAAAGCGAAATTAGAGCGCTACTTCAAACAAGTTAACCAATCATTTGTGTTGTTTAATTTTCCACCAGCATTTGTCTTCGAATGCAGCAATAACCTTGAAAATGAATGATTTGACAGAAAAACTTTGTCCGAATTGTAAAACATGGAACCGCTATCATCACGATAATAAAAACTGCGTGCATTGTGGTTCATTGCTCGACAAAAACGAAATCATCTACGAAGATAAAAAGCGAAAAGGTTTAATTCCACCCTTTCCTCAACCCAAACCATTTTTAGAAATCAAGGACAGCTACCCGTGGATATTGCGGGTAATTCTCTATATTGTCCGCCCAATTTACTTTGTTTTCATGTTTGTCATTTCTGTCATTTTGTGGTTTGTGGTATGGGCGGCCGCGTAAAAAATCGAACCTCTTTGTATCCTTTACTCTTTGCTGTATTTGCACTTGTTTTTGCTGCCAATTATATCCTACAACAATTTGAGATTTCAAGCAATTTTAGCAGAAACTACCTCGATGATTTATTGGCGATGCCCGTCATTTTATACCTGGCTCAAGTTCTGATGCGTTGGATTTACCGCACACCCGAACTCGTCTTAGACAATTTGATGTTGCTCTATGGATTTCTTATGGCATCATTGTCTTTCGAATGGATTTTGCCAAAATACTACATGCATTTAACCGCCGATTTTTGGGATGTGATCTGTTATGCAATTGGTACTTTGGCTTTTTTTATTCTTAATCGTGCAAGACACAAAGAACCCAAATAGGAATCCAAGAATATTTTTGTATTGATACCCTACCGTAGCTATCAAAACACTAATTTTGTTGCACTTGAAATCAAATTCTATATGTCCAAATTATTTTTTCCGATTTTACTCCTATTCTCCTGCCTCTTTTATCAAAATCTTAACGCCCAAAACCATGTGAAATGGGAAGCGCGATTTGATGAAAACACCTCAGAAATTGTGATTACTGCAAACATAGATAAGCACTGGCATTTGTATTCAATCAACAACCCAGTAGACTTAGGTCCAGTACCAACTTATATTTCTTTTGAAAAGACGCGCGGATTGCGACTTATTGGAAAAACAATTGAGCAGGAACCCATCAATGCATTCGACCCCAACTTCGGTACGCATGTCGCTTATCATGAAAACAAAGTTGAATTTCGTCAAAAAGTGAAATTGAAAATTAGAAAAATCAAAAAACTGAACCTTACCGTATCGTATATGGTTTGCGACGACTCTCAATGTCTTCCTCCTATAGATGTAAATATCGTTATGAATTTTGCTAAATAATCAACCTTCAAAACAAACACAATGAATAAAATCAAATCTTTTTGGATTCTCCTACTGACCATTATTTCCTGCACCTCGCAAACAGAAAACGTACTCATTGCACAACCGGGTGGTTCATGGCAAGACCATTTAAAATTGGAAGCTTCCGTGAAAATGGAAGATAATTGCGAGGCAACGCTTCAAATTACCGCTACTTTACAACCAGATTGGCATATTTTTTCCATCAAGCACGACCCCGACAAAGCGGATGGAATTGGTTCACCGAGTGTAATAAGTTTAGGGAAAAACAAATTCTTTTCCTTGCTTGGAAAAAATGCGGAATCCAAAGCGCCGAAAAAATTAACGGATGATTTAGGCACACAGCTCTATCACGAAAAGAGTGTTGTTTTTTCTCAGAAAATAAAGATTTTAAGCCAAGAACCCTTTGACATTACTGGTGATTTTGAATTTCAGATTTGCAACGAAGAGGGCTGTATTTTTCCACCAGCGCAAGAGTTTGTTTTTAAGATAAAACCAACTGGTGATTGTAGTGCTTCAAGTGTGCCAGTTGAATCTGTTGACACGAATCAAACAGTTTTGGCTCAAACAAATGAAGAACCAAAAGTGGATGAGTTAAAAGATGTAACTTTTGACGCCAATGAAAAAGATGACAAGAAAAAGAATCTGCTCATGCTGTTTGTTTTTGGATTTATATCTGGTTTGGCAGCCCTGCTCACACCTTGTGTATTCCCACTTATTCCGATGACCGTTTCGTTCTTCACCAAACAGAGTAAAAGTCGGATGGCTGGTGTTTTTAAAGCGTTGATGTATGGTTTTGCTATTGTTTTTATCTATGTTCTTTTGGGAGGAATTCTCTCTCAGTTTATGAGTGCATTTGGTCTGAACGAACTTTCTTCGAATATCTGGATGAATCTCATATTCTTTGCCATTTTTGTTCTTTTTGCCTTCTCGTTTCTTGGCGCTTTTGAGATTAGAATGCCCAGTAAACTAGTCAACTCAGCAGACAGACAAGCTGATAAAGGTGGTTTAATTGGTGTGTTTTTCATGGCATTTACCTTGGTTTTGGTTTCGTTCTCTTGCACAGGCCCTATAGTTGGTTCCTTACTCGTTGAGTCTGTGAGTACAGGAAATATGGCAAGTCCAATCATGGGGATGTTTGGTTTTGGTTTGGCGCTGGCTCTTCCTTTTACACTCTTCGCCATTTTCCCAAGTTGGTTAAGTTCTCTACCTCAATCGGGTGGGTGGTTAAATTCTGTGAAGGTAGTTTTGGGCTTACTCGAATTGGCAATTGCAATGAAGTTCTTATCTCGCGTTGATATGGCTTATGAATGGAATATTTTGACCCGCGAAATTTTCATAGCTGTTTGGGTAGTTGTTTTTGCCATAATCGGTTTCTATTTGTTAGGAAAAATCAGATTCGCTCATGACGATAAAATTGAAAAACTATCGGTTACTCGATTCATGTTTGCTTTGACTTCTTTGGTGTTTACGGTTTATTTGATTCCAGGTATGTGGGGTGCACCAGTTTTCATGGTAGAAGGTATTGCTCCACCGCGCCATCATTCTGAAGATGGTTTTGAATTTGTACGAGGCAGTTCAGAAAGCAACCATGATGGTCCTGATGCTGAAATTCTAAAAGATTACACCTCTTATATCCATCACATTCAAGATGGAAGCATCTACGTTTTCATGGACAGGGAGAAAGGATATGAATTTGCCAACAAAGTGAACAAACCAGTATTATTAGATTTCACGGGCTACACTTGTGAAAATTGTCGTAAAACCGAAGCGCGTATATGGTTGAACAAAACGATAAAACCCATATTAAAAGACCAGTTTGTGATTGTTTCTATGTATGTAGATGACAAAACACCTCTGCCAGAAAGTGAGCATTATTATTCAGAAGAATCTCAAGGCAAGATTAAAACTGTTGGCAACCGCTGGGCTGATTATCAAATTAAAAAGTACAAACAAATTTCACAGCCGCTATACATTGTAGTTGATCCAAAAGACGACACAGACCTCACCGCACCCCGTGGTTATGACCCAAGTGTAGAAGGATATGAAGCATTCTTGATGAAAGGACTGAACCGTTATCACGAACGTAGAAAATAGCACTTGTTAAGACATGAAAAAGGAGGCTCCGATTGAAGCCTCCTTTTTTAATATGCCTGCGTATGCTTATTTAATCAGCACCAATTTCTGATGCAATACTCGGCTCATCGTGGCTGCCTCAATATGATAGGTGCCCGCATTTAAGTCTTTGGTATTTATAAGAATTTCGCTTTCAGAGGAATTGATTTCCATCACCAAAACACCACTATTGTTGTATACTCTGATTGAAGAAATATGCGCGTTGTTATTACCCAATTTGACCCAAACAAAGTTGTTGGCTGGATTTGGAAATAAAACAAATTGATGCTCTTCCATTTGGGTTAAACTCGCCGGTGAGGATAGGGAAACATACAAGGCCTCACATTTGGCATCCCACTCATTATTGCAACAAAATTCATCCGCCGCTATAACCTGTTCCCAAATTGGGTCACTTGGTCCGTATGGAGAATAGGCATTGCACCCGTAAACCACATGTTCATAGTGCAACTGACATTGCGCATCCCATTCATTTGAACAGCAAAAATCGTCGAGCAAAACAACAGTAATATAATTTACGTCAGTTGAATCATAAGGAGATTCCGCATCACAACCATTCAAAAAATACTGGTACTGATTATCACAGATATCATCCCATTCTGATTCACAACAAAACGGATCAAACGCTATTGTTTGAAGATAAGCTGGGTCATCATTGGCATAAGGGGAAGGCACGCAGTCTCCCCTATTCGTGGATTCGCTTGAGGAAACAATGAAATTTCTTTTTCGGATTTGCTCAGTTGAAAATGTGCGCTGCGCGTAAGAAGCACTTATAGAAAATAGCATAAAACCAAAAATCAAAGTAACTTTCTTTTGCATAATAATTGTTCTTAAGATTTATGCAAAAGTACAGAAATTCAAGTATTTACAAAATCGAGCTATTTTCGCGCCGTATAACCAATCGGAATAAAAAGTTCATCTGCATCGTACATGTTGATATAGAGGGTAAGCGTATCCGGCGAACCAGCATGCCAAACGCTGAAAACATCCAGTAAACCATAATCACCAATAAAGGCATTATTTGTTTTAAATGAGCAGCAATTCCCCGTTCTCATATATTCCACTTTTTCTCCTTTTGGTCCCAACAGTGCATTTAGAAATCGTTTTTCGTTTTTGGGTCCTGAACTATTCATGGTTCCTCCAACTTTCACTGGATTTGGGTAAGAGAACGCATATGTAGCATCTTGAGAAATCTTGATCAACAAATACGTTTGGTCGTTCAAAAGTTGGGTTGTGTTTTGAGTTGCATTTGTTGTAGATGCAGGTTGACAGTTGTTTTTCACTTTGCACGAAAAGAGCAATAAAACAGATGAAAAACAATCCATGTCCTCATAAGCGCAAACTATTTTGTGATCACCAATTTTTCAATCAAACGTGTATCTCTATCAAAAATTACGAGATGATACACGCCAGCGCTAAGATGATTTAAATCCAAATCAGTTTTGTTATCCAATAGACTTAATTCACTTGCATAAACAAGTAGCCCACTTGCATCATAGACTTCAATTTGTGTCATAAGCATTTGGTCTTCTACTACCACTGTAACAAAACCGCTAGAAGGATTGGGATACAAGGCAAAAGACGCAGCATTGAAATCTGGCAAACTTAAACCGATAGCGAGATTGTAAGCATTCTGACATGTTTCATTCCAAGCCACCTCACAACATGCAGGATTTGCAGTGATCACAGAAATATAAAACGGATCATCTTCAGCATAAGGCGATGGCACACAAGCTGGAGGCCCTGTTAAGAGCTCGTAAGCCAATTGGCAATTGCTGCTCCACTGCACAAAGCAACAAAGCGGATCTGCTGCAATAACCTGCAAATAATAAGGATCATTGGTTGGATATGGCGATGGGACACAATTACTCGGGTCTGGACCTGCGAGTTCATCATACTGTTCCTGACAAAGCCCATCCCATGCCACATCGCAACAGTAAGGGTCTTGTGCTATAACTTGCAAATAAACAGGATTATCTGGAGCGTAGGGAGATGGCACACAAGGTGTTTGACCCGAATTTAATGCATTGTAAGCATCTTGACAAATGCCATCCCATTCCACATCACAGCAATAAGGGTCGGCAGCAATCACCTGTTGATAAATAGGATTTGATTCATCGTAAGGAGATGGCACACAAGCACCTGAACCAGAATTTAGCGCGTCATATGCATCTTGGCAATTGCTGTCCCATGCCACATCACAGCAACTTGGCGTGGCAGCAATCACTTGTTGGTAAATTGGATCTGATTCATCGTAAGGAGATGGCACACAAGCACCTGAACCAGAATTTAGCGCGTCATATGCATCTTGGCAAATGCCATCCCATTCCGTGTCACAGCAAAAGGGGTCTAGAGCAATTACTTGTTGATATATAGGATCTGTTTCATCATAGGGCGATGGAACACAGCTTCCTCTGTCGTTAAAATTGGTTTCGTTGATGACTACCTGAATATAATTAGAGCCACCAGTAGCCACACGCAATTTTGATTCTACACCAGGGCGAATCGTTTGCCCAAAAACAAATTGAACCAAGAAAATCGAGCAAATCGAGAATAAAATTCTAAGCATATTGTCTATTTTTCAACAAATTAAATCAATATTTCAATACCCAATGGTTGGTGTTCGAAAATAATGATTCAAACAAATATGCGGTCATCACGAAACATAACAAAACTTAAATGTTACTTTTGCAGCCAAACAAAAAAAGATGAAAAAAGTAGCGCTTCACGATATTCACGTTGGTCTAGGTGCCAAAATAGTTCCCTTTGCAGGATATGAAATGCCTGTGCAGTATGAAGGAGTTAATGCAGAACACGAAACAGTGCGCAATGGTGTTGGTGTTTTTGATGTTTCTCACATGGGCGAGTTTTTATTGACGGGTCCAAACGCCATCGATTTGATTCAAAAAATCAGTACCAACGACGCTTCAACGCTGTTTCCTGGTCGCGCACAATATTCTTGCATGCCCAACAACGATGGGGGAATTGTGGACGACTTGATTATCTATCAAATCAAAGACGAACAATATCTATTGGTAGTGAATGCTTCTAACATTGAAAAAGATTGGAATTGGATTTCTGCCCACAACGATTTAGGTGTTGAAATGCGCAATTTATCCGATGATTATTCTTTGTTGGCCATTCAAGGACCAAAAGCAGTTGAGGCGATGCAGTCATTAACTTCCGTTGATTTGTCGGCTATCAAATATTATCATTTCGAAGTTGCAGATTTTGCTGGTATTGAACATGTTATTATTTCTGCAACAGGTTACACAGGTTCAGGTGGATTTGAGATTTATTGCAAAAACAGTGAAGTGAAACAAGTTTGGGATAAGGTTTTTGAAGCTGGTGCTGCATTCGGAATTAAACCGATCGGTTTGGCTGCTCGCGACACTTTGCGTTTGGAAATGGGCTTTTGTTTATATGGCAACGACATCGACGACACCACTTCTCCGCTTGAAGCTGGCTTGGGTTGGATCACCAAATTCACCAAAGATTTCGTGAACTCAGAAAACTTGAAAGCACAGAAAGAAGCC
>Ga0169931_10004525_pt1 | contig 21627 bp, 16 predicted proteins | sample Kivu_15m_20L_FD_129675 | JGI IMG/M metagenome (GOLD analysis project Ga0169931, IMG submission 129675) | Freshwater microbial communities from Lake Kivu, Western Province, Rwanda to study Microbial Dark Matter (Phase II) - Kivu_15m_20L... | ecosystem: Environmental > Aquatic > Freshwater > Lake... | reverse complement strand
TCCCTGTGGACCTGGATCTCCTTGTGGTCCTGGATCTCCTTGTGGTCCTGGATCTCCCTGTGGTCCTGGATCTCCCTGTGGTCCTGGATCTCCCTGTGGTCCTGGATCTCCTGGATCGCCCTGTGGACCTGGATCTCCTTGTGGTCCTTGAGCACCACCACCTCCTAATAATCCTTCAGTGTCAGTTAAGTCTGAAACATCTGCGGGGATAGTGGGTAAATCTTGGATATCGTTATAACTAGGAGCTCTAGTCACATTCACTAATTCTAGAACAGCCGAGGCTGTTGCCTGTACTCCCTCGCTGCCTGCTACAAATGTTGTGGTTATGGTATTTGGCTGTACAGTATATACCGGAACAACGTAATTAGTCTCTACCGAGTAGTTGTCGTCATCTCTAGGTTGTAACTGAAAGATTATAGTATTGTTTAAACTATTTTTATCTATGATAGATACTGTTTGATCAAAATTAAAATCTGGATCTACGTTTGCTGAAACTGTAGGAAAATCTACAGATAAAGAATCTAGTGTATTTTTCCCTTGCGATATTGCAGCAGCAGTAAATGTAACCGAGACTGTCGGTTGCGGAGAGTTGTAATCAGTGACCGTGGGGCTGAACCAAGAATCCCAATAAATGCTAGCAGGTAGAGGATCATAAAGATCTGGGTCAGGAGCATTGTCGCCTACAAAAAACTGGTTAGCCCTGCCAACTCTTACCACTATAGATTCGTCTGAGACGACATTAACATCTGCCCAGTTAAAATATAGTTCTTCATCTGTGAAACTAGTGATAGAAGAGATCGCCCCTTCACTGTTAGAAATTGCAGATCCTATTAGATATTTTGGATAACCTATTCCGTCGATGAATTCTATATTACCAACATACGGTGATCCGCTTAATCCTGTCCAACTTTCTAATGAAGTAAAGATATTTCCATAGGATAACGGAATATAAGGACTTCCAAGTTGTGTTTGCCAAACTCCTAGAAAATTATTTTCTGCTGCAGGAGCTTCAACTAATGTTAATGGTCTATCTGTTAACACAATCCAAACTTGATAGGCGTAGACACCTGTTGTGATTTCGTCACCGCCCGACCCCCAGTTGTTACCACTGGCTGCTGAAAGACTCACAGTAACTTTGTTCGGTGTTGGTTCCGGGGCGGCCACAGTCACAGACGGAGTAGAAGTATAACCACTACCTGGATTTGTAACACTAATGCTAATCACAGAACCCGATGAAACAGTAGCGGTCGCTGTAGCAGTTACGCCTGTGTCAGGAGCACTGACAGTAACCAATGGTTCGGAACTATAGCCGCTACCACCTTCGGTCACAGAGATAGTTTCTATGCTGCCAGTAGGTGCTGAGATCGTTCCAGTTGATACTATAGGAGCACTGGTAGTCAATGACCCGCCGATGTTACTGAGTTCGATACCACCTAGGTTAATGGTGTTACCGCTTAGATATAAGTCTCTAAATCGTCTCGATTCGCTGCCAAGATTTCCACCTAGATTAGTTACAGGTAAAATATCTCCACCTACTGTCACATCACTAGTCAATGATACCGCTTGATCTATCACGATTGAACTGCTGTCAACGGTATCGATAGTGCTACCAGTTATTCTAATAGCACCACCAGTGACTGTATCAGCAGTTACTTTTGAATCAATGCTGTCAACAATTACACTGCTGTCATCAGCAAACACACTACCAACAATATCAGTTTTAAGATTGCCATCAACTGGTTGACCAACCGCAGTATATAATTCTGAAAAATTAGAATCAATATTATCTATAGCATCGTTTAATCTCGCAAATGTTGCCCGTAGGCTGTCTCCGTCTTTGCTGTTAGGTGCAGAACCAATGTTAATAAAATCCTGCGGTTGATTTATGTTTATAGTTTTCTTAGCCATTATGTTCTTCCCACTGAGACTTCAACAGTTCCAATCCTGTCTGAATTGTAAGATCCAATGGCCTTACCTATCAACGTACCAACCTTGACATCTCCGGTTGCTGCCATCGCCACACCTGGTATACCTGATGTAACAATTAGATCTCCTTTGTTTACCTTTCCTACTACCTTGACTGGCACACGACCTTGTAATGCTACGCAAGTTTTAATACCAGGACATGCCTGGTTCATAGTGTAGGCTGCGGTATTAGAAACAACACCCGCTACTCTATGATCAGCTTTTACATTTGAAGTTGTAACTTCTTTGTCGCCGCCAAAAACCAATACTGTACCTACTTCATATTCTCGATCTGCTTCATAATATTCTGCTAGGTCAGCATAGGTAGCTTCAAAACTTGATGTACCACGTAATGTCCATTTTCCGTTGATCTGTCCTGCAGTGTTTGAAACACTAAGATCTGGATTTGTACTAATAGATTTTGTAATTATATGAGTGTTATCATATGAACCATCTCTATCTTGAAATCTGTGTTGGGCATTTTTATAAAGATTATAATCTGCTACTGTGCCGGCATCGCTCACGGATAAAACAATACTACCTCTATTACCTGCCGTTCCTGGAGCATATATCACTGTTGATTTTCCGCTGGTTACTGCTGCGAGATCAGCGATGACATATTCAGCATCATTTCCGAGAGCACTAACTCCCGGCCTGCTCATTCTTAGACTACCCTCGAGTCTGAGATTTCGAAGATCAGTATCACCGTTAGTATCTCGAGCTACTAGATTTCTTACAGTATTTTCGGCATCGGCTCCGGCGACTCCTCCGGCGGTACCACCTGGGCCGAGAACATTATGATTAGCAAATAATACTCGCATCTGAGGTCTAGTAGGAGTAGTACTAGGACCACCGACTGATGCAAAAAGCACACCGACATTGTTGTACTGATTGAGAAGTATTGCGCCCCCTGCAGATACAACAGTTGTTAACTCTACTTCAGTGGCATTACCAGTCGCATCACCTCCCGTGTATCCAATCACTCGATTATTTGCAACTTTGACTAATTTAGCCAACTGTAGACCATTATCTTTTACCGTAACATGGCCGTTAGAAACGGTAAAATTAGCCGTGTTAAACGTGCTCAATCCTCTTTCAGCTATAACAGTACCGCCGGTTACTGGAGTAGTGATCACAGTATTGTTTAACGCAGGACAATCATAGCCTAATGTAGTATTAGATGGTGTTGGTGTCGTTGATCTAACAACAAAAGTTCCATTTAATGCATTATTAGCAAAGCCACTGATAACGATCCTGGTTCCCGCAGCAAAGGGCACAGTAGCCAGTCCAGTAATTGCATCTGATTGACTAGCATATGTCAATGTAACGATATTACCAGAGGCTGTGGCCGAAACTGACAATGATGAATTAGTAGTTGCAACAGCATTAGAAAGATTTAATTTTTTCTGTTCAATGGCGGCAGATTGACTAATATCGGCATTAACAATAGTTTCTCCGACTAACTGAAAATTTATAGTTCTTAATGTATCATTTAGAGTTACATCGATATCACCAATCACAGTTGCATTAGTGAAACCATCTCTGGCAACATTTGTTTCGTCTATGTCTGTTGTATTAGTTCCTGTATAAACAAGGAGATTTCCTCTAGCAGCAGCAGAAATAATTCCGTTAGCCGACGATGCATTAGTTGTGTTGGCATAGGTCAATGTGGTTGTATTACAGGTTATCACAGTGGCTTTGTTAGTATTAAATCCGGAATTTGTAAAACCAGTAATTCCTATTATCTGACCTGCAACAAACGGAGCAGAAGCAAATATAGGTGTTCCTCCAAAGGTTACAGTTGCAGTGGTTCCATTTCCAGAAACTGTGCAGTTCGGAATAGTCACAGAACCATTATTTCCGTTTAAATGCGGAAGACTCAACCATCTATATGTAACAGCATCGTCTAACGCGGTTGGATTCTTCATGTTGATGATTCTACCAGCATTGTTCATGTTGAAATTATCAACCATGAAATTTTTACCGGTAGTATCGATAAATCCTGGACCTATTCGATCGGAATTTAGTTTATCAGAACCGTCGTGACCTAATCTTCTATCGATATATAATTTCGTAGCCAATTCTGTCGCTACTGATGTTCCGCTGGGACTTGAAAAATTAGGATCTGCGGTAAATTCGTTAATTGGAACACCTTGACTTAATTGTAAGGATGAAATATTACTTAATGAAATTCTAGCACTAAGTGTAGCTTCACCGGTTGATTGGTTAATTCCAAACAGTTTACCGACCTTAAAGTTTCCTTCTTGGTCGATAGTCGTATAAAATACACGACCTTTTCCTATTTCGGCAGCTTCATTATCGGGCTTGTTGGCGTTTACAGATGGACCAAAAATGTTATTTGGATAATTAGTATCTGCATAACTTCCCGAACCGATATCTAACAAGTCAAACGCAGTGGCTCTTAATGTTGATATCTTTATAGTGATTGATCCGGTTACTCCGTATTTTGGACCAACCTGTAAAGTCGTTTCACTTTGATAGCCGGATATAGGATGTTGTAGAGGTTTATCTAATGTAATGTATGCAGCATCTGGCCCCGCCGCTGGAGTATATCCTGTTGTGATATATTCAACGCCATACCAATGGAAAGAATAATTACCAGTTGCTAATTTGGCTATATCGAATTGATCAGTAATGGTATTGACACTGATATTGGAACTTCCTACGGCTCCGTAGTACAGATTACCTACCTTTCTTTGTGAAAATTTAGCAGTAATTTGAATGTATCTGTAACTTTCTCTTAAATTAGCGAATGCTTCTTGGTATCCGCCAGTTCTTCTGGCCAAATCTCCTGTTGAATATGTGATAACATCATTTACGTCAAAATCCGGATCGTCGTCATCGAATAATAATGCTGTCGATGCTTTTGCAACCGATGTTCCAGATACTCCGTCTAACCATAGTTTTCTTGATTGCCTAATAGTCACCGGATCATTATTACCTATTGCGGCATAGAGACCAGTTTCTCCGGGATTGGTAGTAATTGGTTCTAAAAATACTCTAGCCACCTGGTCTGGGATCCCCCCTCCACTAGATCCGTCTCCGTAGAAAATACTATTGATAGCATAATCTCTTCTGACGCCTGTTGCTCTAACCATTGCAGGCAATGCACCGCCACTGACCCATGCTCCTGGATTACTTGCCAGCGCATATGAAATACTTGTAGGTGTTACCGCGGTTAAAGTTACAGCGGTCCCACTGTTATTGTACCCGGCAGGTGCTACCCCACTGATTATGAATTTTTGACCGACTACATAAGGATTGAATGTCTGATTAGCAAAAGTTAATGTAGCTGTTCCATCAGTCCAAGAACCGCCAGTAACTGTAATACCGGCAAATCCAGAAGCACCTGTTGACGGAAAATCAATAGTTATCGTTGTGGCGTCAACAGCATCGATTCTAAAAACACCGCTAAAAGAATCTGATACATTTCTTTGGTAATTAAATAATGTTGAAAATTGGCTGGATGAAACGATACCTGTTATCTGTATATGATCTTTAGATTGAAAATGTGAGTTAGCACCGGCGACAGTTAATACAGTTTTTGTTCCACTTTGGGTCATTCCTGTGATTGCTATACCGTCTCTAGCTGTTGAGGTTCTATAGTGTAGTACTTCTAGTTGACTGTCGGCTAACGGTTCGTAATTATAATTGGTGATGTATAATTCATTATCACCCCTGGCGTTTCCGTATTGGCCGATAGCATATGTTTTTACACTTTGAATAAAATCTCTACTAATAAAACAGTCATCAGGGATTTCTTTTGGATCTGATCCTTCTGCTCTTAGTGCGTAAACGCCGTGTGCAGCAGATCCTCCCACAGAACGAATCTGTCCCCCGTTTAAGGAAAAATAAGCGGTGTAGCAATAGTAGGTAAACATACCTACTGCTTCTGAAATACCTCCGTTGGTTACAAAAAGACCATATCCCATATCGTTAAGTTGTGTCCAGTCATTACTTAACAGGCTTCTGTATCCAGCCGTGATTAATTCAAAATTTTCTGCAACCGTGCCGCCAGTACCTGGATCAGTTTCACCACTAACAAATCTAACAAACGTAGTAGTACATTCAGTTACTCGATGTATTCCGTTATACCCAGCAGCATCTCCACCAAAACCGCTGACGTCGATTTGATTTCCTACTGTAAAAGGGGCAAATCCCCGGACTGACGGAAAGGTAATAGTAGCATGAGTTCCGTTGCCAGTTGCAGTGCATCCTGTAATAATTCCAGCAATCGCATCGGGATAAGGACTTGAGCTGTCCAATACTAGTGTAGCACTTGAACCATTTGGTCCCGAACTATAAACAAAGTTTCTTAAATAGTTAACTTTATAAACTATACCTTGTACAACGAAAGTACATGGAAGTTGTGGTCTTCTGTATAGTTTATCAATTTCAAATACATAATTGGCTTCTGGACCAGATGTTGTTTTACTTCTAATTCTAAAATATTGATTACCGGTATATCCGTCAATGAACATACCTCCTGCAAATCTTTGTTTATTATTACTTGCCGAGAATACAGAACCTTGCTGTGAATATGGTGATTTGTTTAAAATTTGACCTTCTGGATCTAGAACCTGCGCGAATCCGCCATGTCCTTGTATGGTAATCTGACGTAAGATGTTAGCGTCGTTACACAAGAATACATCCATTTCTCTGTTATCTTTAGGGAAGTTGACATTTCTCGGATCATCTAGCATTTGATAGATGGTATTCATTAATGCAGCTATGATTCCAGTTGCCAGAGGTTCTCTCGTTAATGAAAAATTAATTATCTGTACAGCTTCTGGATTGATATTAAATTTTTCTAAAGAATTATTTCTTACAGTTTGATCAGCTAATGTGGCAGCGAATGAGATAGCACCTAATGTAGCTGATTTTTGAGAATTTGAAATTATATCTAAAAATCCAGATTCTGGAGTTCCGGTTAGTCCTATGGCGATTAATCCGCTAACACTTTGATAATATTTTAAGGCCGCCTCGACTGATCGAGTATAACCTCCATATATTAGATCATAGACTATGGCATCGATTATCAGACCGATATCTCTTTTACATAATTCTTCATTGTAACCTGTTGCTGCATAGGTTCTATTAACATATGCAATAACTTCTTCTTGGATGAATAATTTGTTTAATTTTAATAGAGTTGCAGCATTAACGTTTCTTCCGATGTTTTCTAACAGAGGATATATAGGTCTGCTAGGATCAGTTAGATAATGAAATCCGTATTCATTTACAGTATAAATCTGCCAGTTTGATCCAAAAATAGAAGTTGAGTTTGGAAGTTTATAACCTTTGTTAAGTCTATAAGTTCCTGTTCCTCCGATCGCCCCGGTGAGCTGTTCTTCTATTTTTATTCCGATCGGTATGGTAGTAGCTCCGATTGCATTTATTTCCATACCAACGGTGATAGTTCCAGAGGTAACAGACTCGACTGTTAGTGTTGTGCTACTAATAGTTCCTACAAATATAGCTCCTTGAGCTATAGTTGCTGTGCTATCTAAATCATCATGTATTCTAACTTTAAATTGTGTAGAACTTAAAATTTGAGTGACTACTCCCTCGCCTCTGGTGGGAATACACTTCCATATTTTTCCAATCCAATTCGTGTTGGTTCCCGGAGAACCTAAGGTAACTGTGATGGTTCCGGTTCTGGCACTTAAAGCTGCAGTGGTATTAGTTGCTAAATTAATTCCGTATAGACCTGTTACCCGTATGTTATCGATAATAGGATCTCTTCTAAAAAAGATCTGTGTGTAAGGACTAGTACTGATACCTGGCTTAGGACGGATCAGTGTTCGCCTAAATTCTTCTCCGATAATAGAAACGTTATTTGAAACTCTCAACGGGTAGTTTTCTTCGAACGATCCAGACTCTACTTGTACTGTTATTTGTTTTGTTTTAATTAATTCGCCGTATTCGAGTTCTTCACCGTCGATGAACCAACCGCTTAACACACCTACATCAAATAATTCGTTTTTACCTGTACCAGTAGGATAACCAGATAACGTATCGTCTAGGGAAGCATTGTGCGATAGAATTTCTGCTATTGCTCCTGATGTTATTCCTCGTATGCCAAGACCTTCTCTTATATCTTGTGCTAGCGGATCTAATGATGATGAAAAATCTGTTCTGGCTCCATTGGTAAAAACAAACAATCTAGGTAAAAATACTTGAACTGTTGGTAGGGATGTATAACCACCTCCACCTGAAAGGAGAGTCGTTCCGATTATAGAACCATTTGATACGATCGCTGTTGCCGCTGCACCCTCGCCACCGCCGGCTGATATTCTGATACTCACTGGACCATAACCTGATCCCTGGCCAGTCACTGATAATTCTGCTACGCTGTAAGTTAAATCAAATGTTGCACCGGCACCTACCGATCCGGCAACGGGTACAGATAAAGTAGATCCGACATCTAATACTCCGGGAAGACCGGTATAATTTCCTCTTCCGACGATTTCGTAAGTTAAAATCGCACCGTTTACATTACTTACTCTCAAAACTTTGACACTGGCTCTGCTGGTAAATGTTCCAGGATTTGATGGTAACCCTATCTGTATAACATCACCTGCTTTATACCCAGTACCGGGATTTCTCAGGGTAAAACTTTCTATCAGCATCCTAGGAATAATAACTGCTCCGCTTCCTGCTTGGATGAACGATCCCAGATTCAACGGATCTTCTATTAATGCTGTTTCTATTTTAGTTAAAGTACAGGGGAGTCCGTTATTATAAACTAATTTCTTCTTATATACACTAAGCTCAAAAGGGCTTTCAGCAATAATTCTTTCGCATTCTTTTAATGCTTTTTCTAATGTTCTAAACGCATATGCCGGAGATCTTCCTTGCTTATCTTCAGAAAGATCTGTACGATTATCGCTACCTCCGAGATTTACGTATAAGGATGTAGTACTAGAAAAACTAGATCTATCTACATATCTTTTAGTAGCAGCGATGAGTCCATCATAATCGTCGTCGTCTGCAGTAACTGGATTTCTTGAAAGAACCAACGGACCAGTCATTGTACCAAATGCTTCGTTGGTTAGACCAGTTTCTGGATCCACAGCATCAACACCGGATAAAGAAATTTTAGTATCGGCATAGGATTTGTTTACAGCATCTGTGGGACCGCTAGGTGCAGGTAAATTGAAAATCTTATAGTTAACACCTCCAGATCTTGCGTCAAGATTTCCGCCCAACTGAGGAGTGGTATCGTTTACAACATCTTGATTTAACGGTCGTAGTGTAATAGATCCGGTAACATTATCATAATCAATAGCCATAGAAGTTCCTGCAAGGAGACTCCTAAACTCTAATCCATCCTGTGTTTGATTAACAACTAATAATTTTCCTTGTTGGTTTAGATACGATCCGGGAGTATCTTCTAGCCCTCTAAATGATAATCTTTCTCCTAACCCGAGAGATCCGTACAATTCTTGAAAATTATCATTTACTTTTTTGAACGAGTCACGAATACTATCGCCAGTACCGTCATTGTTGGATAGACCAACATCAATAACTTTTCTTGCCATGTTATACCTCAGAAAATTTGTCTACTTTGGTATTTATTCAAAATTTTTACAAGCCTAATGTAAATAACAATATGTACATTAAAAGTGAAATTGTAACAGTAACCTATCGGCGATCCAGTAAATTGGGTACTGTTCACGAATACGAACGAAAAAAGACTATAGCATTTTTTCTCTGCGATAATTGTGGTGAGACGTTTGAAAGAGATTTAAAGCATATACAAACTAAGCGGTTGAGTAACAACTATTTTCATTGTTGTAGCAACTGTGACACAAAAAAATTCGCTCAACGTAAAGGAGTTGAGCGAAAGAAGATTTGGGATATGCCAGCTAGTGTAGAACTACCTGTAGGAAAATATTAGACTCGAAAACTTTCTCCGCAGCCACAGCGATCTCGTTCATTTGGGTTAATAAAATCAAATCCTTCATTAAGACCTTTTTTAATCCAATCCATAGTCATTCCGTAGAGATAGGGTCTATGTTTGGGATCTATATAAATTTGAACACCATTAACTTCGTAGTGTTCCATACAGTGTTCTTTTCCTTGCTCTATGTCAACATATTCTAAAACATAGGCTAATCCCGAGCAACCGGTAGTTTTTACTCCGATTTTAATACCCAGGCCTTTCCCTCTTTTAGATAAAAATTCTTTAACTTTCTGTGCTGCTAACTCGGTCATGTTGATCATTTATTCTCTCTAAAACAGTAAGTTTGCCTTCATCAGAAAACATACTCCATTGAGTGATTTCGTTTATAGTACGTTTACAGCCAATACAGATATTATTAGAATCCAACTTGCATATTTTATTGCACGGGCTGGGAATCATGTTTTTTCTTATAATCTTCTATGGCTGCTTTGATCGCGTCTTCCGCGAGGATAGAGCAGTGGATCTTGACAGGCGGGAGCGCAAGCTCGCTGGCAATTTCTGTGTTCCGGATAGTAGCAGCTTGATCGAGAGTTTTGCCTTTGACCCACTCCGTAACCAGCGAACTGCTCGCGATCGCTGAACCACATCCATACGTCTTAAAACGTGCATCGGATATAATGCCATTTTCGTCTACCTTTATCTGTAACTTCATCACGTCACCGCAGGCCGGTGCTCCAACCATTCCTGTTCCTACGCTAGTGTCGTTTTTGTCAAAGCTGCCAACATTACGAGGATTTTCGTAATGATCAATAACTTTATCGCTGTAAGCCATGATTTATATCCAGAAAATAATTATGTACTGAATATTTAGTGTAAATAAACCACAAGGAGATTAAATTATGGAAATCTTATTAGCAATCGCGGCCGTAGTTGTAGTTGGGGCTTTATTTTACTTCAACAGAAGTGCTAAGAGTCTTGATATTAACAATGACGGCAAAGTAGATGCCGCAGATGCTAAGGCAGCTGTCCAAAATACAGTAGAGGGTGTTAAAGCCACTGCCGATGTTAACAAGGACGGTAAAGTCGATATTAAAGATGCAAAGCAAGTTAAAGAAAAGGCTGTCGCCGGAGTAGTAAAAAATGCATCAAAAGCCAAAGCTGCTGTTAAAAAGGCTACCGGTTCCAATCGTGGCCGAAAACCAAAAACCAAGTAATTAATTGGTATATGAAAAAGCCCTCTTCGGAGGGCTTTTTTATGATTTTTGTTTATATTCGTAAAGTGCTCTACTAGCAAGATTTTTAGCTTTGCTTTCTATCATCATGTCGGCCCATTCGGAATGAGTTAATGCCCAATCGTTAACAGCAGAATTCCACATAAAATCACTGTGGGCACGAAGCTTGGTTTTTTTGTAACCTTGTGCTAATAAAGATTGCATATCTGGGCGAGTGACAGTACAATGACTGACGAGTAAATCTTCACGACTAACGCTATAATGGACGACAGGACGACGAGCACCTCTCCAACTATCGATGATTTTTTTAATACGATCGTCATTCGCGTCGATATATTCCCCGGTCTTAACCCAATGATGATGTATGTCTAACACCAGGGCACAGTCGTTAACTAATTCAAGGCTGTCCTCGATGCCCCAAGTCATCTCATCGTTTTCGATAGTAAGTGTATTCCTAGCTTCAGGTGTCATCCTAGCCAGCGCAGCACGTATGCCATCTGGTCCCAGTCGACCTGCGATGTGGACATTGATCTTGAAATCTTGGAACGTTTGTCCGTAACCCATCCAACGAGCCATGTCCACATGATATTCAAATTCCTCTATACTGCGACTGACAATATCCGGATTATCACTTGCAAGCACAGTAAACTGACCGGGATGAAAACTAAGGCGAACCCGATTCTCACGGGCCAAGTCACCCACTCTCGAAAATCCTCGAGCACAGTATTCTCTGACATCAGGAAGCCGCCAAAACCAGCCCCAAGTCGGCTCAGTGTATACAGGCAGTATATCACTGCTAAGTCGTACCATTCTAAGATCTTCATCTAAACTCCCTACTCGTTCTACAAGCAGGCGGCACGATTCGATATTCTGTTCCATTAGAGACCAGAGCTTCTCTACAGCCACCTCCTTGGTTTGTCTATTTAACCAAGCGACAGTGGTAGATCCTGTATTGTATTTTTTACAGTCGTCTTTAGGTTTGATACCGTCTACCTGATCAGGACGGTCGATCCATTTGCAAGCAAAACCGATACGTTTAGTCATAGTATCATTATATGACATTTAACGCCAGTTGTCAACTATAATCGGATCTTGTACTTCGTGAGGATTCGGAGTTCCGTGAAATGCCAGCACTGAGGTTGATTCAGAAACTACTGGATTAGATATATTTTTAAATGTAAATCCTCCGGAATGTCGGACTAGTTCTGATTGACTCCTAACTTCCCATTTATAACTTTTAATCCAATCTGAGGGAAAAAATTCTATCTCGTATCTGCAGATACTCCAGATATAATCTTGATCTCCATGGAATCTTCTAGTTGTTGTAGGATCGAGTTCTATACCTTCCCAAATCTTATGATATTCGTCACCCTGCCATCTTAAAACAGCACTTCCTAGCTTAGGGGGGCGATTACCCCATACCCTACCTACATCTTCTAATCCAACAAATTTTCCCGGCTTGTAATCTATAAAATGATTTATGTTATTGATTATAACCATATCGAGATCAAAAAATAAATTAATATCCTTGTGATCAAAATTACCTTTTCGAAAAATATAAGGTTTCCACCACCATCCTTGTATGTTATCTATTCGAGGAAGGATTCTAATATCAATTTTTTCATTAAGATTTTTTGGATTGTCTGTAAAGCATACGAATCTATAAGGTAAGGTGAGGTGTCGAGATATCATATTATAGAGTATGTTTACATATTCGACACCATACTTAGATCCGTGTTTAAGACAAATAACGTTTATCATTACCAGTGCCTGATTACATTAGCGATGATGAAGAAGCAGGTAACGACATGTATGGCCACCCAGAAAGTTTTTAGGAACAATGCTATTCGAGCTTCACGAACAGTAAGGATGGGAACATCCGGACGATCGTTGTCCGTTTGCCCCATCAAGTGCCCGGTAGCCCTGGCCCATATCTTTTCTAGACTGTTCATCCTTCGTAGATCGCAGAATTACCTTCATGTTCGAATACTTCTGCGGATTTTAATTTAACACCTTGTCCTACAGAATAACGTGCTTCAAAAACACGACCGTCTGGATGTGTCCAATTTTGACCCTTTTGGTAGGCTATCAGTATTTCGTTCATTGTGCGATACGCTAATTCGGCAAATTTTTCACAGCCGACTGCTTCTACGATACGAAGATCGCATATAGCTCTTCTCTCGTGAGGTTTGATTTTATCAACAGTACCGGTACCGGATGTTGGGGGATCACCTAAATTACTCATTTGTTTAAAAAATGGTAGATAAGGGTCATCTTCAGCAATGACTAACGTGTGGTCGAACTGCCATTCTGCCCATTGCTGGAAAGCTTTCAGTCCACCGAAGTCCATAACCCAATTACGACTATCAAGGGTATCAGACTCAAATACAAGACGAATGCCAATGCTATAGCCATGAAGTAGGCTGCAATGACTGTGAGTGCTACGCCATTGACGGAAACAACATGAAAGACCTCTGTCATTGCCATAAGTTTTTGTTGAAAGAAAATTTGCCATCTCTAGTCTCCTTTATAAATGAGCAAGTTTGATGACATGCAGAATTTATATAGCGGGGTGAATGCCTTAAGAGACCGCTTGTTGTAATTATACAGGAATATTTATAGACCTTGCAAGATCGTATAAATTTTCTTTGGTAACATTTGATAAATTCCATTCTCTCGGTAAATTCCAATCGTCGTTGTTGAAAATTCGAAATTGCCTATCTGGATAGCATTCAAACACTCGACCAATCTGGTATATCCAATAGCTAGGATCTACTTCGGGTTTTTCTGATTTTGAATAGTTAGGGGTATCTTTATAAATGTTATTGACTTTACCATCGAGTCCGTAGAGATCCATTCCGGCGATGTTTATTTCGTGATGATCGATAGCGGCTAATAAAATTGCATATGGACCACTTCCCCAATGCCACGGGTCGTCTGGTCGTTGATTTCCTTGATAAGGTAATTCCGGGACTAATCTAACATTTTTAAAATTTTTAAATTGATCAATCCAATTTTTTCTTGTATATATTATCGAGTCATTGGTTTTTGGATTTTCTAAAGCTTCTACAACCATCCTAGAATCGACACAGATAAGATGATCAATATGACAATCTCTATGTATTGCATTACATCCATATGTAACAAAATCAGCTGATGAAAAATTTAAATCTCTACGACTTTCGCCGTTACCGATAACAAGACAATTCATTACTTAGGCTGTATCTGACCAAAAGGAAGCCATTGTCCCGGATTTCCAGATTGTACACAGACCCATCCTATGTAACTATTTGTGGAGGGGGCTGAATTCCAAACAATATCACCTTGAACATGATTTCCGAAGGTCGGTGGCTCTATCCCGCTTAGGTGGATTTTATCGTTGAATTTAATGGCGCCTGACACATGAAGATCTGCTCTCTGATCTGGTTGAGAAACATTTATACCAAATTTACCGTTAACGGTAACTTTTATTGGTCCGAAATTTTTATTTCCAAGTTCGATATCTCCACCCCCCGATACAGAAATTCTGGGAGTATTATCAGTGACTATATCGAAATCATTCGATGCGTAGGTTCCTACAGAACCTCTATTATATTCAGTGGTTCCTAAAATTATTTCTACTCCGTTTTCGAGTATACTGATTGAGGAATTAGGTGTATCAGTTCCTAAACCTAAACGATCGGTATCAGCATCATAAAATAAATATTGGTTAATGTTAACAGATCCGTCGACTGTTAATCCTTTTAATCTTCCGAGTTCTTTTAAATTGCTTTTAGTTATACCAGGTCCCAGTTCCTTTTCATTTATAACAAAAACATTATTAATGGAAAGATTTTTTCCAGCAGCAAGATCAATGGCTTCGGAGCTATAAAATTTATCGGGATTTGATGTAAATATCAACTGTTTTGCTGATCCCTGTCCGGACCATAATAAACCTTTACCAACCAATGTTCCGTTTTTTCCAGATTTGAATTCTAAAAAAGGAATATCAGTTAAGTTAATTTCTTCAGATCTGCTCTCAAATAGATCGTTAAGCGCATTAATTACAGCATTGATTTTTTGATCTTGATTATTCATTTTACATATTCACTATAGGACCAAATGCAGCCCATCGTCCTGGATTTCCGCTAGCCACACAAATCCATCCAACATACATTCCTACATTTGGATTATTGTTCCAAACTATGTCTCCTTTGGAATATTCTCCTGATGATGGGTAGACAGAGTTATACATATGGATATGACCATGATATCTTATCGGTCCGTTAACATGTAAATCGACCTCGGGGTCTGGATTATTAACTCTTACGGATAATTTACCGTGGATTGAAATTTGAACAGGATTTTGATTTCGATTTCCTAATGTTATATCGCCATTAGCTGCTACACTAATTCTAGGTTTACAATCAGTTATTATATCGAATGGGTTACTGGCATATGTTCCGATCAATCCTCTTGTATTTTCTCTGGTGCCTATTATAACTTCGATACCGTCTTCGGCAACACTTAATGCCCCGTGAGGTTCGTCAGTGCCAAGCCCTAGCCTATCAGAATCTGAATTATAAAAAGCATATTGATTAATGGTTATGTCGCCATCGACAGTTAAACCTTTTAATCTTCCTAGCTCTTTTAAATTGCTCTTGGTTACGCTAGGTCCAATTTCTTTTTCGTTCAGGACGATAACATTATTAATAGATATTATTTTGTCTTTGGCCAGATCAATATTTTCAGATACAAAAAATCTATCAGGATTAGCAACTAAAACTAATTGTTTTGTAGATCCGGTTCCTGACCATAATAACCCTTTTCCGTAGATCGATTCTTCTTTATTTGATTTAAATTCTAATGGACTATGTTTTTCCAATTTTACATCTGCACGTATTTCGTCAACTTCTAGAATTCCGGCTTTTAATAATCCACTAACTTCTAAGCTTTCAGATTTTATTTTTCCCTGGACATTAAAATTATCTTTTATTGTATCAATTTCTAACGTAGAAATTTTAACTAAATCGTCTTTGATCAGAATCTGTTGTTTTGTAGATTGATCAACGATGCCTGAGCTAGAAAAATTTAATATTTTTCCTCCAGAGATATGATCTCCCGAAAGTGCTCTCTTAGGTAATGATTTAAGAAATTCTGTAATATCGATAGAGGTCGAATTCTGTGATTTAATTGCAGAACTTAGTTGTTCTAATGCTTGATCTATCGGATTTTTAACCATGATTAACTATTTATCTGATGTTATCTACTCTGTTATTATAGAGTTGGGATCTGAGAACATATTTCTGGCTCTTTCTACAAAATCATTTAAATTTATCTTCTCTGATACAAAATCTAACAGATTATTTTCAGTGATGTTTTCTTGATCAATTTCAATGAACTTAGATATTTTGTGACCCTCGTTGATCGGATTTATAGCCATTATGTTTATTCGATCTTGAAATTTTCTAATTTCGAGATCAAACCCGTTTATGTTAGTACGAATTTTAATTGTTAAATCAATATTTTTGTTTACCATCTTTGTACCTCGATCTTATATGTCCAATATGTAACAGAATTTATTGAAGGACTGGTTCTGTTAATTAATCTCAACGTCGGAAATCCAGATACGATTAACAGTTGAACTTTGCCTGCACTCGGAGTAGTTCCTGCTGCAAAGTTTGTACTATCCGAATTAAATGGTTGATGTTCGACAACGGCTCCATCTAATTGATATACCGAACCATTGTACCATATTCCAGAAACTATATGCTTATTAATTCTTGCCCATGCTGTGGGACTAAAAATGTCATTAACATATAACCCTAGGACAGATATTTTAATATATTGTAGTGTATCTTGACCAGCAAAAAATTCCAATGACAAGTCTATATCATTAGTTGTATCGGTATTTATTTGCTGGAATGTTGATGTTGTGGTTCTTATTTGACCAACTTCGAAAGAACTACTTGCTCGTAAATTGGTAATAACTGCCGATGATGATCTCACACTGCCGCTGACTCCGATGCCACCTGTGACTACTAGTGTTCCCGATGTTGTGCTTGTTGATGCTGTATTAGCAGTGAATGTAGTTGCTCCATTACTAGTTAATGTGGTAAACGCACCAGTATTACGAGTAGTAGCACCGATACTCATATTATTGATAGTACCAGCAGTGGCAGGATTGATCGTTACTGTGCCTGTTCCTGACGGGCTTAGAGATACCGTTGCATTTGCAGGGTTTAAATCAACAGTACCACTAGATGAAATTGTAGAAGCACTGATAGCCGCGCTGATTGTCCCTGCTGAAAAATTTCCCGAACCATCTCGAAATACGATAGAGTTGATGGTGTTGCTCGATGTTGCTGACGAAGTTATTGTATAGGCGGTTCCGTCATCGGCATTTGGTGCTGTAATACTTAACCCCGAGCCACTAATGTTAATAGTTGATGCATATTGGCCAGAGGTCGCTGTTCCGAGAACGAGCTGAGTTCCTGTGGTTGTAGATATCGAAATGTTTTCGCTGCCGTCAAAATTTGCACTTCCGCTCACAAATCCACTTAAACTTATTGATCTAGCTGTGTGTAATTTACTAGCTGTTTGAGATTGTAAATTAGAAACCATAGTTGTTGACGCAACTATAAACGGAGCAGTTCCTGTTGTTGCTGTCGACTCGACAGTAGTAAATCTTCCTGTGCTGGCAGTTGTTTCACCAATGCTTAGATTATTAATAGTGCCTTTGGTTCCAGATGCTATCGTGATAACACCAGCACCAGTTGTAGTATAACTTTGATTGTTTGTTCCTGTATCTAAGTTTACGGCATTGTCAGCGCCTAAAGTTGTGAATGCACCACTGCCTCTGGCACTGGCGCCAATACTCATATTATTGATAGTACCAGCAGTAGCAGGATTAATAGTTACAGTACCTGTTCCGGTTGGCTGTAAACTTGCTGTGGCATTGATACCGTTAAAAGTTGTGTTTCCAGAAGCCGCTAAAGTGGTGAATGATCCAGCAGCCTGTGTAGAAGTGCCAACGGCTATGTTATCCATAGATCCAACAGTGCCCGATGTTATCGTGATAACACCAGCGCCGGTTGTGGTATAACTCTGATTGTTAGTTCCTGTATTAGATGAAACTGTACCAGTAAATGTTACGGTGTTATTAGCATCTAGAGTTGTAAATGCACCGGTACTTCTGGTACTGGCACCGATACTCATATTATTGATAGTACCAGCAGTGGCAGGATTGATCGTTACTGTACCTGTTCCTGTTGGACTTGCTGTGACATTAGCATTGGCAGGACTTAGAGAAACCGTACCACTAGATGTTATGCCAACAAAATTTCCTGTTCCTCCGGCATGAACATTACCGCTAATTCCAACACCGCCTGTAACAATTAAAGTTCCTGTAGAAGTAGACGATGCTGCTGTATTTTTAGTTAGGCGTAATTCATTTTTAATATCACTGTATCCACTGGTTGAACCTATGGTAATTGCAGTTCCTGCTCCTGCAAAATTTACAGTTGTTGCATTTAAGTTTATTAAATTAACAGTTGTAGCAGTAGAGGTGATATCCCCACCGTTTACCGCTAGATCTCCAGTTGCGGTTATATCACCTGTGAGATTGGTTGTTCCGTTAACATATATATTTCCACCGATCCCTACTCCACCGGTAACTACTAATGCTCCTGTTGATGTTGAACTACTCTGAGTGCTATCGGTTACAGTTGTTAGATTATTTGCAGTTAGAGTAGTAAACGCACCTGTGCTTCTGGTGTTGGCTCCGATGCTGGTATTATTAATAGTACCGGTCGTTGTTGGATTGATAGTCAATCCACCAGCTGGTTGTATAGTAACTACTCCCGTACCTGTAGGAGAAAGAGTTAAATTAACATTCGAACCGGTTGCGTTAACAGCACCTGATAGTGTAGTTGTGTTGTTTGCATCTAGTGTAGTAAAGTTACCGGCGGCTCTGGTAGTGGCACCGATACTCATGTTATTAATGGTACCGGCAGTAGCAGGGTTTATAGTTACTGTGCCGATTCCGCTAGGATTGATAGTTGTGCTTACGTCAGCACCGTTGATGTTTACAGTACCTTCTAGTGTGGTTGTACCAGTGGCCCCTAACGATGTGAATGCTCCCGAGGCCCTCGTTGACGATCCAATCGGAGTGGCCTGTATACTGCTGGCATAGATCGCGCCGCCTACTCCTAGTCCGCCAACGATTCTAACAGCTCCTGTAGTGGTATTAGTAGATGCGTCTGTATTTAAAAAGTTTGTGACGAACTGAACATTTCCACCATCGAATGCAGCAGAAATCGTAGAATTGGCGTTTATTTGTAAGGTATCGTTGCCTTCGTTAACAACAAATTCGATGAAGTTTCCTGCGACTAACGTTAATTGATCATCGACGTCATCTGCAGAAATAGTTACGCTATTTGGCTGGAGAAAGATTCTTCTGAAGGAATCAGCAACAGCAACTCGCCCCTGATCAGGCATGGATAAACACTCCTTATTTGGAGTATTTATCCGCCCATTTTTAAAAGATTACTGGACTTTTAACAGTATTACTTCTTCGTTAATACGTCCGTTGAGCTTGATATCTACTGCTTTAATATCTTCTAGGAATTTGCGTAACTGTACTTTGCCTGCAGATTTGAATTCTTTGATTTGATCTTCGGGTTTTCGAAGTGTCTTTTGTACAGATTTATTTTCATCGAAGCCTGTAATACTTGTGCCTTTGACTCCGAGTTCTTGATATTCTGCAGCAACATATTTCCCTAACTTACGGCTTTTGGTGTTGTAGATCCATAGTTCTTTAGAACCTATGATGTCCTGTGGATTGATCGATACCAACTTTAGTGGTTCGAATGTTTTTTGATATTTAAGTTTAGAAACAACCTTTGCCTTGTCAGTGGGACGTTTAGCTCGAGGTTTTTTATTAACTTTGGCTTCTTGTAAAAGCATATCGCATGCAGAACAGACTTCTTGATAGAATGCGATTATTTTTTTAATTTGAGATTTGCTAAGATGTCGGTACGCTTCTTTAAGTTGTTCGTCTTTTCCTAGACTTGCCTCAGTCAACTCGCTGAGATTTCCCTCGTAAAAACCTTTAATGAGCCGAGCATGTGCAGCCTTTACCTGCTTTGATCGTAAAAGGCTAGAAACTTTAAATGCTTTTGGATCAAATGCTTCTGGGTCCGCTTGAAAGCTCTCGATAGCATCTTCGATTTCTTCAGTCATTTTTACTGCTGTTTCATGAAGTCTTTCTTGAATATTGGGTACATAGGCAACATTTTTAACAGCGTCATCAGTTTCAGGCGCATAATCATTCTTACCTTCTTCAATGGCTTTCGAAATTTGCTCTCCAAGCCATAGTGCTGTGTTTCGACCTTCATTGAAATCTGATCTTACTGGAAGCATACCATTTAAAAGATTAGCCGCGATACCACCCATCGTCGAGTTACAGCGATAATCTTTGGTATCTTTAAATGATTTAATTTGATCTTTGGTATACCCGTTGGCGCTCATCCAACTAATTACTTTTGGTTTAAGATCCTTGCTACTAAATTCAAGTCGATAATAGTCCATTGAATCTCGAAAATGTTTATAATATTGATCAGTTGACCAGTTTTCACAATCATTCCATTTTGGAATAGGATCTTTTCCACGATTAGTACTAATATTTTTAGCCTTTAGGTTTGCCATAATTAAGCCTCTGTGAGTTGCAATAGTAAACATTATATTGCATAATACTTTAAATGTCAAGCACTTTCAAATCGCTCAATTTCTCTTGAGTTTCCGTCTTCGGTTTCTTGAAAAATAGTTGCGGCAAACGCACCATCTAATACTGCTGTTTCTGCTAGTTTTACAGCTTCTGACATACTGGCAGTAGTTTCTATCAATTCCTGATGACCTTCTTCGTCTTCAGTCCAAACTTCAAAAAGCATGAAGCTCATTTTATTTTACTTTTCTCCTATTAGATTAGATTATTCAAACTTAGTCCAATCTCCATCGGGTGCTACTGCCCAACCAAGACGTTGGAGATCATTCCGGATCTCGTCGGTAATACAACCTTCTCCTACATACTTATCTTGTTCGGTACCGTCTTCGTGCCGAATGCCAGAGCAATACCAATCGATGTAATCTCCTTCCTGCCGCATGTCCGCAATAATACCTCCTGCGTATCGCCAAGAACAGGACCACTCTTCGCTTTTGAGCACAGGTATCACTTCTAGTTTGATGAAACCATTGTTGCACATAGCCGCATATAAATTCTGTGCATACGATTCGGAGGCGCGAACTTTTTCTAGAATCCAATCTGTAGTAACGAGATCCCATTCCATATTTCTTTCACGGCTAGCAGGATCGTCCCATTTGCGATTGTGATCCTCGATAATCTTGGCGAACATATCGAGATAATCGTCGTTGACAGGCTCGCCTTTTTCAGCCTGGCGCTTCTCATAGCCCTCTCGTTGGAAGGTATGCCGATCTGGGCTTTTACTGGGAGTCATTCTTCTG
>Ga0169931_10004524_pt1 | contig 21629 bp, 18 predicted proteins | sample Kivu_15m_20L_FD_129675 | JGI IMG/M metagenome (GOLD analysis project Ga0169931, IMG submission 129675) | Freshwater microbial communities from Lake Kivu, Western Province, Rwanda to study Microbial Dark Matter (Phase II) - Kivu_15m_20L... | ecosystem: Environmental > Aquatic > Freshwater > Lake... | reverse complement strand
GACCAGTGCGCTCACGCCCACCGCGAGCGCGATCGATTCCAGGGACACGATCGTCGGCCATCCCGCGAGCCGGGTGATCGCGCGCGCGGAGGCGAAGCCGAGCGCCGCGCCCGCGACGCCGCCAAGCGCCGACAGCGTCGCCGCCTCGATCAGGAACTGCATCAGCACGTCGCGCGGCCGCGCCCCGACGGCGAGCCTGAGCCCGATCTCGCGCGTGCGCTCGGTCACCGAGACCAGCATGATGTTCATGATCCCGATGCCGCCGACGAGCAGCGACACCGTCGCGATCGCGGCGAGCAGCCAGGACAGCGTGCGCGAGGACGCGTCGCGCGTCGCGGCGATGTCGGCGAGGTTGCGCAGCAGGAAGTCGTCCTCCTGCGCCGCGGCGAGGCGGTGGCGCTGGCGCAGCAGCGCGCGGACCTGCTCCTCGGCCTGGCCCGCGTCCTCGCCCTCGCGCACGCGCACGGTGATCGAGCCCACGGCGCGGGCATTCGCGCGGTTGACGCCCAGCACGCGCTGCTGCGCCGCGCGCAGCGGCGCGGCGATGACGTCGTCCTGGTCCTGGCCGCCCGTCGTCTGGCCCTTGGGCGCCAGGATGCCGACGACGCGGAAGGGCACGTTGCGCACGCGGATCGTCTCGCCGACCGGGTCGGCGTCGTCGAAGAGCATGCGCGCCACGGTCTCGCCCAGCAGCACGACCTGCGCGCCGCGGTCGTATTCCTCCGCCTCGAATCCGCGGCCCGCGGCCACGTCCCAGTCGCGCGCGACGAAGAAGCTCGGCGTCACGCCCAGCAGCCAGCTTGACCAGTTGGCGCCGCCCGCGACCGCCTGGACCTGGCCGCGCGAGGTGGGTGCCGCCGCCTCCACCGCATCGACCTCGCGCTCCAGCGCCAGCGCGTCGTCCTGCGTCAGGCTCGCGCGCGCGCCGGAGCCAAGGCGCACGCCGCCGACCGTGACGTTGCCGGGGATGACGACGATCAGGTTGGCGCCCAGCGAGCGGATCTGGGCGAGCACCGTCTCGCGCGCGCCCGTCCCCACCGCGACCATCGCGATCACCGCGGCGACGCCGATGAAGATGCCGAGCATCGTCAGCGCCGAGCGCAGCGCGTTGGCGCGCAGCGCCTCCAGCGCCGAGGCGAGGGCGTCGAGCGGGCTCACGGGGCGGCACCCGCGGCGGCGACCGCCGCGCGCGCGTCGCGCGGCGCCTGGCGGCGGTCCTCGACCAGCCTGCCGTCGCGGAACAGCAGCACGCGCGTCGCGAAGGCCGCGACCTCCGGGTCATGGGTGACGACGACGATGGTGATGCCCTGCGCGTTCAGCTCCTGGAACAGCGCCATGATCCCGAGCCCGGTGCGGCTGTCGAGCGCGCCCGTCGGCTCGTCGGCGAGGATCGCACCCGGCTCGTTGACCAGCGCGCGCGCGATGGCGACGCGCTGCTGCTGGCCGCCGGAGAGCTCGTGCGGCGCGTGGTCGAGGCGCTCGCCGAGGCCGAGGCGCGCGAGGATCCGCTCGGCGCGCGCGCGCCTGTCGCGGCGGCGGACGCCGCCATAGACCAGCGGCAGCGCGACGTTCTCGACCGCGCTGGCGCGCGCCAGCAGGTTGAAGGACTGGAACACGAAGCCAAGCTTGCGGTTGCGCAGCCCCGCGCGCGCGTCGGCGTCGAGCCCGGCGACGTCCTCGCCGTCAAGCCGGTAGCGCCCCGCGCTCGGCTGGTCGAGCAGGCCGAGCAGGTTCATGAAGGTCGACTTGCCGGAGCCCGAGGGCCCCATCACGGCGACGAACTCGCCATGCGCGATAGTCGCATCGACGCCGTCCAGCGCGCGGACCGCTCCGTCGCCCATCGCGTAGACGCGCGCGAGGCCCTCGGCCTGCATGAAGGGCGCGCCCGCGGCGGCCATCTCACATGCCGAGGCGCGGGCCGCCGGCGGCGGGCGCGGCGCCTGCGGCCGGGGCCGGTCGCGGGCCGCCGCCGACCACGAGCTCGGTCCCGGGCTCGAGCCCATCGCCCGACACCTCGGTGAAGCTGCCGTCGCCGACGCCGAGCCGCACGGCGATCGCGCGCGGCTGGCCGTCGGGGCCGAGCACGTGGACGCGGCCCGTCGCCGGCGCCGCGGCCGCCGCGGCGCGCTGCGCGCGCCAGGCCTCCCATGCGGCCTGCTGCTCGGGGCGCAGGATCGCGCCGATGCGCCGGTCGACCTGCTGGCGGGCCGCGCCCATGCGCGCGCGCATCTGCTCGGGCGGCAGGCCGGCGGACCGCAGCACGCGGAACTGCTCGCGCCCTTCCGCCACGATCCCCGCCAGCGCGGCGCGCTGCCCGTCGTCGAGGGACAATTCCCTCGCGAGCGTGGCCTCGAGCTGGTCAAGGCCCGCCCCGCCGCCGCGCCCGGCGCCGCCGGGCGCGGGCGCCTGGACCTGCGCGGGCTCCTGGCCGCGCGGCGCGCCGGCCGGGCGCCAGCGCAGCGCGGCGTTCGGCGCGCGCAGCACGCCGTCCCGGCGGTCGGTCACCAGCCTCACCGTCGCGGTCATGCCGGGAAGAAGCCGGCCATCCTGGTTCTCGGCGCTGATCACGACCGTGTAGGTGACGACGTTCTGCACGGTCTGCGCGCCGAGCCGCGTCATGAGCACCTCGCCGCGGAAATTCGCGGCCGGGTACGCGGCGACCTGGAACAGCGCCTCCTGGCCGGGACGGATGCGGCCCACGTCCGCCTCGTCGACCGCGGCATGGACCTCGACGTGGCGGAGGTCCTGCGCGATCGTGAACAGCACCGGCGCCGTCAGGCTCGCCGCGACGGTCTGGCCGACATCGACGTCGCGCCGGATGACCACGCCGTCGATCGGCGCCTTGATCTCCGCGCGATCGAGCTCGACCTCGACCTGGCGCAGCGTGGCCTCGCGCTGCGCGACCAGCGCCTCGGCCGAGGCGACCTGCGCGCGCGCCACGGCGAGCGCGGCCTCCGCGCTGGATACGCTCGCGCGCGCGCCCTTGCCCTGCGCGCGCACCGCGGCGCGACCGGCGTCGAGCTGCTCGACCGCGGATTGCGCGCGATCGAGCTCCGCGGCGGTCGCGGCGCCGCGCGCGGCCAGCGCGCGCTTGCGCTCGCGGTCGCGCAGCGCCTCGTCGAGCTGGCTCTGCGCGCGCTGCTCCTGCGCGTCGGCGACGTCGACCGCGCTGCGCGACAGCGACAGCTCGGCCTCGAGGCGCCCGGCCTGGGCGCGCGCGGTCGCGAGCCCGGCGCGCGCCTGGGCGAGCTCCGCGCCGGCCGCGGCGTGGCGCGCACGGATCTGGTCGTCGTCGAGGCGCGCGATGACCTGGCCGGCCTTCACCGGGGTGTTGAAGTCGGCGAGCAGCTCGCGCACCTGCCCGGACAGCTGCGAGCCCACGAGGACGGTGGTGACGGGCTGGACCGTGGCGGTCGCGGAGACGCTGGCGACGATGGCGCCGCGGTCGATGCGCACGGTGCGCCATGGCGGCGCCGGAGGCTCGCGGTCGTGCCACCACAGCGCCCCCGCGCCGGCGGCGATCGCCAGCGGGACGAGGAGCCACCATGAGGATGCGCCGCGCCGCCGCGCCATGCCGGGAACCCGCTTCGAGAGGGACAGAGACTCTGCGCGGCGGGATATCGGCTTGTCCAATCCCGATGCGTTACATTCGGTCACATGGCCCGGCATCCCGCCGGGCCGCCAGGGCGGGGCATTGGCATGGGTTTCGATTTCGCGGGCAAGCGCGTCGTCGTCGCGGGCGGCAGCAGGGGCATAGGCCGGTCGATCGCGCTCGGCTTCGCGGCGGCGGGTGCGGATGTCTCGATCTGCGCGCGCGGCGCCGGGGCGCTGGAGGCCACGCGCGCAGAGGTCGCGCGCCACGGACGGCGCGCCCATGCCGCGACCTGCGACCTCGCGGACGGCCCGGCCGTCGCGCGCTACGTCGCCGAGGCCGAGGCCGCGCTCGGGGGCATCGACGTCCTCGTCAACAACGCCTCTGGCTTCGGCATGGCCGACGACGAGGCGGGCTGGGCGGCGGGGCTCTCGGTCGACGTGATGGCGATGGTACGCGCCTCGCATGCAGCGCTGCCGGCGCTGGAGCGCGCGCCCGGCGCATCGATCATCCACATCTCGTCGATCTCCGGCCTACGCCCCTCGGTGCGCACGCCCGCCTATGCCGCCGTGAAGGCGACGATGATCCACTACACGCAGAGCCAGGCCGCGGCGCTGGCGCGCAAGGGCATCCGCGTGAACTGCATCGCGCCGGGCTCGATCGAGTTCCCGGGCGGGCTGTGGGAGAAGCGCAGGCTGGCGGGCGACCCGCTCTACGACCGCATCCTCGCCTCGATCCCCTTCGGGCGGCTGGGCGAGCCCGGCGAGGTCGCGGATGTCGCGCTCTTCCTCGCCTCGCCCTTCGCGCGCTGGGTGACCGGCCAGGCCATCGCCGTCGATGGCGGCCAGGTGCTGGGCGCGTGAGCGCACCGGCGGCCGGCCAGCGGGGGACGGCGTGAGCCTCGCGCGGGGCGTCGCGACGGTCGGGGGCTACACGCTCGCCAGCCGCGTGCTCGGCTTCCTGCGCGACATGCTGGCCGCCGCCTACCTTGGCGCCGGGCCGGTCGCCGACGCCTTCCTCGTCGCCTTCAAGCTCCCGAACTTCTTCCGTCGGCTCTTCGCCGAGGGCGCCTTCAACTCGGCCTTCGTGCCAATCTTCGCCGGCATGGTCGCGCGGGACGGTCGCGTCGCCGCGCGTGCCTTCGCCGAGGACGCGATGGCGGTGCTGCTCGCCGTGCTGCTGGCCCTCACCATCGTCGCGGAGGCGGCGATGCCGCACCTGGTCGCGCTGATCGCGCCGGGTTTCCGCGACGAGCCGGGCAAGCTCGCGCTCGCCATCGACTTCACGCGCATCACCTTCCCCTACCTGCTCTTCATCAGCCTGGTCAGCCTGCAGGGCGGCGTGCTCAACGGCATAGACCGCTTCGCCGCCGTGGCCGCCACGCCGATCCTGCTCAACCTCTGCCTGATCGGCGGCATGATCTTCCTGACGCCGCTGCTCGGCTCGGCGGGTCCAGCGCTCGCCTGGTCGGTCGCCATCGCCGGCGTCGCGCAGTTCCTGTGGCTCGCCGCGGCCTGCGGGCGCGAGGGCATTGCGCTCAGGCTGCCGCTGCCGCGGCTGACGCCGGAGGTGCGCCGCCTCGGCCGGCTGATGCTGCCAGCGGCGCTGGGCAGCGGCGCCGTGCAGGTGAACCTTCTCGTCGACGTGATGATCGCCTCGCTGCTGCCCACCGGCGCGATCAGCTACCTCTACTTCGCCGACCGCGTCTACGAGCTGCCCCTCGCCGTCATCGGCATCGCGATCGGCACGGCGCTGCTGCCGATGCTCTCGCGCCAGCTGCGGATGGGCGACGAGGCGGGCGCGGCCGAGACCCTCGACCGCGCGCTCGAGGCGGCGCTCGTCCTCGCGCTGCCTGCGACCGCGGCGCTGCTGGTGATGGCCGGGCCGGTCGTGTCGACGCTGTTCGAGCGCGGCGCCTTCGACGCGGCGGCCGCGTCGGCGACCGCCGCCGCGCTCTTCGCCTATTCGCTCGGCCTGCCGGCCTACGTGCTGGTGAAGGTCCTCGCGCCGGGCTTCTACGCGCGCGAGGACACGCGCACGCCGGTGCGCATCGCGGTGGCCTGCGTGGCGGCGAACACGGTCATGGCGCTGGCGCTGATGGGGCCGCTGGGCCATGTCGGCATAGCTCTGGCCACCGCCGCCTCGGCCTGGCTGAACTGCGCGCTGCTCGCGCGCGGCCTCGCCCGGCGCGGCGCGCTGCGCCTCGACGCGCGGCTGCGCCGCGTCGCGCCGCGCGCCGCCGCGGCGAGCCTGGCGATGGCGGCCGCGCTCGCGATGGCGATGCATGCGGGCCTGTCGCCACGCGCCCATGGCGGGGCGATGCGCTGGCTGGCGCTGGGCGCGCTGGTCGCTGGCGGCGCGCTCGCCTATGCCGCGGCGGGAGTGGCGCTGGGCGCGGTGTCGCCCCGCGCGCTGCTGGCGTCGCTGCGCCGGCCTCAGCGGTAGAGGTAGGTGGGCAGCAGCAGGACGAAGCCGGGCCAGTACGTCACGATGCCCAGCGTCGCCACCAGCGGCACGAGGAACGGCAGGCAGGCCCTGGTCGTGCGCTCGAAGCTGATGTCGGCGACGCGCGCGAGGATGTAGAGCACCATCCCCACCGGCGGGGTCAGCAGGCCGATCATCAGGTTCAGCACCATGATCAGCCCGAAATGCACGGGATCGACGCCCACCTGCGTGACCAGCGGCAGCAGCACCGGCACCAGGATGGTGATGGCCGCGATCGTCTCCATGAAGCAGCCGACCACGAGCAGGAAGATGTTCACCAGCAGGAGCACGATCCAGGGCTCGCGCGTCACCGACAGCACCAGGTCGGCGACCTGGTCGGTGACCTTGGTCGTGGTGATGATGTAGCCGAAGATCGACGCGCCGGCGACGATGAACAGGATGATCGCGGTCGTCTCCACCGTCTCCATCGAGACGCGCACCAGCCCGCGCAGGCTGAGCGTGCGGTAGACGAACAGGCCCAGCACCAGCGCGTAGGCGGTCGCGGCGATCGCCGCCTCGGTCGGCGTGAACAGGCCGCTGGTCATGCCGCCGATCAGCAGCACCGGCGTCATCAGCGGCAGGAAGGCGCGGCGGAAGGTGAAGGCGAGGCGCGCCCAGGCGAAGGCCGCGTCGCGGCGGAAGCCGCGCACATGCGCGTACCACGCGACCATCGCCATCATCGTCGCCGCCATCAGCAGCCCCGGCAGCAGGCCCGCGGCGAAGAGCTGCCCGATCGAGCAGTTCGCCATCACGCCGTAGATTACCATCGGCAGCGACGGCGGGATGATCGGCCCGATTGTCGAGGACGCGCCCGTGATCCCGACCGCGAAGTCGACCTCGTAGCCGTGGTCGCGCATCGCCTTGATCTCGATGTTGCCGAGGCCGCCCGCGTCGGCGACGGCGGTGCCCGACATGCCCGCGAAGATCACCGAGCCGACGACGTTGACGTGGCCGAGGCCACCCCTGAGCCAGCCGACCAGCGCGAGCGCGAAGTCGTAGATGCGCGCGGTGATCCCCGCGGAGTTCATCAGCGACCCGGCCATGATGAAGAACGGGATCGCGAGCAGCGGGAAGGAATCGACGCCCGAGACCATGCGGTGGATGACCACGAGGTGCGGCGACAGGTCCTCCGCCATGACGTGCAGCAGCGACGCGCCGCCCAGCGCGATCGCGACCGGCACGCCGATCGCGAGCAGGACGAGGAAGGACAGCAGCAGGAACGCGGTCATTGCTGGCGACCTTCCATGTTGACGCGGGTGAGCGGGCTCTCGCCCGCGCGCGCGTGGCGCACGGCCACCTGGACGGCGCGCAGCGCCATGACGGCGAAGCCGGCCGTGCAGGTGCCGAAGACGAGGCTCATCGGCAGGTCGGCGACGACCATGCGCTGGAACTGCATGATCTCCGTGATCTTCCAGCACAGGTAGGTGCCGTAGCCGAGGAAGGCCACGCGGCACAGGTCGACCAGCAGCGAGAGGCGCCGCGCCAGGACGCGCGGCAGGTAGACGTAGAGGAACTCGACATGGATGTGGCTGGTCTTGCGCACGGCCATGCCGCCGCCGACGAAGCACACGCAGATCAGTAGGTAGCGCGCGATCTCCTCGGTCCAGGCGACCGAGTCGTTGAGCACGTAGCGCGAGAAGAACTGCAGGAACACGACGAAGGCCAGCGCCCAGAAGAAGGCGAAGGCCGCCCAGTCCTCGGGCACGTAGTCGGAGAGCGCCGGGTCGGGCGCGTCGGCCAGGCCGACCAGCGGGTCGCCGAGGTCCGGCCCCGCGCTTTCCTTCGACATGCGGTCCTCGCCCCTGGGGAAGGAGGCGCGGCGGGCGGCGCGCAGCCGCCCGCCACGCGGGTCAGCGCAGCGCCTGGAGGCGGTCGTACTGCGCCTTCGTCCAGCCGGCGCCCGCGGAGGCGTCGTTGTGCAGGGGCTGCGCGGCCTGGATGAAGGCCGCGGTGTCCGGCGTGGTCACCGTCTTGCCCTGCGCCTTGAACCACTCCGGCAGTTCCTGCTCGGACTTGCGGATCGCGGCGGTCGCCCGCGCGGCCGCCTCGCGGTAGACGGCGGTGAAGACATCCTTCTCCTGCGCGCTCAGCCGGTTCCACAGCGGCGGGCCGATCACCGTGACGAGGCTCTCGTAGATGTGCCCCGTCAGGTTGATGTGGGTCTGCACCTCGTGGAACTTCTTCGCCTGGATCGTCGGCAGCGGGTTCTCCTGCCCGTCGACGGTCTTGTTCTGCAGGGCGAGGTAGACCTCGGCGAAGGCGATCGGGGTGGCGTTGGCGCCCACCGCCCTCGCGTACATGAGGTAGAGCGGCGCCTGGGGCACGCGCAGCTTCATGCCGCGCATGTCGGCCGGCGTGGCGATCGCCTTGTTGGCGGTGGTGTGCCGCGCGCCGTAATAGGTCAGCGCGACGATCTTGTTGCGGGTCTTCTGGTCGTAGCCGTCGGCGAGCTCCTTGAAGAGGTCGCTGCGCGAATAGGCCTCCCAGTGCGCGAAGTCGCGGAACATGTAGGGCGCGTTGGAGATCGCGATCGGCGGGTGCGAGGCGCCCGCGAAGGCGGCGCCGGTGTAGATCATGTCGATCGTGCCGAGCGGCAGCGCCTGGTTGATCTGCTGCTCGTTGCCGAGGGCCGAGGCCGGGTGCACGTCGATGGCGAACTTGTTGTTCGTGCGCCGCGCGATCTCCTGCGCCGCCCACACCGCCTCGACATGGTAGGGCTCGGAGACCTCGTAGACATGCGCGAACTTGAGCCGCTGCTGCGCGGCCGCGGGCAGCGCGGCGGTGGCGGCGGCGAGCACGAGCGCGAGCGCGGCGAGGCCATGACGTGGTCCGGACATGCGTCTTCTCCCTGGATGCGTCGGGCGCCCTGCGCGGGCGCCCTCGTTGGCCATGCATCCTAGGCGAGGATGGCGCGCCGCGGAAGCGCGGCGGCGGTTCAGCAGCCGCGCCGCAGCTGCGCCGCGTAGCGCGCCTTCCCGTCCGACGAGACGATGGCGATGGAGAGCTCGGCGCCTCCCGCGGGCGACAGCGTGAGCCGGTACGCGCTTCCGGACGCCGCGTAGGTGTAGCCCTCGCCGTCGCGGCGCAGCAGGCGGCGCGACGACGACATCGACAGCTTGCGCTCGGTGCCCGCGCCGAAGGCGATCGTCGCCACGAGCTCGCCGCGCGCGGTGCTCTCGGTCTCCACGGCCACGCAGACCTCCTGGCCTTCGCGGCGCGGCGCGCCCGCGACCTCGAGGACGCCGGACCACGGGCCCGACAGCCTGCCGACCGCGCCCTGCGCGGGCATGCGGAAGTTCGCCGGGAAGAGGAAGCGCGTGTCGCCGGCCGGATGCGGGCAGGTCGTCTCCTTCCCCGCGGGCTCGAGGTCCGGATCGAGGAAGCGCTGGATGCACTCGCCGTACCAGGTCCGGAACTGCGCGAGGTAGGCGGCGGAGTGCCCGGCCAGCGGCATGGCCTCGTCGAGGAAGACGAACTTGCCAGGCGCGGCGGCCAGCCCCACGCGGATCGCGGGGCCCGGGTCGTTGAAGCCCTGGCATTCGTCCTTCGCCGCCATCACGACGATCGCCCGCGGCGCCTTCATCCGGGAGATCGCGTCCGCGAGTTGTCGCTGGACCGTGTCGGCGAGGCGGGCCCCGCCCCGCGCCCCCGTGGCCGAGGCGCCGCACGTGTCCGAGCCGTGGCCGGGGCCGGTCGCCAGCACGCCGAACAGCTTGTCGGTGCGCGCCGACGCCTCGATCGAGATGGCGCCGCCATAGGACTGGCCGGCGGCGACGATCCGGCGGTAGCCCTGCGCGTGCGCCGCCTCGATCCGCTCGACGAGGTCGGCGACATGCCGGGAGCCCGACACGGCCCAGCCGTTCTCGTGCAGGTTGTTGCGCTGGACCTTGACCACGTCCCAGCCGGCGCGCGCGAAGTCGCGCATGATCGCCGGCGGCGGCGAATCGTACTGCGCGAGCTTGCCGGAGACGCCGTGGCTCCAGAACACCACGCCCTTCGCGGCGGCCGGCCCCTTGTACGGATGATCCCTGAAGGCCGGCACGTCCCAGTAGGCGGTCCAGGCGGAGGGCGGCCCGTCATAGGGCTGCGCAGACGCGGCCGATGCGCCGGCCGCGATCGCGAGCGACGCCAGCGCGGCCATGGTGTCCCTCATCGCGCCCCCTCCTTCCGCGCCCCGCGCCCCGCGCGGTTGACCGCCGCGCGGCGCGTCGGCATAACCGCCGCCTCCACCGCATCCCGCACGACAGGCGAAAAGACGCGATGAACCGCATCTTCTCGGGCATCCAGCCCACGGGCAACCTCCATCTCGGCAACTACCTCGGCGCCATCCGCAACTGGGTGAAGCTGCAGCGCGACTACGAGTGCATCTTCTGCATCGTCGACCTGCACGCGATCACCGTGCCGCAGGAGCCCGCCGCGCTGCGCGCCGCCACGCGCGAGGTGACGGCCGCCTACATCGCCTCGGGCATCGACGCGGAGGCGTGCACGATCTTCAACCAGTCGACCGTGCCCGGGCATTCCGAGCTGTCCTGGATCTTCAGCTGCATCACGCCGCTGGGCTGGCTCAACCGCATGACGCAGTTCAAGGAGAAGGCGGGAAAGCAGCGCGACAACGCGGGGCTCGGCCTCTACGCCTACCCGGTGCTGATGGCGGCCGACATCCTGCTCTACAAGGGCACGCACGTGCCGGTGGGCGAGGACCAGAAGCAGCACCTCGAGCTCGCGCGCGACATCGCGGGCGCCTTCAACCGCCGCTACGGCGTCGAGTACTTCCCGCTGCCCGAGCCGCAGATCTTCGGCACAGCGACGCGCGTGATGAGCCTGCGCGACGGCACCAAGAAGATGAGCAAGTCCGACGCCTCGGAGTTCAGCCGCCTGAACCTCACCGACGGCGCCGACGCGATCGCGGACAAGATCCGCAAGGCGAAGACCGACCCGCACCCGCTGCCGGAGGCGGCGGAGGGCCTGGCCGGGCGGCCGGAAGCGGAGAACCTGCTCGGCATCTACGCCGCGCTCACCGACAAGACGCTCGAGGCGACGGTCGCGGAGTTCGCGGGCGCGCAGTTCTCGACCTTCAAGGGCGCGCTGTCCGACGTCGCGGTCGCGGTGCTCGGCCCGATCGGCGCGGAGATGAAGCGCCTGATGGACGATCCCGGCTATGTCGACGGCGTGCTGCGCCGCGGCGCCGAGAAGGCCGGGACGATGGCCGCGCGCCACCTGCGCGAGGTCCAGGACCTCGTCGGCTTCCTGCGGCCCTGACGCGCCGGCGGACGACGCGGCTAGGCTGCCGCGACGACGTCGATCTCGATGATCATCTCCGGGTCGGCGAGCCCGGCGACGAAGAGCAGCGTCGAGCCCGGTTTCTCGCCATCGATCGTGCGGTTGCGGCACTCGCGGCTGAACTCGACGTCCTCGGTCCCGACCATGTAGACGGTCAGCCTGACGATGTCGCGATGGTTCATGCCCGCGGCCTCCACCACGGAGCGGACGTTGCGCCAGGCCTGCTCGATCTGCGCTCGCCGATCGCGCACGAGGGCGCCATCGGCGCGGACGCCGATCTGCCCGGCCGCGAAGAGGATTCGGGATCCGGCCTCGACGACGTTGACGTGGTGGTAGGCGCCGACCGGCGCGTGCAGGGTCGGCGGGTTGGATCGCGTGATGGCCATGGATCGCTCCTCGATGCTGCCTTCGGGTCAGTTCTTCGGCGGGGTGAGCGCGGCGGGCGCGAAGGCGGCCAGCCTCCGCGTGAGACGGTCGACGGGCCGGTTCGCATGCTCGAGCCGGTCCTTTCGCGCCACTGCGCCGAGCACGAGGCGCGCGCCGATGGCGCGCACGGGCTCTCCCGGAAAGAGCTGCGAGGGGGGCCGCACGAGGCCGCTCGACGACCATGCGTCCCTAGCGCCCAGGACCAGCGAGGCCAGTATCTTGCCGGCGAGGTGGGTAGGGCCGACGCCGTTGCCCGAGAAGCCGCAGCCGTAGAAGACGCGCTCGGCTCCCGGCAGCGCGCCGAACATCGGCACCGTCTCGGCGCTTCGGTCGATCGGTCCGACCCATGACTGCGCGACCTCAAGCCCGCGCAGCTGGGAGGAGGCCTGTCGCGTCTCCTCGAGCAGGAGCGCGAGGCGCGGGGGCGTGCCCTCGAAGCGAGGCCCGACGCGCCCGGCGCGCGCGACATGGCCGCCGCCCTTGCCGAATTCCAGGCGGCCCCCGGCCGTCGGGCGGAGGTTGCCGACCATGATGCGAGAATCCGTCACCACCGGGCCCTTGGCGAACCCCATCCTTGCGAGGATCCCGGGGATCGGCGCGCTCACCGCGGCCTCGGCCGCGGCGATCAGGAGGCTGCGCCGGAACTCCGGAAGGCCGACCGACCAGGCGTTCATCGCCAGCACGACGCTGTCGGCGACGATCTCGCCGCCGCTGGTGGCGACGCGCGGCGGGTTGCCGCGATGGAGTTCCGTCATCGGAGAGCGCTCGAAGATCGCGACGCCCATCTCGCGCGCGCGCCGCGCGAGGCCGCGGACGAGCTTCGCCGGCTGCACTGCACCCGCCGCCGCATCGAACGCGCCGCCGGCATAGCCGTCGAGGCCCCAGCGCGCCGCGATCGCCGCCCCGTCCATCTCGCGGAACGGATAGCTCTGGAACCGCGACAGGCGATCGGCGACGGCAGACCATGCGCCGAGATGCCGCTCGCAGGTGGCGCCCCAGAGCCAGCCGTTGTTCTCGTACTCCGCATCGATGCCATGCGCGGCGCAGAAGGCACCGATCTCCGCGACCGAGTCGGCGGAGGCGCGCGCCATGCGCAGCGCCTCCTCCTCGCCCATGAAGGCGGCCATGGCCGGGAAGCGCGCCCACAGGCTCAGCACGTAGCCGGCGTTGCGACCGCTCGCGCCGCCGCCGCAGATGTCGCGCTCGACGATCGCCACGCGCAGCGTCGGCTCGCGCGACACCACGTTGATCGCGGTCCACAACCCGCAGAAGCCGCCTCCGACGATCGCCACGTCGAAGCGGTGGCGGCCGGAGAGCACCGTGGTCGACGGCGGCTCGGTCGCAAGCGCCTCGTCGAGCCAGAAGCTGCGATGGCGGGTCGCCGCTTCGGCGACAGGACCTTCGAGGCTCATGGAGACTTGTCCCTTGATGTCCAGCGGCTCAGGCCTGCGCCGAATAGCCGCCATCGACGGGCAGCGCGACGCCGGTCACGAAATCAGCCGCTGCGCTCGCGAGGAAGACCGCGGCGCCGGCGATGTCATCCGGCTCGCCCCAGCGCCCGGCCGGCGTTCGCGCGATCACCTTGTCGTGAAGGTCGGGGGTCGCTGCGCGGCCGCGGATCGTGAGGTCGGTCACGATCCAGCCCGGCAGGATGGCATTGACCTGGATGCGGTCCGCGGCCCAGGCGGAGGCGAGCGACTTGGTCAGTTGCACCACGCCCCCCTTGGCCGCGCCGTAGGGCGCCGAGAAGGACGCGCCGAAGATGGAGGTCATCGAGCCGATGTTGACGATCTTGCCGCCGCGTTGCTTCAGGACCGGATAGGCCGCCATGCAGGCGAGGTAGACGCTGGTCAGGTTGACGTCGACGAGCATGCGCCACTCCTCGAGGCCGTAGGCCTCGGGCCGCTTGCGCATGTTTGTGCCCGCGTTGTTGACCAGGATGTCGATGGCGCCGAGGCGACCGAGGGTGGCGTCGACGAGGCTGGCGCACCCCTCGGACGTCGTGACGTCGGCGCGTATCGCGATCGCCTCGGCGCCGGCGTTGAGCAGTTGGCGCTCCGCGGCCCCGTTCTTCGCCTCGTCGCGGCCGACGATCGCGAGCTTCGCGCCGGCCTCGGCGAGGCCGCGCGCGATCGCGAGGCCGATGCCGCCATTGCCGCCCGTGACCACCGCGACGCGGCCGGAAAGGTCGAAGCGCGCGCTTGCCATCGCCCGTGCCGCCGTCACGCCGCGTAGGCCGAGACGACCTTGCGGATCGCGCCGGCGATTCGCTCGGCGTGGAGTTCGCCCAGGGCCTCGGACCACCACATGCAGATCGTCTCGGCGCAGGCCTTCTCGGCCTCCGGGCAGAGCGGGTCCGAATGGTTCCAGTTGCGCGTGACGCCGGGCAGCGTGAAGGGCCAGCCCGAGGAACCGAAAGTCAGCCGCTCGCGGATCACCGGATAGCGATAGAGCGGGATCGGGCCGGGATAGCCGATGAAGCCGTCGATCCCCTCGGCGGCCAGCGCGCGCATGACCTCCGTCACCGGTGCGCGCAGGCGCGCGGGCGCGAGTCGGAAGGCGTAGTAGAAGAAGACGCCGCGGCTGTCGGGCAGGATCGGCACCGGCTCGACGTCCACGCCCGCGAGCCGCGCGGTGACGTGGCTGGCGGCATCGATGCGCGCCTGCACCATGCCCGGAAGCTTGCGCAGCTGCGCGAGCCCGACCGCGGCCTGCAGCTCGGTCATGTGGTAGTTGGGCGCGAGGAAGAGATGGTCGCGGCCACCCTTGGCGCGCGGCCAGCCCTTGTCGCCGCAGAGGCGCAGCGCGCGGCCGAAGCGCATGTCCTCGTTCGACACGACCATGCCGCCGTCGCCGGTGGTCATGTGCTTCGATTGCTGGAAGCTGAAGCAGCCGAGATTGCCCATCGTGCCGCAGGTACAGCCCTTGTAGGTGGCGAGGTGGGCTTGCGCGCAATCCTCGATCACGAAGAGGCCGCGACGCGCGGCAAGCTCGAGGATCGGGTCCATGTCCGCGGGCGCGCCGAAGACATGGGTGACGACGATGGCGCGCGTGCGCGGCGACAGGCAGGCCTCGATGGTCTCCGCGGTGATGTTCTGCGTGCGCGGGTCGACATCGGCGAAGACCGGGACCGCGAGCTGCGCCAGGATCGGGATCGCCGTGCCGATGTCGGTCACCGGCGACAGGATGACCTCGTCGCCCGGCTCGGGGTTCAGGTAGATCAGCGCGACGTGGAGCGCGGCGGTACCGTTGGCGACGGCGACGGCGTCGCGCATGCCGAGCAGGTCGGCGAAGCCGCGCTCGAAGGCCGCCGTCTTCTTTCCGGTGAGGAAGGACAGCGCGCCCGACCGGATCGCGTCGACGAGCTCGGCGATCTCCTCGTCGCCGAGCGAGCGGCCGCTATGGTCCCGGAAGCTGGGCAGGGGCTCCGGTATCGCCCTGGGGCCACCATTGATCGCGAGATGCTTCATATGCCTGCGCCTGCGTCCGTCGAGCCGAGCCGATAGGCCGCGATCGCGTTCCCGCCCCGCACGGCGGCGCGCTCCGCCGGAGAAAGGCCGCCGATCGCGTGCTCGAACGCCGCCTTGACGCGGGCATAGGGCGCCGCGAGCAGGCAGACCGGCCAGTCGGATCCATAGAGCAGGCGGCCGGGCCCGAAGGCGTCGACGACATGGCGGAAGGCCGGCGCGAGGTCGTCCTGCGTCCAGTTTTCCCAAGACGCCTCGGTCACGAGGCCGGAGAGCTTGCAATGGACATTGGGCTCGCGCGCGATCGTCGCGACGCGCTGCGCCCAGTCGGCGTCCCAGCCGCGCGCGATGGGTGGCTTCGCCGCATGGTCTAGGACGAAGCGGCCCTCCGGCACGGCGCGCACGGCGGCGATCGCCGCCGGCAGCTCGCGCGTACGCACCAGCAGGTCATAGACCAGCCCCGCGGCGGCGACGCGCCGCAGCCCGCCGATGACCGATGGCCGCGCGAGCCAGGCGGCGTCGGCCTCGTCGTGGACGATGTGGCGGATCCCGACGAGGCGCTCGCCTCCGGGAAGGGCGCGCAGTCGCGCGATGCGCGCATCGACGTCCGGCGCCTCGAGGTCGACCCAGCCGACGACGCCCGCGATCCAGGGATGTGCGCGCGTCGCCGCCAGTTGCTCGGCGGTCTCTTCCTCGTCGTGGCGGCACTGCACGAAGATGCAGCCGTCGACGCCCTCGGCATCGAGGAGGGGGCGAAGGTCGGCAGGCGCGAAGGGCCTGCGTATCGGCGCGAGCGCCGGCGCCTCCATCCAGGGATAGGACGCCCTCGACGGATCCCAGAAATGCTGGTGGGAGTCGATGGTCCTCATGCGTCCTCGCGCCGGCCCGTCGGCGCGGCGGGGTCGAGCAGGCCTTGCGCGCGCAGGTCGTCCCACAGCGCGGGCGGGATCTCGACGCGCGACATGGCGACGGTCTCGTCGAGTTCCGCGACCGAGCGCGCGCCGGTCAGCGTCGAGGCGACGACCGGATGGAGCCCGGGGAACCGGATGGCGGCGGCCTTGAGCGGCACGCCATGCGACCTGCAGACCGCATCGAGGCGCTGCGCGCGCGCGAGAAGGTCGGCCGGCGCGTCGTCGTAGTTGAACTTCGCGCCGGGCCTCGGATCGGCCAGCAGGCCGCTGTTGTAGACGCCGGCGGCCAGGATGCGCACGCCCCTGCGCGCGCAGGTCGGCATGAGGACCGGCAACGCCGACTGGTCGAGCAGCGTGTAGCGGCCCGCGAGCAGGAAGCAGTCGAACGCGCCCACCTCGGCGAAGCGCGCGAGCATCTGCCACTGGTTCATGCCGGCGCCGATGGCGCGGATCGTGCCCTCCGCGCGCAACCGCGCGAGCGCGCGATAGGCGCCGGACATCGCCTCCGCCTCGTGCGCGTCGGGGTCGTGGATGTGGAGGATGTCGACGCGATCGAGGCCGAGGCGGGCAAGGCTCTCCTCGAGGGAGCGCATGACGCCGTCATGGCTGAAGTCGAAGACGGGTCGCTCCGGTGGCGTGCCCTTGTAGTAGGCGTCCTCGCCTTGCGGCGTCGCGGGCAGCCGCAGCAGTCGCCCCACCTTCGTCACGAGGACGAAGGACTCGCGCGGCTTGCTCCGCAGCACGGCGCCGAGCCTGCGCTCCGCGGAGCCGTTGCCGTACATCGGCGCGGTGTCGAAGACGCGCATGCCGTGGCCCCAGGCGGCCTCGACGACGCGCATCGCCGCATCGTCGGAGACCGGGCTGTAGAGACCGCCGAGCGGCGCGGTTCCCAGACCCAGCGCGGAAAGTCGCGGCAGCGTCATCTCGGCTGCTCAGCCTTGCGGCGCGCGCGGGACGAACCGCGCGACCGTAGGCGCTGGCGCGACATCGCGCAGCCCGACCGCGACGCCCTCCATGATGTGCGGCACGATCTCGCGCGCGGCCTCGGCCTCCTGCCCCGCCTCGATCATCGCCAGCAGGCGCTCGTGATCGCCGTAGTTGCGCTCGCGCTCCGTGTCGAGCGAGTGCCAGGCGATGCCGACGATCATCTGGAACTGGCGCGCCATGATCTCCCACATCGCGCGCAGCGTCTCGTTGCCGGCCATGCGCAGCAACGCGCGATGGAAGCCGATGTCGCTCGCCGCCATCTGCGCCGATGACCCGGCCTCGACGGCCGCGCGCATGCGCGCGAGCGCGGCGCGCAGCTCGTCGCTCGTCGCCTCTCCAGCCGCGCGGCGCGCGATCGCCAGCCGGACCGCGCGCTCCTCGAGCAGCGTGCGGACCGACAGGATCTCGTCCAGCTTCCCTTCGTCGACGGTCATCAGGCACATGCCCTTGTAGGGCGTGTTCACCACGACGCCCTGGCTCTCCAGCAGGCGCAGCGCCTCGCGGATCGGGACGCGGCTGACATTCAGCGCGCGCGAGAGCTCGGCCTCGACCAGCCGCGACCCGAAGGGAATGCGCCGTTCCATGACCGCCTGGACGATCGCGTCCGTCACCTTCTCGGTGAGCGTGGGCGAGCGCTCGAGGGGCGCCAGGGACAGGTCTGGCTCGGTCATTGCGCGCTAACTCCCGGCGGAAGCGAGTTGATAGGAATTGTGAGACGATAAATTGTATACCGTATAAGATCAAGTCCTAACCCGGAGGTGACCAATGAAGCGTCGGACCATTCTTTAGCGGAACCGCCGCGCTGGCCGCGAGCGGCGTCCTGCAGGCCCCCGCCATCGCCCAGTCGCGCACGCGCTTGACGCTCTACACGTCGTGGGAGACGGACACCGTCGCGCCTTTCAAGGCCGCTTTCGAGGCGGACACCCCGGGCGTCGAACTGGTGGCGGTCCGGGATTCCTCGGGGATCATCACCGCGCGCCTGCTGGCCGAGAAGGACAACCCGCGCGCCGACGCCACGGCCGGGCTGCCGATCAGCAGCCTCGTCATCTTCGAGCAGCAGAACATGCTGCACGGCTACACGCCGAAGGGCGTCGAGGCGCTCAAGCCGCGCTTCCGCTCGCCCGCGAACCCGATGACCTGGACCGGCACCGACGCCTTCCTGTCGGTCGTCGTCTTCAACGTGCCCGAGGGCGCGAAGATCGGCGCGAAGCCGCCAACCTCCTGGCAGGACCTGCTGCAGCCCACCCTGCGCGGGCATGTCGTGATGCCAAACCCCGCCTCCTCCGCGACCGGCTACGTGACCCTTGCCGGCTGGATGAAGACGATGGGCGAGGCCGGGGCCTGGCAGTACATGGACCGGCTCCACGAGAACATCGCGACCTACCTGCATTCCGGGTCGGCGCCGGTCGTGTCCACCGCGCGCGGCGAGCGTGTGGTCGGCATCGGCTCGGACCTGCGGGCGGCGCGCGAGAAGACCCAGGGCGCGCCCATCGAGGTGGTCGTCCCGTCCGAGGGACTGGGCTGGGACATGAGCGGCACGGCCATCCTGCGCGGCACGCGCAACCTCGAGGCGGCGCAACTCTTCGCCGACTGGACGGTGAGCAAGCGCGCCCACGAGATCAACGCGCGCTATGTCGGAATCGTCGGCCGCGCGGACGTGCCGGCGTCGCCACCCAACTTCCCGCCCAGCGCCGAGGCGCGCATGGTCGACGTCGACATCGCATGGATGGCGGCGAACCGCGACCGCGTGCTGGCAGAGTGGAACCGCCGCTATGCCGCGAAGTCGCCGCCGCGCTGAGGGCGACCCCAGCATGGACCCGGCCGTCCGCATCGAGGGGGTGGTGAAGCGCTTCGGCGCCTTCACCGCCCTCGACGGCATCGACCTCGACATCCGGGCAGGGGAACTGATCTGCTTCCTCGGCCCGTCCGGTTGCGGCAAGACCACGCTGCTGCGGGTGATCGCCGGGCTCGAGCAGCAGGACGCGGGCCGCATCCACCAGGGCGGTCGCGACGTGCCGCGCCTGCCGACCTCCGAACGCGACTTCGGGATCGTGTTCCAGTCCTATGCCCTGTTCCCGAACCTCAGCGTCGCGGAGAACATCGGCTACGGCCTCGTCAACCTCGGCGCCTCTCGGGCAGCACGCATTTCGCGCGTCGAGGAGTTGCTCGACCTCATCGGCCTGCCTGGCTCCGGGAGAAAGTATCCCGCGCAACTCTCGGGCGGACAGCAGCAGCGCGTCGCGCTCGCCCGGGCGCTCGCCACGTCGCCGTCGCTGCGGCTGCTCGACGAGCCGCTCTCGGCGCTCGATGCTCGCGTCAGGCTGCACCTGCGCGGCGAGATCCGCGCGCTGCAGCGACGCCTCGGAGTCACGACGATCCTGGTCACGCACGACCAGGAGGAGGCGCTGACGATCGCGGACCGGATCGTGGTCATGAACCATGGCTGCATCGAGCAGGTAGGCGCGCCCGAGGAGGTCTACGCCGCGCCGCGCACGCGGTTCGTCGCGGAATTCGTCGGCACGATGAACTTCCTGCGCGCACGAGTCTCGGGGCCCGGGCGCTGCGCGATCGACGGGCTCGAGATCCCCTGCGCCACCGATGGCCTTGCGCACGACGCGGAGATCGACCTCGCCATCCGGCCCGAGGATATCCGCGTCGTCCCCGACGCCGAGCCAGGCCCCGGGCTGGCCGGAGAGGTCGCGGCGCTGGAGTTCCTCGGCGCGGGCTTCCGCGCCGCCATCAGGCTCGACGGCGCGCCCGACCGCGCGGCGATCCTCTGCGACCTCGCGCGCCACGAGATGCCGGCGAGGAGACTGGTGCCAGGCTCGCGCTGCCGCGTCGTCCCGGGACCGGCGGCCGCGCGGGCCTTCCCGTGCGCATGAGCGGCGGCATCGGTACGGCCGGCATGCGCCAGCGCCTGCCGGCCGACCAGTGGGCGCTGCGCGGGCTCGTGCTGGCGCTGCTGGGGCTCTTCGTCGCCTTCCTCGCGCTGCCGCTCGCCGCGATGCTGCGCAAGAGCTTCGAGGATCGCGACGGCGCATTCGTCGGCCTCGCCAACTACGCCGCCTATTTCTCGATGCCGTCGCTCTCGATCTCGCTGTGGAACAGCATCCTCGTCGCCGGCGTGACGACCGCCATCGTCGTGCCGCTGGCCCTCGCCTACGCCTTCGCGCTGACGCGCAGCCGGATGCCCGGGCAGGCCGCGTTCCGCGCCATCGTGATGGTGCCGGTGCTCGCGCCGTCGCTGCTGCCCGCGATCGCGCTCGTCTACCTGTTCGGAAACCAGGGCATGGCGCGCTGGGCCCTGTTCGGGCACTCCATCTACGGCCCGATCGGCATCGTCGTCGCGCAGGTCTTCTTCAACCTGCCGCAGGCGGTCATGCTGCTGGTCGCCACGCTGTCGATGGCGGACCAGCGCCTCTACGAGAGCGCCGCCGCGCTCAAGACGCCGCGATGGAGGGTCTGGACCACGATCACGTGGCCCGAGCTGCGCTTCGGGCTTGCCAGCTGCGCGCTGGTGACCTTCGTCAAGGTGATCACCGATTTCGGCAGCGCCATCGTCATCGGCGGCGGCTACAACGTGCTGGCCACCGACATCTACAAGCAGGTCGTGGGACAGCTGGACTTCGGCATGGGCGCGGTCATCGGCGTCGTGCTGATGGTTCCCGCGATCGTGGCGTTCCTCGGCAACCAGGCGATCCAGCGCCGCCAGCAGGCGGTGCTGACGGCGCGCTCGGTGCCATACGCGCCAGGGCGGTCGCCCGGTCGCGACGCGGGCCTGTTCGTCTTCTGCGCCTTCGTCGCGGCGTTCATGCTCCTGATCCTCGGCGTCGCGGCCTGGGGATCCTTCGTCACCTACTGGCCCTACAACCTCTCGCTCTCGCTGCGAAACTACGATTTCGCCAACTTCGACCCGAGCGGCTGGCAGCCCTTCGCGAACGCGATCCGGATGGCCGCGATGACCGCCGCGATCGGCACCGTCGTTGTCTTCGCCGGCGCCTACGCGCTGGAGAAGGCCAGGGACTTCGGCGCGATCACATCGTTGACCGCCACGCTGGCGATGATGCCGCTCGCGGTGCCCGGGCTCGTGCTTGGCCTGTCCTACGTGATCTTCTTCAACGCGCGCGCGAATCCGCTCGAGCCGCTGCTCGGGACCTTGCTGCTGATGGCGATCGGGACGCTGGTCCACTACTACACGGTCTGCCACCTGACCGCCGTGGCGGCGCTGAAGCAGCTCGACCGGGAATTCGAATCCGTCTCGGAGTCGCTGAAGGTCTCGCTCTTCCGCACCTTCCTGCGGGTGACGGCGCCGATCTGCATGCCGGCCATCCTCGAGATCGCCGGCTTCCTGTTCCTCGCGGCAATGGCCAGCGTCTCGGTGCTGATCTTCATCTACGCGCCAGGCACGCGTGTCGCCTCGGTCGCCGTCGTCAACATCAACGACGCCGGCTTCACCGCCGCGGCTGCGGCGATGGCAACCTG
>Ga0169931_10004523_pt1 | contig 21635 bp, 12 predicted proteins | sample Kivu_15m_20L_FD_129675 | JGI IMG/M metagenome (GOLD analysis project Ga0169931, IMG submission 129675) | Freshwater microbial communities from Lake Kivu, Western Province, Rwanda to study Microbial Dark Matter (Phase II) - Kivu_15m_20L... | ecosystem: Environmental > Aquatic > Freshwater > Lake... | reverse complement strand
GGATTGGCTGCTCCCGCAACTGGACGGCGCGCCCGCGGGCGCGAAACCGAAGTACCGCACGCAGAAGTAGCGCCCCCCTGCGGACAGGGAGCCACGGGGTTTATCCCCGTGGTGTATTGAGGCGCAAGACCACGGGGGGTAAACCCGTGACTCGCCGTTGAATGTTTCCGATACGACAGGCCCGCGACCAAAACCCGCCGACCACCCACCCCATGCGCACACTTCCGCTGCTCGCCCTTCTCGCGCTTGCGTCGCCGGCTCGCGCGGATTTCACCGCGGATGTCGCGCCGATCCTTGAGCGCCACTGCATTCGGTGCCACCAACCGGGGAACGCGAAGGGCGAGTTCTCGCTCGCCACCGAAGCCGATCTGAAAGCCAGCGGGCACGTCGTTCCGGGTAAGCCGGACCAAAGTGAGTTGCTGCGCGTGGTGGTGGCACAGCAAGGCGAGACGCGCGCGCGGATGCCCAAGAGCGGGAAGCCGCTGACCGAGGGCGAAGTCGCGGTGTTGCGCAAGTGGATCGCGGACGGCGCGAAGTGGCCCGCGAACTTCACCATCAAAGAGCGCGCGAAAGCGGGCGCGGACTGGTGGGCGCTTCAACCGATCACCAAGCCGAAGCCGCCCGCGGTCCCGAACGTCCCGCAGCCCGCGAACGCCATCGACACTTTCACCTTCGCCAAACTGAGCGAAAAGGGACTCGCGCCGAACCCGGTCGCGGAGAAGCGGGCGCTGATTCGCCGCCTCACGTACGACCTCACCGGGCTGCCGCCGACACCGGACGAGATCGAAGCGTTCGAGAAGGACGGCGCGCCGAACGCCTACGAAAAGCTGGTGGACAAGCTGCTCGCGTCGCCGCGGTACGGCGAGCAATGGGGCCGGCACTGGCTGGACGTGGTGCGGTTCGGCGAGAGTAACGGCTACGAGCGCAACGTGCTCATCAACAGCGCGTGGCCGTTCCGCGACTACGTCATCAAGAGCTTCAACGCCGACAAACCGTTCGACAAGTTCGTTTACGAACAACTCGCGGGCGACGTGGTGGCGAAGGGCGACCCGGAGCGCGAGGTGGGCACGGTGTTCCTCGTGTGCGGCCCCTACGACAACGTCGGCAACTCCGACGCGAAAGCCGCGGCACTGATTCGCGCGAATCACGCGGACGAGATCATCCGCGCCACATCCGAGGCGTTCCTCGGCCTCACGTTCGGCTGCGCCCGGTGCCACGATCACAAGTTCGACCCGATCACCGCGAAGGACTACTACGCTCTGTATTCCACCTTCGCCGGCGTGAAGCACGGCGAGCGCGCGATCGGCGGCGCGAAGGGCGCGAAGGTGTTCGCGGGCACGTTCGACGCGAGCGCGGGCCGCAACCAAGTGGTGTTCGTGGGTGGCGACCCGCAGAAGCCGGGCGCGGCCGCGCCGCCCGCGAGCATGGCCGCGCTCGACAAACTGGAAAGCAAGTATGCGATTTCGCCGACGGGCCCGGAATCCGACCGCCGGTTCGCGCTCGCGCGCTGGATCACGGCGAAAGACAACCCGCTCACCGCGCGCGTGCTGGCGAACCGCGTCTGGCACTGGCACTTCGGCACCGGCATCGTCGATACGCCGAGCGATTTCGGCTGGATGGGCGGGCGGCCGACGCACCCGGAGTTGCTGGACTTCCTCGCGAGCGAGTTGCACGCGAACGGCTGGAAACTGAAGCCGCTGCACAAGCTCATCGTGACGTCGCACACCTACCGGCAAAGCTCCGCGTACCGCGACGGTGCGGCGAAAGTGGACGCCGACGCGCGTCTGTTGTGGCGGTTCCCCCCGCGGCGACTGAGCGGCGAGGAGGTGCGCGACACGCTGCTCGCGCTCGCGGGCAAGCTCGATCACGACAAGGAAAAGGGCGGCCCCGGCTTCAAGCTGTACCGGTACGTGCAAGACAACGTGGCGACGTACCACCCGCTCGACGAGCACGGCCCCGAAACGTACCGGCGCGCGGTGTACCACCAGAACGCGCGCGCCGCGCGCGTGGACGTGCTGAGCGACTTCGATTGCCCGGACCCGGCCGCGGCCGCCCCGCGGCGCGCCAGCACCACGACACCGCTTCAGGCGCTCGCGCTCTTGAACCACAAGTTCGTTCACGACGCGGCCGGGTTCCTCGCGGCCCGCGCGGAGACGGGCGCCGGCCCCGACGCCGCGGCGCGCGTGAGCCGCGCGTTCGTGCTCGCGTACGGGCGCCCGCCGACCGCCGAGGAGCTGAAGGCCGCGGTCCCGGTGGCGACGAAGCACGGCCTCAAACCCGTGTGCCTCGCGCTCTTGAACTCGAACGAACTGCTCTACCTGCCGTAGCGCGGCAGTTCGCCTTTTCCCATTTCGCCGGAGTTGCTACAAGCGGCCATCTCGCGCCCGCCGCGCCGCCACACCTACACACGGCAAGGACGCCCCGTGTACAAGCTGCTGCTCTGCCTCCGCTACCTGCGCACGCGGTACCTCGCGTTCATCTGCATCGTCAGCGTGATGCTCGGCGTCGCCACGCTCATTGTGGTGAACGCCGTGATGAGCGGGTTCAGCACGAAGCTGAAAGACCGGCTCCACGGCGTACTGTCGGACATGGTGGTCGATACCGACCGCACGAACGGGTTCGAGGTGGTGCGCGAGGCGCGCCGCCCGCTCACGCCGGAAGAACAGAAGCAGAACCCGGTGATCCCGGGGAGCCGGCGCGCGTACTCGCTCGGCACGCGCTTCACACCGGACGCGCGCGAGGACTACTACGTCGACGGCGACGAACACGTCACGGTGCGCACGCTGACGCCCGAGGGCATCGTGCGCGAAATCACGAGCGGCCCCGCCGGGCAGTACATCGAAGCGATCACGCCGACCATCGACACCTTCGCGGTGCTCCAGTACCGCGACCGCGGCGCGGTGGTGGCGAAACCGGTGCGGTTGGTCGGGGTCGAGCCGACCGGGCGCACCAAGGTCGGCGGGTTCTCCGAGTACCTCGTGCGCCAGAAGGACGCAGCGACCCCATCGTTCGATCTCACGCCGGAAGCGGTGCAGCGGTACGAGTGGAACCTGATGCAGTTCCGGCACGAGCACGGCGCGGACGCGCCGCCGCCCCCGAAACTGCCGGTACCCGACCCGCTCGCGCCGCCGCCCCCGAACATGCAGTTGGACGTCGGCATCGAACGGCCGAAGCTCACGGGCGCGATCCTCGGCTACGGCCTCGCGCACGTGCGGTACAAGGACGCGAACGACCAGTTGCTCGAAGAGCAGGTGCTGCGCCCCGGCGACAACGTGGTGCTCACCACCGCCGGCGGCGACGACCTCAAGCCGGTGTGGGGCACGTTCCTCGTCACCGACTATCTCAGAACGGAGATGAGCGAGTACGACTCGTCGTTCGTGTACGTGCCGCTCGACCAGCTCCAGCGCATCCGCGGCATGGTGGGGCGCGCGACGTCGTTCCAACTGAAACTGAAAGACTACCAACGGGACAAAGAAGCGGTCTCGAAGGAACTGCGCAAGGTGTTCCCGACGCGCGAAGTAATGATTCGCACGTGGGAAGACCTCCAAGGCCCGCTGCTCTCGGCGATCGATGTCGAACGCAGCATTCTTAACATTCTGCTGTTCATGATTGTCGGCGTGGCCGGGTTCAGCATCCTCGCCATCTTCATCATGATCGTGAGCGAAAAGTACCGCGACATCGGGATCATGAAATCGCTGGGCGCGAGCAGTTGGGGCGTCATGCAGATTTTCGTGGGCTACGGGCTGTTGCTCGGCACCGTGGGCGCGGGCCTCGGAACCGCGCTGGGCCTGTGGATCACGCACAACATCAACGCGATCGAGACGTTCATCTCGCGCCAAACCGGGACCGCGGTGTTCCCGCGCGACATCTACTACTTCAAAGAAATCCCCACGAACGTGGACCCGCTGACGGTGGTGCTCGTGACCGTCGGCGCGATCCTCATCGCGGTCCTGTTCAGCCTGCTGCCCGCGTGGCGCGCCGCGCGCCTGCACCCGGTTCGCGCGCTGCGGTTCGAGTAATCGGTATTCGTTATTGGTTATTTGTTGTTCGTGCTCGGACGCGCACGGCGAGTAACCAACAACCAATAACAAATAACCAATCACGGTGTATTATGCTCGAAGCCGTTAATCTGACGAAAGCCTACCGGCGGCACGCGGTGAAGGTCCCGGTGCTGAACGGGCTCGATCTGGAAGTGCGCACCGGCGAGTTCTTGAGCGTGGTCGGCGCGTCCGGCAGCGGGAAGAGTACGCTGTTGCACCTGCTCGGCACGCTCGACGCCCCGGACAGCGGCTCGGTGAAACTCGACGGCCGGCGCATCGACGACCTGCCGGCCCGCGAGCGCGACGCGCTGCGCAACCGCACGTTCGGCTACATCTTCCAGTTCTACCACCTGCTGCCCGAATTGAACGTCGTCGACAACGTGCTCATGCCCGCGTACATCGGGCACAGCACCTTCAACTGGTGGAAGAGTCGCGCGCAGTGGCGCAAGCGCGCGCACGAGTTGTTGAACCGCGTCGGCCTCAGCCACCGGCTCACGCACCGGCCCCGCGAGCTGTCCGGCGGCGAAATGCAGCGCACCGCCATCGCCCGCGCGCTGCTGATGAACCCGCGGGTGCTGCTCGCCGACGAGCCGACCGGCAACCTCGACGCGGTCAGCGGCGGCGACATCGTGAAGTTGCTGCGCGACATCAACCGCGACGAGGGCGTGACCATTGTCATGGTCACGCACAACCTCGAGATCGTTCACGCGACCGACCGCGTCGTGCGCATGGTGGGCGGCGTAGTGACCGACGACACCCCCGGCGCGCCGAAGCAGTTACCGTTCCAGCCGCTGATGCTCGCCGCGGTGTGACGTGGGCGGCGAGCGGCGCGGCGTAAGCCCGCCGGTTGATTTTCAGCGCACCGGCGGGCTTACGCCGCGCCGCTCGCCAGTACCACCATTCCGCGCTTCCCATGTCACTCGTCTGGATCAACGGCGCGCTCGCCGACAAACTCGACGCCCGCGTCAGCCCGTTCGACCACGGGTTCCTGTACGGCGACGGCGTGTGGGAGCACGTTCGCCTCTTCAACGGCGCGCCGCTGAACGCAGACGCGCACCTCGCGACGCTCGCCGAAGCCGCCGCCGCGGTGAGCATTGACATCCCGTTGTCACGCGACGAACTGCGCGCCGCGCTCCTCGACACCGCGAAGGCGAACAACCGCACCGAGGGCTACGCGCGGGTGATCGTTACGCGCGGCCCCGGCACAATCGGCCCGGACCCGCGGAAGATCGAAGCCCAAGTGATTGTGACCGCGGAAGAGTACCAACCGTTCCCGCAGGAACTGTACGGGCACGGGCTGCACGCGGTCGTTTCGCCGCTGAAACTCGACGCGGAGAACCCGGCACACCGGTGGCGCACGCTGAACCAACTGCACGTCGTCCACGCGAAGCGGTTCGCGCTCCAAAACGGCTGCCTCGAAGCACTGTTCCAGAACCGCGAGTGCGCGCTCGTTGGCGGAACCGAAGGCGTGCTGTTCGCGGTGCGCGGTAGCGATTTGGTTGTTGCGGGGAGCCACCTGTGGGACGACACCGCGACGTTCGCCACCGAAGCGCTTTCGGACGCTCTCGCGGTGGTGGAAACGCCGCTGCCACTGTCGGAACTGCTGCGAGCGGACGAAGCCTTCGTCGCGGGCACCGCGTGCGGCATCGTCGGCATCGTGCGCGCGAACGGCACGAACATCGGAACCGGCACCGAGGGACCGCACGCGCGCGCGGCCCGAGAGCATTATCTGCGAGCGGCCCGCGGCACTTCGTGATACCATACGCGCGCCCTCGCACCACTCGGAGCTGCACCGATGGTACACCTCAAGCGCGTTCTGGCCCCGACCGACTTCAGCGAGCACTCGCGGTGTTCGGTGCGGTACGCGGTCGAAATCGCCCAGAAATTCGGGGCCGAACTGATTCTGCTGCACGTCATCCCGGACGCGATCCTCACCCTCCCGGACGCGGTGATGCCGACGCCCGCGCCGGTCGCGGACCTCGACGCGCTCGCCCGCGCGGGGCGCGACGGACTGGCGCACCTCGTCGCCGACGAGAAGCTCGACAAACTGAACCCGCGGTGCGAGGTGCGGATCGGGTCGCCGTCCGGCGAGATCGTGGCGGCGGCGAAGGACCTGCACGCGGACCTCGTGTGCGTCAGCACGCACGGCCGCACCGGGCTGTCGCGGGTGCTGCTCGGAAGCGTCGCGGAGCTGATCGTGCGGCAAGCCCCCTGCCCCGTGCTCACGGTGCGCCCAAAGGCACTCGAGCACCCGCCCGAACCCGGTTCGTAACCAATGACGACCCCATTCGCGCGATCCGCGCTCGCCCTCCTGTTCGCTTCGATCGCGTGCGCCGCGGAGTGGCCGCACTGGCGCGGTCCGGCGCGCGACGGCACCACCACCGAAGCGTCCGGTTACACGGCGGGCACCGCGTGGCCCGCCGACAAGCCGCAGTGGTCCGCGAAGCTCGGCGAAGGCTCCTCTTCGCCGCTCGTGGTCGATGGCGCGCTCTTCGCGCTCGGTTGGAGCGACGGGAAAGACACACTGCGCGCTTTTTAGCACGAAAGACGGAAAAGTGCTGTGGGCGCACAGCTACAAGTGCCCGCGCTACGGGCGCTTCCACACCGGCGACGAAGGGCTGTACGGCGGGCCTAGCGCGACGCCGGAGTTCGACCCCGCGACGAAACTGCTCTACACGCTCAGCACCGACGGCGACCTGAACTGTTGGGACACGTCGAACGCCGGCAAGCGCGCGTGGGGGCTGAACCTGTACGACGAGTTCAAGACGGAGCGCCGGCCGAAGCTCACGAAAGCGCCGCAGCGCGACTACGGGTACACCTGCGCGCCGCTCGTTCACAAGGATTGGCTGCTCGTGGAAGTCGGTTCGACGAAGACCGGGAGCGTGGTCGCGTTCGACAAGCGCACCGGGAAGCGCGCGTGGGCGTCGGAGTTGAAGGACGAAGCCGGGCACACCGGCGGCATGGCTCCGATGACGATCGAAGGCGTGCCGTGCGTCGCGGTGGTCACACAGCGGCACCTCGCTGCGATCCGGCTCGACGCGGGCAAGGAAGGCGCGACGGCGGCGAAATTCGAGTGGGTCACGGACTTCGCGAACACCATCGCCGGCCCCGCGGTGAGCGGCGATTGCGCGCTCGTCACCTCCGCGTACAACATGAACGCGCTGTGCAAAGTGCGGTTCACGCTGACCGAAGCGAAAGAGGTGTGGCGCGCGAAGTTCCCTTCAAAAGTCTGCACGCCGGTGATTCACGACGGCAGCGTGTACGTCGCGTGGCAGCGCGTGCGGTGCCTCGATTGGAACACCGGCGAGCGGAAGTGGGAGGGCGGCGCGTTCGGCGACCCCGGTTCGTGTGTCGTCACTTCGGACGGCCGCGTGATCGTGTACGGCTTGAACGGCAAACTCGCGCTGATCGAAGGCGCGGCGCGCGCCCCGAAGGAGTACACGGAATTGGCGGTGCGCGACCGCTTGTTCCGCACGCACGCGTGGCCGCACGTCGCGCTGAGCGGCGGCGTGCTGTACCTCCGCGACCGCGACGGGAACCTGATCGCGCTCGCGACGAAGTGACCGCGCGAACGGTCGTGCGCGTTGCATCTTCTTGGTGCGAAGCGCCCCTCACCCGGCCTCGAAGACTCGGCCACCCTCTCCCGCACTGACGTGGGGAGAGGGCAAATCCCGCGCCCACTTCGCAAAACTGTGACGGGCGCAGATGGCCGTGTTTGTGCCCTCTCCCCTTCCGCGCCCGGCCGCCTACTCGTGTGCGACACGAGCTTCACGGCAGCCGGGCTGATCGCGTGGGAGAGGGTGGCCGAGTCGAGACCAGACTGCGCACGCAGGCGCAGGCTTCGCAGACAGAGGCCGGATGAGGGGCACTGAGGAAAGCGAAACCGGCGAACGCTCACTTCACAGGTGGGAGGCCCAGCACTTCCACCGGTTGGCGGCCGGTCGGCGTTTCGGCTTCGAGCCGCAGACCGGCGTCTTGGTGCTTCCACTTCAGGTACGCGAGCGCCACCGGCGCGCCCAACCGCGGCGAGTGACAGCTCGATGTCACGACGCCGACTTCCGCGCCATCGCGGAACAGTTTCGCACCGGCCGGTAGCGGGTCGCCTTCGAGCACCTTCAGCCCGAAGAACGAGCGGTTGACGTGCCCGGCGCGGTCGCGCGCCATCACGATCGGCTCTTGGCCGAGGTAGCAGCCCTTCGTGTAACTCACCGCGCGGGCCACGAAGCCCACTTCCATCACGAACCGGTTGTCGTCGATATCCTTCCCGAACACCGGCGTGCCGGCTTCGATGCGCAGCACCTCGAACGTGTCCGCGGTGCCGGGTGTCGCGCCCGCGGCGACGAGCGCGGCCTTCACCGCGTCCGCGAACTCGGCGCGGCACACCACATCGAAGCCGGGCACGCCGAGTTGGTCGCGGCGGCGGATGCTGCACGTCACGCCCGCGAAGGTGCGCTCCATGTGCGCGAACGGCGGCAGGTCCGGCACCGCGTCGCCGAGTGCGCTGCTCAGCACGCTCGCGGCGTTCGGCCCCGCGAGGTGGAACTGTGCGAAGTCCGCGGTGCGGTCGGCGAGTTCCACCTGTTCGGAGATCAGGTAGCGGTCGAGGTATTGCAGCAGTTCGGTGTTGCGGCCGGCGGTGGTTTCGAGCCACATCGCGTGCCGCGCGTCGCCGAGGCGGACGTGGTACACCCACGCTTGGAACTTCACTTTCGCGCGCGCGTCGCAGAAGTAGATTTCGCACCCGCCGCCGAGCGGGAGGTTCTTGGTGTCGTTCGTGCCGAGGTTGCCGAGGAACATCGGCGCGTCCGGTCCGGTCAGAACCAGCTTCGCCGCGGCGGAGGTATCGAAGAGCGCCGCGGAAGTGGTTGCGGCGGTGTAATCCGGAGTCATTCCTTCTCCTGTGAACCGTAAACGCTGAGGGCGAGCGCGGCGCGAGCCTTGTGCGCGTCGGGGATCACGATTACGCGCTCCGCGCCATCAAGGAGGCGTTGTACTTCGCTCCGCGAGTGAATCGGCGTTGCAAACAGTTCTTCGATTACTTCATCGGGGTAGCTACTGGCGAAGAACACGCCGACCTTCTGCGCTGCGGCACACCAGTAGCGGCACTCTGCCCAGTCCGCGGGCTTCTCCTTCGCGAGCCGCTGCGCCGGAGCCTTCGGTTCGTCGAGGTCGCGCAGCCAGTGCATCGCGTCACCGAGGTCCGGGGCCGCGTCGGTCAGCACCGCGACGCGCCCGCCGGGCTTCGCGACCCGCGCCGCGTTCGCTGCGGCGCGGGCGATGTCGAGGAAGGTGATTCGCTCGCGCGCACCCGAAACCGACGCGATCACCACGTCCGCGCGCTCCGGTGCGGTGAGCTTCCAGCGGGCGTCTTGCCGGCGCTTGCCCTCGGCGCTGCTTTCGACCAACCCCGCGACGACTTCTTGCACCGAATCGCCGCTGCCTTCAATCACCTGTACGAAGAACGGCGTGCCCAGCAGCCACGCGATTTCTTCCGCTTCCTCGCGCCCGCTCCACGGAATCTCCCGGGTGAAGGGCCCGGCGTTCGCGGCGCGCGTCTCTTCGTTTGATAACTCTGGGTACAGCGCCACTTCCGCGCCGCCGATGTGCCGCGCCGGGTCGTACCGCCGCCCGGTGAGCGCGACGGTGAAGTCTGCCTCTACGAGTGATCGGTTGAGGTACACCCGCCGGCCGCCCTTCGTGGTGGCAAGGTACGCGTGTTTCTTCTCGTTCGCGGGGTCGTGCGTTTCGGCGGTCACGTCGGTGAATTCGTCCGGCAGTTCGTCCATCCACGCGTCCGACGCGCCCGGCGGCGACAGCACCGTAACGGCGCTCAGATTCACGCCAGCGGAGCCGATGTGCGTGAGCACTTCGCACAGCATCGGCACGAAGTGGGGCAGGCGCGGATCGACCACCACGCACACGCGATCGTCCGGCGTGAGCGCGCGGCGGAGCGCCTCGAAGTTGTGAGGTTTTTCGAGCGCGGCGCGCACCAACTCGGCCGCGCTGCCCCCCGGAGGCGCGACCGGTGCGCGTTCGAATTCGATGCGCTTCGCCGCCGGGAGCGTGAGTTCCCACGGCTCCGCGCCGACGACCAGTTCGACCGTATCTTGCATCCGCGTCTCGCGTGCGTTCGGGCAACGGTGAATTGTAGCGCTCAGCGGTCGATTTCGCCCATCACGATGTCCATGCTGCCCACAATCGCGGGTACGTCCGCGATCAGGCACCCCTTACAGAGTTCGTTCGTCACGCTCAGGTTCGCGAAGCAACTGGAGCGCGCGCGAACGCGCAGCGGCACGTTCTCTTTCGCGGGCCGGCCGACCACGAAGAAGCCCATCTGCCCGCGGGGGCACTCGGTTTCCACGTAACATTCGCCCGGCGACAGCGTGCGGGGCGGTTCGACGCGGTGCGAATACTTCGTGCGCAGTAGCTCCGCCCACTCCGCGTCCTGCTTCTTCGCATCTTCGGGCGAGAGCGCAGCACGTTTCGCGGCGAACTCAGCCTTCAGCTTCTCGCCCTCGGCGTGCAGCGCGTCGTATTTCTCCAGTGCTTGCTCGCAGATGCGCACGGCTTGCACCACTTCGAGCATCCGCACATAGAACCGGTGCCAGCAGTCGCCGATCACCGCGCCGGCCGGGGCGCGGTCGAACGGCGGCAGCGGCACGTCGAACGAATAGCCCTCGTAGCCGCTGTACGGCTCCGTCTTGCGCAAGTCCCACTCCGCGTCGCGCTTCGTGCGGTCCAGCGACGCGCGCAGCATCGGCCCGGTGCAGCCGTACGCGAGCGCGCGCTCTTTACTGAGCACACCGATGCCCGCGGTGCGCTTCACGAAGATGTGGTTGTCCGTAAGCAGCGCGTGGTACTCCGGGATGCGCGGCTTGAAGTATTCGAGGAACTTCCGCACGCGGGCCGTGAACCCGGTGGGCAGGTCGTCGTGCGCGCCGCCGATGGTGAGGTAGCTGTACGTGAGGCGCGCCCCGCAGACGTCTTCGAACAGGTCCAGAATGTGCTCGCGCTCGCGGAAGGCGTACAGGAACGGGCTGAAGCTGCCGAGGTCCAATCCGTACGCGCCCATACCGACCAAGTGCGACGCGATCCGGTTCAGCTCCGAAATGAGCACGCGAATGATCTGCGCCTTCTCCGGAACCTTCAGCCCGCACAGCTTCTCGACCGCGAGCGCGTAGCCGAGGTTCATGTTCATGCCGGCGAGGTAGTCCATCCGGTCCGTGTACGGGATGAACTGAATCGGCGTGACGTTCTCGCCCACCTTCTCGGCGCACCGGTGCAGGTAGCCGAGGTGCGGCGTCACGTCGGTAATCACTTCGCCGTCGGTGCGCAGCACGAGCCGCAACACGCCGTGCGTGCTGGGGTGCTGCGGCCCCATGTTCACCAGCATTTCGTCGGTTCGGACGTCGAACTCGATGACGGTCGCTTCGTTCATGCGGTTAGGGTACCGGGGGCGGCGCGGCGCGCCTACCGGCTCGGAACGGAATGCGCCCCGCGCGGCGCGTCGCAAGGAGCGCACCTCTGGATCGAATGGGTAGTGGGCGTTGTGCGACAAGCGGCGGGCAAGCCGTTGCCACGCGACGCGCGCGCGGTCATACTGATACGGCACTCTCCGAAGGCGACGGCTCCACCACATGACGTACCCCCTGTTCGCCGTGTTCAGCCCGATTCTCGCCGGCGGGGCCGCGCTCGCCGCGGTCGGCGTACCGCTCGCCATTCACCTGCTGTTCCGCAAGCGGCACCAGATCGTCCAGTGGGCCGCGATGCGGTTCCTGCTCGCGTCCGAACGGAAGCGGAAGCGGCGCATCGATCAGTGGCTGCTCCTCGCGTTGCGCGTCGGCGCGCTGGCGCTGATTCTGTTCGCGATGATCGCCGCGACGCCGTGGGCCGAAGGGCTGTGGCAGGCGATCAAGCCGGGCGCGGCCGAAGTGCAGGCGAACTTGCCCCGCACGCACCACACGCTCGTAATCGACGGCTCGCTCAGCATGACCGCGAAGGGCGACGACGCCCGGCCCCGGTTCGCGCGCGCCATCGACCAAGCCGAAGCGCTCGTGCGCTCCGCCGGTCCCGGGTCCGGGTTCACGGTCGTGTTCATGGCGAACGGCGCGCAGACCGTCGTCGCCGGGCCGTCCAACGACATCGAGAAAGTGGTCGCGGAGCTGCGCAAGCTGAAGCCCACGCACGGCCCCACCGACCACACCGCGGCGCTCGCGATGCTCGCGGACGTGGTGACGCGCTCGCCCAAAGTGTACCCGCGGCGGCAACTCACGTTCTTTACCGACGTGCAGCGCGCGTCGTGGGCGAACGCGATCCCGCGCCCGGAGAACACCACCGGCGAGCACTGGAAGCGGATCACCGCCCGCGCCGACGTGGCCGTGGTCGATCTGGCGCGCATCGACGCGGACAATCTCGCCGTCGCGGGGATCGAACTCGGCGAACCGATGCCGCTCGTCGACCAACCGGCGGAAGTGGTCGTCACCGTCGCGAACCTCGGGCGCGCGGAGAAGAAAGGCGCGCGCGTCGAACTCGCGGTCGGGAAACCGAGTGGCGGCGAGGCGCTGGTCCCGCTCGCGACGAAAACGCTCGAACCGATCCCGGCCGGCACCCGCGGCAACGTGAAGTTCGACCTCGTCGGCAACACGGCGTTCCGCGAGCGCGGGGTTCACGCCGTTCAGGCGCGCCTCGTCGAGGGCGACGACCTGCCGGCCGACGACGTGCGGGCGCTCGCGGTCGAAGTGCGCGACGGCCTGCACGCGCTCCTGATCGACGGCAAAGCGGACCCGGACCCGAAGCGCCGCGCCGCGACGCACCTGCACCGCGCGCTGTTCCCGCCGGGGGCGAAGCCGTCCGACACGCCGGCGCGCCCGCGGACGGTCACCCCGGCCGAGTTCCTCGACCCCGCGGTCGGCGACGTCTCGAACGTCGATTGCGTGTTCGTGTGCGACGTGGCGAACCCGACCGCGGAGTTCGCGTCGAAGCTCGAAGCGGTGTTGCGGCGCGGCGGCACCGTCGTGTTCGGCATGGGCACGAACGCCGCATCGAGCAAGACCGCTTACAACGAGGTGCTGTACCGCGACGGCACCGGGCTGCTGCCGGGGCCGCTCGGCGAGCTTGTGACCGTCGCCGGCCCGGACGATCTCGGCTTCCGCCTGTTCGCGGAGGAGGAAGAGTTCCGCAAGATGCCGCTGCTCCCGTTCGGCGGCGACAAGCCGCGGGCCGGGCTTGTGAGCGTGCCGTTCCGCTCGTACGTGAAGATGGAACTGCCGACCGAGGGCCGCGGGCGGCGCGTCGCGTCGTTCGTCCACGCCACTCTCGCGAGTGACACGAAGAAGAACGACGAACCCAAGACTGCGGAGCCGAAAAGGGACGAAGCGAAGAAGGAAGCCGCCAAGAAAGACGACGGCAAGAAACTGGACCCGGCGCTCGTCGAGTGGCACCGGCACCGCGGCCGCGTGTACGTGTACACAAGTACCTTCAACGAAGACTGGAACGACTGGCCGGCGCTGTTCAGCTACCTGCCGTTCTGGAACGAGTTCCTGCGGTACTCTGTGGCGAACCCGGACCGGCACACGCTCACCGTCGGCGAAGTGGTCGAAGAGTTCTTCCCCGCGAGCGCGAGCGGGCTGAGCGCGTCGCTCGTCGGCCCCGAAGGGCTGAGCGCGACCGTGCCCGTGGTGCTCCAAGAGGAGGCGGGCGTCGCGCGGTTCCCCGGCACGCTCACGAGCGGCATCTACCGAATCGGTCTGAACGGCCCGCGGGACCGCGCGTTCGCGGTCAACGTGCCCGAGGTGGTTGCCGGCGCGCCCACCGAATCGGACCTGCGGCGGCTCGACGCGAACGAGTTCAAACCGGTCGGCCCGGTGCAGATCGTGGGCGACCAAAGCGAAGTGAAGGCGAGCGACGAGAACGGCACCGCGCTGCCGACCACCCCGAAGCCGCACGGCCCGATGCTCGCGCGCACCGCGACGTGCGTCGCCGTTGCGGTCATGCTGTTGGAGGTGCTGATCGCGTGGCAGTTCGGGCGCTCGCGGTCGTCCGGGCCGCCGAGCGCGGGTAGCGGCGCGGGGCGGTTCGTTGGCACGGCGGCGGCGCTCGTACCGCTCGCTCTCGCCGGGTTGGTGCTGTTCACGGTGTTCCACGCCGAGAGCACGCAAACCCCGCTGGGGTTCCTCCCGCCCGACACGCGCGCCGCCATCGAGCGCGCGGCGGGCGTGCCCACCGCGGCCCCGGGCGAGGGCACCAAGTGGCGGCTCGACGGCTTCAACGCCTTCTTCCGCAACGCGGTCACCGACCGCCGGTTCGTCGGCGGGCTGGCGCTGCTGTGCGTCGCGTTCACGTGCGCCGCGTACCTGCGCGAGCGCGCCGCCGCCGCCGGCCGGCCGCGGGTTCTGGTGCCCGCCCTGCTCCGCTGTTCGGCGTTTCTGCTCGCTCTGTTCGTCCTGCTCAGCCAACTGCGGCTCTCGTTCGACCGCGAGGGCTGGCCCGAAGTCGCCATCGTACTCGACGTGAGCGCGAGTATGGCTAAGGCCGACGAGTACAAGGACCCGACCGTGCGCGCGAAGGCGGAAGAACTCGCCGGCGGCGCGAGCAACCTGTCGCAAACGTCGCGGTTGAAGCTCGCGCAGCTGCTGCTCGCGCGGAAAGACTTCGACTGGCTGGAGAAGTTGCTGCGCGAGAAGCAGGTGAAGGTGCGCGTGTACTCGGTCGCCGAGGAGGCGACCGCGCTGGCGGGGATCGAAGAAGACGACCAACTCGCGGCGGCCCGCGAAGCCATCGAAAGGCTGAAGCCCGAGGGCGACGCCTCGCACTTGGGCGACGGTGTGGAAGCCGTACTGAAGGCGTACCGGGGCAGTTCGCTCGCCGCCCTCATCATGTTCACCGACGGCGTGAACACCGCCGGCGACGACCTGCCGAAGGCGGCGCGGGCCGCGGCCATCGACGGCGTGCCGCTGTACCTCATCGGCGTCGGCGACACGTGGGAAACGCCGGACCTCTCCCTCGCCGACCTGCAGGCCGAAGACGTGGTGGGCCGCGGCGACCGAATCGCGTTCGAGGCGCGCCTCACGGCGCGCGGCAAGGTGCCGCCCGGCCCGGTCGTCGTGTCGCTGAAAGAAAAGCTCTCCAACGGGCGCGTCGAAGAGCGCAGCAAAGTGAGTGTGACACCGGACCCGAACGGCAACCCGGTCACGGTGCAAGTGGGCCACACGCCCGACGAGGTCGGCGAGAAGACGTACATCCTGAGCGTCCCGCCGGTGCCGGGCGAGACCAACACGCGCAACAACCAGATCGAGCGCACGGTGCTCGTCACCGATTCGCGCAAGATTCGCGCGCTGCTCGTCGAGGGCTACCCGCGGTACGACTTCCGGTTCATCAAGACGATGCTCGAGCGCGAGTCGGACAAGTCGGTCGGCGGGAAATCGGTGGAGCTACAAGTGGTGCTGCTCGATTCGTCGAAGGGCTGGGCGGACACCGACCGGTCCGCGTTCCGCGGCGAGTTCCCGACCCGTACCGAACTGTTCGGCTACGACGTGGTGATTCTGGGCGACGTGGACCCGAAGGCCCTAGGCGGGGCGCGCGCCGCGGCCGTGCAGCGCGACCTCGCCGATTTCGTGCGCGAGAAGGGCGGCGGCCTGCTGTTCCTCAGCGGCGAACACGGCACGCTGGCGGCGTACGCCGAAACGCCGCTCGCCGACGTGCTCCCGGTCGCGCCCGGCGACGCCCCGCCGGCGCGCAACAGCGAGGAACAGCCCCTCACCGAAGAGTTCCAACCGAAGCTCACGCCCGCGGGCCGGTTGCACCCGCTGTTCCGGTTCTCGGGCGACGAAGCGGAATCCCTGCGCGTGTGGAACCGGCTGCGCCCGCTGATGTGGTACGCGAAGGGCTACAAGCGGAAGCCGCTCACGAGCGTGCTCGCGGTGCACCCCACGAAGCCCGCGGAGGGCGGCGCGCCGGGCGAGAACCACCCGCTCGTGATCCAACAGTACGCCGGGGCCGGGCCGGTGCTGTTCGTCGGCTTCGACGACACGTGGCGCTGGCGGTTCCGCAACGACGAAGAGCACTTCGACCGCTTCTGGATGCAGGCGCTGCGCGTGCTGTCCCGGTCCCGGGTGCGCCGCCCCGAAGTGCGCGTCGCACCCAAGACCGAGTTCCGCCGCGACGAGCGCGTGCTCGTACAGGTGCGGTTCCCGATCGAAGCGCCGACCCCGCCGGGCGACACCCCGGTGCGGGTGCAGGTCACGCGGTCGCCGCTGCCCAAGCCCGACGGCACACCGGGGGCCGGGCCGACCGACGCGAACGTGCTCGCGCTCCAGCGCGTCCCCGGGCCGACGATCTTGTACGAAGCCGCCCTCCCGCGCGCCCCGGACGGCGAGTACCGGTTCGAGCTCACCGACCCGGAAGTGCCCGGTTCGCGCCCGTGGGCGACGGCCCGCGTGCTGCCGCCGATGAACGAGCGCGAGCGCGTGGAACTGAACCGCGCCGACCTCGCCGCCGCCGCCACCGTCTCCGGCGGCGGGTTCTACACGCTCGCGAACGCGACCGACGTGTTCGGCGAACTGAAGAACCTGACCCGCGTGCCGCTGAACCAGCCGTGCCCGCCGGTGCCCGTGTGGAACCAGCCGCTCGTGTACCTGCTCGTGCTCCTGTTACTCACGGCGGAATGGTTGCTGCGGAAACGCGAGCGCCTGTTGTGAATCGCCGGCGCGCGGGGTTACAATCGGTCGGTCGCCTCGGTTCGTCTGGTAGTTACGGTCTTGGTTTTTGCCCTCTCCCCTTGCGGGAGCGGGTGCCCGCGCTTCGCGGGCGGGTGAGTGGTGAGCTGAACGTTCGTTTCAGTCGAACGTGGCTGAGTTTCCGAAGCGCCCCTCACCCGGCCTCGAAGACTCGGCCACCCTCTCCCACGCTCCGCGGGGAGAGGGCATGAAGAGCGTCGCGACCAAAGCACGATTTGGGAGCCTTTCGCATGGCACTTGTGCTGCGACCGCCGACCGAGCGCGAACCGCTGCCGTCGAAACTGCGCGAGATCGGCCGCGCGCGCAAGCGCATCGCGGTGCTGTCGGGCGCGTTCCTGTTCGTTGCGACCGTCCTCGGCCTCACCGCGCTCGCGGGGTTCGTGGACGCCGCGGTTCACTTGGGCGCGCTGCCCCGGGCGCTGGCGCTGGGCGGCATTCTCGCGCTCGGGGGCGTGGTGTGGGTGCGGTGCGTGACGCGGCCGATGAAGCTGCCCACCGACCCGCTGGCGCTCGCGCTCGAACTGGAAAACCGGTTCCCGAACCTGAACGACGCGCTCGCGACCGCGGTCGAATTCCTCGGCCCGGACGAAGGCGAAGACGACGCGCCGCCGAAAGCGCCGTCGGGCGTCTCGAACCGCATGCTGGCGAACGCGGTGCGCTCGGCCGAGCGCAAGGCCGGACGGCTCCCGCTGGACGAACTGGTTCCCACCGGGGCGTGCTGGCGGAACGCGTGGCTGTGCGCGCTCGTGGTCGCCGTTGCGGTGCCGCTGGCGCTGTGGAACACGAACCGCGCCGCGACCGCCGCGGCCCGCCTCGGCGACCCGTTCGGCGCGCACCCGTGGCCCACGAAAACGCGCATCGAGTTCCTGAACCCGAAGCAGTTCCCGGCCCGCGTCGGGCGCGGCGAGCCGTTCGAGCTGAAGTTCGCGGCCCGCGGGATCGTCCTCGGCAGCGCGGTCGTGAAAGTGCGCGTCGAGGGCGGCGGCGAGTTCGAGGAGCAGTTCCCGCTCGCGCTGGACAACGACCCCGCGGTGCCGCGGGCCGCGGTCGTCACCGCGAAGTTCGAGCCGGCGCGGGTCGCCAACTCGTTCGCCGTGCGCGTCACCGCCAACGACTACGATTCCGACTGGCTCGATGTGACCGTGGTGCCGCCGCCGCGCCTCGTGCCGCTGGACGGCCGCCCGTCGCCCCAGTTCCGCGCCGCGCCCCCCGCGTACACGCGACTCCCCGCCCAACAGTTGCCCGACGGGGCCGCGGTGATCGAGGTGCCGCTCGGCACGCGGCTGACGTTCGGCGCGGCGATCGACGCCCCGGTCGCGAGTGCGGTGCTGAGCTTCACGGGCGACAAGGGGGCGGTCGCGCACGGCGCGCCGGTCGCGTTCGCCGGGCACCTGAATCCGCTGCTCGCGGTGAGCGCGCAAGCGCTCGCGCACGAAATCGGGGCCGACGTGCCGGTGCGCGTGTCCGGCGAGGGCACGCGCCTCTCCGCCGAATTCGTCCCGTCGCTGTCCGGCACCTACGCGCTGCGCCTGACCGACGCTACCGGCTTGGTGGGCACGCGCCTCATCGAAATCCGCCTCACACCGGACCCGGTGCCGGTCGTCGCGCTCGCGCGGCCGCTGCCGGGCTTCGACCCGCCGCTGCTCGCGCCGAACGCGAACGTCCTCGTCGCGGCCACGGCCGAAGACAAAGTGTACGGCCTGCGCGATTTCGCGCTCGAGTACCGCGTCGGGCGCGAGGGCGCGCTCCGCACGGTGCGACTGGCGCGCGCGGCCAACGTTCACCCGAACGCCGTCGCGGCGCTCACCGGGCGCGCCGCGGTGTTCGGCCTCCACGACCCCGAAGGCGCGACCGCGACGCGCGCGCTCCCGGTCGCGGGGTTCGTCCGCGACGACGGAACCCCGGTGCGCGAGGGCGACACCCTGTTCCTCCGGGCCGCCGCCGACGACTGGGACGACGTGAGCCTGAAAGGGCCGGGCCGCAGCGCCCCCGAGGTCGAAATTCGCATCGCGTCGGCGGAAGCGATCGACGCGTGGATTCAGCACGAACTCGCGGGGCTTCGGCCCGAACTGGTGCGCCTGCGCGACCAGCAGCGGGACGCCCGCGCGAAGCTCACCGACGTGGCACCGCAGAAGGACGGCAGTCTGAGTGCCGGCGACCGCGACCGCCTGCTCGCGGCCGAGCAGCTCCAGCGCCAACTGCGCGCGAAAGTGACCGACCCGCGCGACGGGTTGCGCGCACGCGCCGACCTGTTACGCGCGACGGCCCGCGCGAACGCCCTGCCGCGCTCCGGTGCCACCGACCGCGCCGAAGTGGTCGCGCTGGAACTGGGCCGCATGGCGGAGCGCGACCTCGGCACCGCGGACCAGCACGTCGCCGACGCGCGCCAGTTCGCCGCCGCGCCGAAGCCCGAATCGGTGCCCGCGTTCAACGAAGCGGTGCGCAAAGGCGCTCGGCACCAGAAGAACGTCGAAGACACCGCGACGGCGCTCTTGGACCTGCTCGCACAGTGGGGCGGCACGGGCGAAATTCGGGGCGAGGCCCGCGTGCTGCGCGACGCCATCCTGCGCCAGATCGCGGCGAACGAACAGCTCAAGGCGCGCGTGCCCGAGGGCAAGGTGAACCCCAGCCCGGAGCAGCAGAAGGAGCTCGACCGCGCCGCCGGCAAAGTGGAGCCGACCGCCGCCGAGACCGCGCAGCTCGTCGCCCGCGCGGCGCGCCTCGCCGGCGAGGGCGACAAGCACGCCGCCGGGCTTCGCGCCCGCGCCGACGCGGCGGACAAGGAAGCCACCGACTTGAAGCTGAAAGCGCTCGACGAACCGAACCCGGTAGACAAGTCCAAGCTGAACGCGAAAGCCGACGAACTGACCGCGGCCGCGAAGGACCTGCGCGCCCAAGCCGCCGCCGCCGCGAACGAGGCCGAAGCGCTCCGCAAGGGGTTGAACGCGGCCGGCGGCGACGCCCTACCGGTCGACCTGCGCCGCGCGAACGATTTGCTGCGCGCGAACCAACAGGGTCGCGCCGCGGACGTGCAGCGCGCCGCCGCCGACGGCCTGAACAAACTCGCCGCGGCGCTCGCGGAGAAAGAGAACGAGGACGTGCCGGAGTTGGCGAAGCCGAAGCAACTGCGGGCCGCGGCCGACGCACTCGACGCACTCGCCGGGGTGCAAGACGAGCTGCGCAAAAAGGTGGACGCCGCGAACCGCATCGCCGACCCGGTGAAGCGCCAAGAGGCGCTCAAGGAACTGGCGAAGGAGCAAGACAAGCTGATCGAGCGCGGGCGCGACGTCTTGCAGAAACTACAGCGCGACCGCGCCGACGACGCGGCCCGCGAGGCGCGCGCCGCGCTCGACCGCATGGAAGCGGCCCGCGACGACCTCGAACAGGGGCGCGCCAACGACCGCGCGCAGGCCGAGGCCGTGGACCGACTCGACGCGGCCCGCGACCAGTTGGACCGCCAAGCCGCGCAAGCCGGGCGGCAACTCGCGGACGAAAAGCGCCGCAAACTCGCGGACATCGTCAAGGCACTTCTGGAGCGCCAGCGCGGCGCGGTGCAAGAGGCCTCCCGCCTCCACGCCGAAGCCGCGAAGAACAAGGGGTGGGACCGCGCTCTGCTCACCAGCTACTCGGACCTCGAAGCGGTGCGCGTCAAAGAGATCGCCCTCGAACTGCGCAAACTCTCGGACACCGAATTCGCCCCGCTGCCGGTGTTCGCCAGGATGCTGAAAGACGCGGCCGACGCCGACGACCGCGCCCGCGAAAAGATCAAGGCCCGGTGCGACGACGCGGACCTTGCCGCCGCGTTCGACGCCGAACTCGAGGCCGCGAACGACCGCAAAGTGAACCGGCCGCTCGAACTGGCGCAGCGCCGGCTCGAACAACTCGCCGACGCCCTCAAACCGGACGAGCCGAAGAAGCCGAAGGAAGGCGCGCCGAAGCAGCCGAACGAGCAGCCCCCGCCGCAACCGAACCCGGAGGGCGGCGGGAACGGCGACGCGGTGCCGCCGCTCGCTCAGTTGAAGGTGCTGCGCGCCCTTCAGGCGGAACTGAACGAGCGCACGGCGCAGTTCGCCAAAGACCACCCGGACGCAGGCAAACTGAACGCCGAAGAGAAAACCGAACTGACGGACCTCGAGCGCGCGCAGCGCGACATCGCGGCGCTGTTCGAGCTGATGGCCCAGAAGGTTCAGAAGAAGCCGAACCCGGACAAAGAAGCCCCCGCCCCGGAGAAGCCGTGATGCGCGCCGCGTTCTTGGTACTCGTCGTTGCGCTGACCGCGCTCTCCGCACGCGCCGAGCTTCCCGTTGCGCCGCCGCCGCGGGCGGTCGCCGACGACGGCTCGCGCCCGCCGGTTCCCGCGCCCGAGCCGCCACAAAAGGCCGAAGACCCGGCCGCCGTTGTCGAGCGGATCATCAAGAATTCCAAAGAGGTCGGCGACCGGCTCGCCAAGACCGACACCGGCACCGACACGCGCGGCACGCAGAAGCAGATTCTCAAAGACATCGACGACCTGATTAACCGACAAGACGACCCGCCCCCACCGAAAGACAACAAGGACAAGAACGACGACAAAGACAAGAACGACATGAACCCCGACATGCCCCCACCGATGGGCGGCGACATGATGAAAGACAAGGGGATGGATAAGGGAATGGACAAAGGCATGGGCATGCCGATGGACAAAGGCATGGGCATGCCGATGGACAAAGGCATGGGGATGGGGATGCCGATGGGTGGCATGAACGGGATGCCGATGGGCGGGATGAACGACGCACCGCCGAAGGGCGGGCAGCGCCGCCCGCGGATGGGCGAACCCAACGGCGGTGAGAAAAAGGACAAGGGCGACAAGGGCGACAAGGGC
>Ga0169931_10004522_pt1 | contig 21636 bp, 13 predicted proteins | sample Kivu_15m_20L_FD_129675 | JGI IMG/M metagenome (GOLD analysis project Ga0169931, IMG submission 129675) | Freshwater microbial communities from Lake Kivu, Western Province, Rwanda to study Microbial Dark Matter (Phase II) - Kivu_15m_20L... | ecosystem: Environmental > Aquatic > Freshwater > Lake... | reverse complement strand
TATAATAAAATGTTATATTTAAATGTACAATCAAATATATTTATCAAAATGCGAGTCATCTGGCCAAGAATTGACCCCGAAAGACAGGGATTCACCAAAAATAATACAAGCCTGCTCGAGGGCGTGATTATTATTATTATTATTTATCGAAAATCAATATTTTTAATTAAATTTTTTGAAAAGATTATACATATTTGTAACGACTTTGAAACATAAATAAAAACAAGTTAAGATTTAAAATTTATATGAAGAAGTAAAGACAATATGATTAGATATCAAAGTTTGTCGATGTATTGGGCTATAGTCGGCATTTCTTCTTTAAGCCCTTTTCGCTTTCGAATATTGAGCACGAGTTCGGTCGCTTTGTTGTGTTCGTACGGAAGACCTGAGATACGCTCCCAGTGATCAAAGAAGTTCTGAGGGAAAGCCTGTCCTTGAGTATTTTATCTGAGAACGCTTGAAAAACCGAAACTTTAAGCCACTGGCAGATAAGCTCGTACAACATGAAGTGGACTGCCCACTACCTGGAATTCTTCTATCACTTCTCCTCTTCTTTGGCTCAGCGTGTCGTATATTCCTCCTAAAACGTGACTCGGAGCAGTGATCTCACACATAAATATCGGTTCGAGCAGTGTAGGTACAGCTGCGAGTTCAAGACCTTTGAATAAGCTTCTTCCTGCGGGCATGATCTGTCCAGCACCTCTGTGAGCATTGTCAGCATGTATCTTGACATCTGTAAGGTTGAATCTGCACCCATGCATATTTTCTTCAGCGAGGACACCTTGTTTGGATGCATATTGGAATGCAGTGCATACTGAATCTTGTATTTCGTTGAGATATTGGGCCCCCTTGACTACATCAACTAGTAAATTAGCTCCAATTTCTTCAGGGCCGAAACACCATATCTTTTAAGCTTCACTTTTTTCCCATCCGAATTCTTTGACCAGTCTTTGAGCCCTCACCTTAGGGTCGCCTCTTGGATCAATTTATTGACTTTAGATAAGTTTGACAAGATTCCAGTCAAGAGGCTCAGCAGTTCCGAAGAGTCTGTTGTGTTTGTTTGCAGATTTGGTGAGAAGGGCCTCATCTATCTGAGTTGTGATGGTTTCTTTGTATGTAACGATAGGCTCAGAAACTATTATCTAGCACTGAGCGAAAGCCTTGAGATCGTTGACGCATATTTCAATGTGTAGCTCACCCGATCCAGCTAAGATTATTTCACCGGTTTCTTAGATATCTACCTTTAATAGTGGATCAGATTTAGATAGTTTTGTGAGTCCTTTGTTGAGTTTTTCAAGATCGTCGGCCTTTTTGGGTCTGACTGCCACTCTGAAGACAGGAGCCACTGAGTATTTCATTGAACGGATAGGAGATGATTCTTGTTGAGTAATAGATGTGATGGTTCCAGTTTTGAGAAGATATTGATCGATACCTGTGATCGCTATGGTGTTCCCGCAAGGAATGTCGGCAAGCAGTTCTGGACTTTTACCCATCATGAACACTCCTACTTGTCCTAGATTTTTTTCGTAGAGGTCGGTTTTGCTTCCTTTCTTGTAGTTGGAGCCTAAAATGCGGACCTTTTCGCCTCCTCTAGCCTTTCCTGAAAATATTCTGCCAAAAGCTGCAAAACGACCACCATCTATGGGTACCATTTTAGAAATGTAAATGCAAAGAGGCCCATCTGGATCGCAGTTTGACATTGCCTTGTATACTTCGTCCTCTGCTGGTCCTTAGTAGAGATAGGGAGTTCTGTATTGTTGAGCTTCTTTGGGTGATGGTAGCTTAGTGATAATGGTCTCAAGAAGGCAGTCTGCAGCTGGCAGCCATCTGCCCAGAACAACTCTGTTTAGTTCTTTTCCTTTCAGCTTCTTTTCTTCTTGAGTAAGAACGATTTTTGTCTTTTCAATAAGTTGAAACGCTTTTTCTTCTTCTTGCCTTTGAATAGAAGTTGCAAGCTCACATATAGGACCCATTATGTATTTAACAAATCCTCTTTTGATAGCCTCTCCGTTTTAGTTGTAGGGCTCTTCATACCATTTTTTGGTATTTTCATCAACAAAATTGTCTCCCCACATCTTTTTGATAAAGCTCTTAGCTGCGTTGTCTTTCTTATCATAAAGTTTTGCAAAAGTGTTCAAAGTGAATGCCCATTGTTCCTTTCCGGCTCCGAACACGACGTTTCCTTTGAGAGGATCTAAAAATCCTTATTCTTCTTCTTATTCTTGATAGTTTGAGATGACAACATTTACCTGATCGATAACCTTAACGAATTTCTGATACATTTCTTCAGGAGTAAGTTTGAGTTCATGAATAGCCCTGTCAATCTTATTGATCATGAGTATAGGCTTTATTTTTTCCTGCATGGCCTGTCTCAACACGGTTTCTGTCTGCACACAGACTCCTTCGACAGCATCAACAACCACTATGGCGCCGTCAGTGACTCTAAGAGCTGCTGTGACTTCTGAGCTGAAGTCAACATGCCCTGGCGAGTCGATCAGATTGATCAAGTATTCCTCTTCCTCGTTGCCGTATATGTTGTACTTGTAGTACATTGAGACTCCTGTGGACTTGATGGTGATTCCTCTTTCTTTTTCATCTTCCCTTTGATCTAGTGAGCGAGCCTGCCCTGCAACTTTTTCGGAGATTATTCCTGCCTTGGCCACAAGGGCGTCCGAAAGGGTGCTTTTTCCATGATCCACATGAGCTATGACTGAAATGTTTCTAATGTTCTGAGGCTGATCCATGATCCTTCGTATTTCCTCAACTGTGAACTTGACCATAATAGTTGATGATTGGATATTATTTTAAAAGCTAAATTTAATTCTTTTATTAATATTGAAAGCTCATAAATTTTCGGAGATTTTCTGATCTCCCAGACCTTACCTAAAGGAAATTTGTTAAAAACATACCTAATAACCGGATTTTCAACAAGAAAAAAGGCGTTATATTTTCAGCTGAATAAGGAACAAATAAAAAAAAAATGATCTATAAAAAAAAATCAGACAAAAGTCAAAAAATTATAGCTATAATGATGTTTATTCTGCCAATATTTTATCTAAAATCAATAAAACTATAATAATTGTAATCTTTAGCAGAATATCTTATAGTTAACAAAAATGCATAATGACTCAGGCGAATACTCTGATAAATAGATTGACAATAAGAAATTTTTAAAGAATCCAAGGATATATACTATTTATTGAAATCTGTTTAACAGATTTTTGCCTTACAAGATGGCTTAGAAATACGAAAAAATAATTGATAAAGTTAAAGAATATTTACGATAGAAATGCAATAAACGATAAAAAAATATTCGTAAAAAAATTAATTTATGATAGATCGAATTTTTGATGTAAGTCCCATAATTTTTTTATTATATGTTTCTTTTTGATGAATTTCATAGAATGATGCCTTCAGTCATTATATTTTATTTATAAAGTATGGACCAATACAAACTCGAATATGAAAAAGGAAGTGGCACTTTTTCAGTTGTTTTCACAGCTCTTTCGCTAAAATCTGGCAAGTATGTAGCTATCAAATGCATGAAAAAAAAGTTCGACAATTTATAAAAAGTCAAAAAGCTTAAATAAATCCAAGCTCTTAATATTCTGTCTTCACACGAGAACATAATAAAAATGATATAAGCTCTTTACGATGAGCCTAGTGGTATAACCTCAATAACTCAGGCAAACTCGCTTTAGTATTTTAATTAATGGAAATGAATCTTTACGAGAGTCTTAAAAACAAAAAGCAGCCATTGAGTTACCAAACGATCAAAATGTATATGTATCAAGTAATGCGAGCTATCGAATTCATGCATCATAAGGGTATTTTTCATCGTGATATTAAACCTGAAAATATACTAGTAAAAGGAAATGTAGTAAAACTTGCGGATCTCGGTTCGTGTAAAGGTAAACATTCTCCAGCGCCCTATACTGACTACATTTCGACGAGATGGTATAGAGCTCCTGAATGTCTTATGACTGATGGGTATTACAATTAAAAAATGGATATTTGGGGCTTTGGCTGTGTCTTGTTTGAGCTAATAGCTAAAAAACCGCTTTTTCCGGGCAAGGATTAGCTGGATCAGATTAACAAAATTAATAGCGTTTTGGGTACTCCTAGCCCTGAAACGCTTGAAAAATTTAGAAGTCAGGCTACCCATATGTAAATAAACTTTCCACCTAAAAAGGGAGTCGGACTAGACAAATGTTTACCTTCAGGTAGTCCTCAAGATCTCAAGGATCTTTTAAGCAAACTTTTAGCATACGATGCGAGTCAAAGAATCAGCGCTTAAGACGCATTGAAACATGATTTTTTTGCCTAAGTGACTACCCGACTGTAGCATAGCCTGAATGGCAAAGATTTCAGATCAACGTTTTTAACAATGAAGCAGACACACGGTTTTAGTAGTAAAAAAAGTGAATAGGCATAGACTTAAGACACTAAAAAGAAGATAAGTTCAAAAAATAAAAATTACAAATCTAAACATAGTCTGTAGAAAACTGAATAAGAAGGAGCTTTTCCCAAAATCGGACCTCACGCTAATATATCGAATTTGGTCGAAAACTACAAAAAAACTTTATATGGCAAGAAATTTTCTAACGATATATATGGTAACGGTTTCGGTAGTAGACGAAACTGAACTAAATGATACTTTATTTTCGTATTTTTGTATCATTTAAAGCTAGTTTTTCAATTGTAGAAAGATCTTAGCTATCAAAAATAGCTATTTTTTTGCGTAGATGTTGCTTCTAAATTAATATTTTATAGTTTCTTTTAAAAAGAAGGAATATTTTAAAGAAAATAATTAGCAATATTATCAATCTTAGGTTTTCTCAATAAAGCTAGGACACTTGAGGATTGTCGAGCATTGAAATAAAGGGGTGCTACATTAGCTCAGAAATAGTAAATCTATCTCTTGGATCTTTTTTCAAACAAGCTTGAATAAAGTCTTTGGCTTATTCTGAAACTGTTGTTCCCCCAGTAAACCTTATATCATCCTAGACCTATCTAAAAATAAATTTACTATCTTAACGAAGTCCTTTTAGGCAACGATATCGAAAGGAACTCTTCCAAAAAGTAACTAATAAGTGAGAATCCCGACACTCCAAACATCTATCTTATTGTTGTAATTTTTCCTTTTGAGAAGCTCAGGAGACACATAAAGAGGTGTTCCACAGAAGGTATCTCGCATGACTTTTGAGCTTATCGACCATCCGAAATCACATATCTTGACTAGTCCCTAAATAACAAATTGCCTACACTTTGGTAAATTATATTTTAGGGCTTTATATCTCGATGAATAATTTAGTATTCATGCATACAATCCAGGGCTTTGCAGACTTGCTGCATTATGACTCTTGTCAATTCTTAGGAAAGTTTTTTCTTTGTCTTTACGAAATGAAACAGCTGACCTGAATAGCATAGCTCCTGCACAAGGTATATATGTTTGTTATCAGCGAAAAAACAAAACAGTTTGACGATGTTCGGGTGATTTAAAAAAGTTTGTATTTTTATCTATCTAGATAGCTGCTGTTACAGCTTACTATCAATAATGCTCTTACTAATTCTTTTAATAGCACAAAGAAAACCAGTTTTGTTGTGCATGGCTAACAAAACTTAACCAAATTTCCCTGAACCTAATTTTTTTCCAAGGGTGAAGTCGCTTATGCTGACATTACTTGAAAAACTATTGCATATTTATGTAGACATCGTTTCTGTAAGCTTAAGTTTTTCTTATGACTTAAATTTAATATCTTCCGTTTCGTTTTTAGTTGAAAAGTTTTAATACTATTACTCTTGGTATGCCTCAACTCCATAAATAAGTTTTCTCTTTCGATCATCTTAAGATTACTTAGAACTGCTGTAGACCGAGCCTTCGTTAGAGTTACGAGATTTTATGAAGCTCGATTCTGATGATTATTATAGCGATTTTTGTGATTTTTTACGCATATGTTGAGGAGTTGAAGGAGTTGTAGGAGATAATGTTTATATGCTTTCTTTCTTTTTCTTGTGCTTGGCTAGCACTTTGGAGATCTCTTCGATTGAGTTTTTCAAGGTCTAGCTATACTGTTGGAAAGAAACGGCTTCTTTTCCTTAGGACTATGCCTGTGGCTTTTTTGATCGTCGTAATTCCATCGTAATTACTAAACTATTTAATAAATTATGACATTTTCTGAATAAAAACTCATCAGCATCTATAGATTATCATTACAACTTTGAAAATAATAAATTTCAAGCATATTTTTAAGCTAATTAGTAAAGCTTTAGTATCTTTTTGAAAAATCTATACACTTAATAGTTAAAAAAATTAATAGAATTATTATCGATATATGATAAAATCAGGCGAGAATGTTTGGGGCTAGACTGGAACGACGCACTTATGCAACTTCTATCTCCTTATCTTTCACTCTTCTTCTCAAGCTTTAAATTTCAGCGAACAAAATAACCATCAGACTCAGCTGCTAGTTCAGTCTTTTCTGAAGAGACGTCTGATCAGAAAGATGCAGCCTTACTGTTTTGGTCTGTTACTCCAGGTCGATATTCTCAGCTGTCAAACGATTGATCTCTTGACTCAGATTGTGGTTCTATATATGAAAAGATGTACCATTTACTGGATCGAAGTTTTTTATTTTTTAAGATCGTTAATGATTTTCTGCAATCTTTCGAACTCAGCGTACAATTTATTGATGCTGATCTCATACTATTGCATATGATTTTTGGCGTTCTGATATTAAGAAACTACGCTGTTATAGTTGTTCTGTAGAGTCACATATTCGCCTTGAGTAGTCTGTCGCCAATTCTACAGCTAAGCAATCAATTGCTTGTTTTCTTAGGCTTTTCGACCTAAAACCTGATTTAATCTCTCAATCTATTGGCCTAAGACTGCTAGCTTGCCTTCATAGTCATACTTAATCTTGAGAAGCTAGTCTTTTTATCTTTTTAAAATGCCAATATTTTCTTCATAGCCAACAATTCTTGTCTTGATCTCGCTTTCATATTTGCTAGACCAGCTTGATTACACATTTTTAATGTCTCTTCTCGTTCCCTAAAGTTCTTGCTGACTTTGCCTTAAGTTAAGATCGAGCTGGCTTAGCTGACCGTCTCTTTATTTTAAGACCATATTAAGTCTTTAAATTTCCTGAGAAACGATGGCAAATTTTTGTTAGTACTGACTGATTGTTACTGAGCTTTGTTGAAGTTTGTTGTTTAATTCCGAGTTTTCATGTCTGAATGTATGAATCGACTGCTCGTATTTCTAGTATGTGCTTTTCACTTCGACATCTAGTCTGCGACTCATGCTCTGTTCGTAGTTTCTGTACTACTATGTGATTTTTCTGTTTTATTCAGCCTTGCTTCGAAGCATCGTGTTGAGTCTCTATATTTCCTGACCGACTGTCATAAACTTAGCCTCATAGTCAGCAAGTCTTAGATCATTGTCTTGCTGGTAAACGTAATGACTCTGTTACATTTTTTGCATCTGTCTTGTGAGCTCTTCTTTTTCTCTGTTCAGGTTCGACTGAGTCTGAGTCAGATTATTTTAGCTCGCTTTAACTCTTCTTTTGAACTCTTCATACTCCTGGCTCAGAGCTGAGTGACTAGAGCCTAACTGAATCGACTCTTCGACTTTAAGCCTCAATATATTGTTAAGTCTCTAAATCTATTGAGTGGCCATAGCAATTGTTACTTAGAGATCGTTATTTCTGTTTTTAAGTTAGTTAAAGTTTTTCTAATAGTTGGACTGTCTTCCGTTCAGTTCTTGCTGTAAGTATGCTTATAGTTCTCCATACTTCGCTCTCAAAGTTTCAATCTCCTGAGTCTGTCGTCGGACCACTTACTCAAGCTGTCTAGCCTAGTTTGTTTTGAGCTAAAGATTATGTGAGATTCTGCCCAGTTCCTGAGAAGCTTAGATGACTTTGCTTTCGACAAGCTTGGATCTCTGCTAGCCTTGTTGCAAGTTAAGAATTAATTATTATCTTTCTCTTTGTAAATTGGTCATTTTGAGTGAGCTTTAAGCGTTAAACTGCTGATATTGACTAGAAAGACTGCTGCTTTATTTAGATTTCAGCTCATAAGCCTGTATAACTTTTTAGTGCTCTTGGCTCAGCATGATCAATCTTTGCTAGTATTCCTTAATTCTTACTTGAAGCTATTCATTTTGTCGCTTAAGATTGCCAATGTTTTGCTCATAATTTATAATTTTGTTGTTGATCTAGACGTTGTATTCGCCGATTGAATGTTGCTGTTGATTCAGTTGAGCCTTTAAGGCTTAGTTTTATTTAATAACTTGACTCAATTTCGAGGTCAGTCTTTCGATCTAGGAGCTTAACAAAGCGAATTTGCTTTAATAGCTAGCTATAGAAGCATTTAGCTACTGAATGTTAGCCCTGAGCTGTTGATTAGTATCTTCATAGTTTTTAAATCTCAACTTGATTTACCCCTAGTAATTTACTATGCTACTTTGCTGACCTTGTAGTTGCATCTGCAATTGCTGGTTTTCCTGGCCCAATCTATTGTAGTTATTTTTAATATTTTCGTAGTCCTGAGTCAAAGATATCAAGTTATTTTGACCTTAATTTAGCTTTTGATTAAAATCTTGACCCATTTTGTTGATTTGTCTTTGCAGTCCGTCTCTTTATTAGTTTGATCTGGCTATACGTTGCTAATACTATGCGTATTTTCTTTGTGCTTCAGCCCTAAGTTACTCACCCATTCTATACTCATTTTCTTTGGATTGCCTTCTGAGCAACTCTATCTCACCCGTGAGCTATCTGAGCCTAATATCTAATCTTTTGTTTTACTAAACTTTAGAATTGCTTAACTTGTCTAGATCAGCTAATTTTCTTTGCAATTATCCATTAATACTCATGGTCTGAGCCAAGTTTCCTTCATAGACATTGATTTTATTCTTAAAATCGCCTTAGTAGTTGGCTAGCAACGTATCTTTTTGCAGCATTTGCTGTTTTAATTTTTAACCATTTTGCTGGAATTCGTACATTTTTTGTGTTATTCTTTCGAGCTAGATGCTATACTAGCCTATTCTGTCTTAATACTATTTGCCTCTTTTTTTCAAATTATTGTTCTCTTGAGACAAGGCTTCCACAGTTTGTTAGTAGCTCGCAAATCTATTTTTTATATCACCTTCAAATCTATTATGTACCTGAATTTCATACTATCTAAATTTTCCATGAATAGCTTGATATTATTCAGTAGTTCTTTTTACAGTTTCAGTAAGTACAACTGCTTCTTCAGTCTTTTGCTGAAGTCTTTGTTGTAATCTCTAAAGCTACTGCGAAATCATGATCAGCTTAGCTTCATAGTCGCCATTTATGCGTCTTAATTAGTTGACTTGTTTGGATAGTTCACTAGCATTTTGTTAGTAAGCTCCAACCCTACCTCTTGTTTCCTACTATTGCCTTCTTATTGATACTTGGAACTATTATAGTCTTCTTTTCAGATTTTAGTTTTCACTGCTGATTGCCCTCAGATTAGAAGTACTTTCATTAGATAGAGAGTTTATTTGACTCTCAAGAATCGCATATCTTCTTCTAAGCTCTTCGTTTTCAGCTCGAGCTGAATCCCCTATCGATCTAGATTGAGAAACCTCAAAGTTTATCCTTGTTATTTCTTTTTCTAGCTATAATCTCTCACCCTATTTTTTTCTCACTGCATTGATAAGTCTTTATATTTATTGAGCGGCTTAGGATATTTTGACATTGCTCTGATGAACTGTTTAATGAAGTTTTCGTTTTAGATTTTGATTTTAAGTTTCAAGATTAGTATTGCTTGCTTAGAAGCTATTCAATTTTTGAGAAAGGTCGATTTTGTGACCTTCGTAGCCTGCAAGCTGATTTCTTAAGCCAGCGATTTCATTTTATCTGTTAATAATAGTCACGCGAATATTCTCGAACTATCTTTCATAGTCTTTTAATTTAGATTATAGAGCGAAAGCTTTTTTGTCTGCTTCACCGAAATTTTTAACATGTAATGATAGCTATTAATTTTATCGCTTAAGGTTTGCAATGTTAAGCTCATAGTTTTTCAACTTAGTTCCTAGTTCAAGTTGAATACGACTGTAATTGTTATTAAGTTAGTTGTTCGCTACACGAAGCTGCTAATTCTATATGTTTTTGTCTCTTAGAGCTATTGACATTTTTTCTAGCTCATTTTGTATATTTCTTAGTTTGAACTGCCATTAGTTGTCTACGTTGTTAAATGACTGAAGTTCTTGCTGATGAGTGGTTTTGAGTCTGCTTATTTATGTTTGGTATTGTCTGACATCTACCTCATATTTCTTCTGAGTCCCATTAACTATTTCCTGTAATTGATCTATATTCTTCAAATGATGGCTCACTGCGACTCTTTGCCTTTACAGTTAGCTGTCCCTATTGTTAATGATGCCTCCCAATCTTTATATTTACTGATAAGTGACCATAAGTTTATTCTAAAATTCAGCATTTTGTCTTCTAAGAATATTTAGTTAATGCGCACTTTGCTTCAATTAATTGTTGTCTCGAGTTATTGCCTCAAATCGAGTGCTTTAGTATCTCAATTTTTAGACTTATTCTTTACATTTCTGGAAATTTTATATCTATAATCTCAATCTGGACTTCAACTGTTAATTTTAACCATTTAGACTCTGTATCTTTATCTAGTGTTGGTTAAGTATCTGAATGCTATTGCCGATCTCACCTTTTTCTCTTTATAGACGCTTGACGATCTCGTTTATTTGAGCAATTTATGAACTTTTGCTGTTTAATCTCATCTATAGATCTCTTTTAGCTTAGTCTGAAGCCCTAAGTGCACTATAATATTAGTTCTTTTTCTTGTCAGATTACTCAAGACGAGTTATATAATCTCTCAGAGTGATGTTCAGACGTTCGATTTCTTGACCAAATATCATAAATCTGTTCTCATATTAGCTTAGTTGTCTTTCTAGTTTGAAGATGTGTTCACCTTGTTGCCTTTGCACTCCTGTTTCTCCTTGTAAACTTGCATACTGTCTGTTCATTTCAATTATTTCTTTGTTTTTCTCCTCAACTTTATCCCTCAAACTTCTGATTTACATGTCATATTTTCTTATTTAAGATTAGTGCTGCAGCTTAAGGCTTGTAAGAGTGCTTTCCATGGTTTCACTACTCAACTGTGAATACCGTACTTTAAGGCTCTAAATTTACTTGTTTTTTGCTTTCTCAAGGGCTTCTTGTCTGGCATTGAAGCTCTGTTGATTTAATCTGTACTCTTATAGACTACTCATTAGGACAGAATTTTCCTTTGTAAGTTGATTGACTCTTTCAAGCGACTGACTATAGAGACCTTTAAAGTTGTCTTACTTGAGGTTCATGTCGCGACCCTGACTCTGAAGATTCGAGTTCTATATTTGCAATCTCTTCGAAAACTATTTTATTTTGCTATTTTCATTTCTGAGAGCCTCCTAACCTGCCAGCTGTTCTGTGAGTTCCTTGATTTGAACTTCATATGAATGTCTATCCAAGTTGCTGCGCTCTATTTATCTGAATCTAAATTTGATAAACCAAGTACTTGAGTCGGTAATCTTAAAGGAACTAGCACAGTCTTTATATCTATGCAGCCTGCAAAAGGCATACCATTTCTAGATGCTGCCCCATAAACACTTTTTTGTCTCCAGGAAGTCTCGCAATCATAGACCTTCATAAGAAAAACCATACTTTTTGATGTCATAGGGGTCTCCTGGATCAGTTACATTCCATAGAACGTCTCTACGGTAAGAAGGACTTTGACTTTGTTGTTGCCACATTGATACGACTAAGTGTAATAAGTTTTATTTAGCTAATCAATAAACGCTTACATACAATCAAAATAAGGTTAATTTAATTATGTACCTTAAAATATTAATTTTTGGATAAAACAGAATATTTTTGATGTATAAGTTAATATTAGTGAATTAGAGGCCAGAGTTGTCCCTTCCTCTCACCTATGGTGAGCTGTCACAAAGGAACTATTGGTCGGTCCCCCGTATCGACATACTCTGAGCTAAGCTTGACATACAATCAGTTGGATTTCTCCTCAGTCACTTCGATAACCTTGAGATCACCGTTGCTGAAGCCGACGAACAGTCTGTTTCCGAGAGTGTTCCAGGCAATCGAAGTCACCTGATGGAACTTCTCAGCCTTCTTGGACTTCTTGCCGGGCTTTTCGTCAGTGGTCTCCTTGCCTTCGAGCTTGAAGCTGCCTTCTCCGATGACGGGGGTGTCCTTGGCTTCGAAATCCCAGATTTGCCATCCGTTTTCAGTTCCAATGGCGATCCAGTGGCATCTAGGGTTAAAAGCGAGACAGTTGACTGAGGATCCAGCATCGTGGCTGAGGTTGAGCTTCTCAACATCACTGAAATCGAAAACTCTGACCTTCTTGTCTTTTCCTCCAGTCACAATGAAGTTTCCTCGAGGAGAAACGGTGATGGCGTTGATGCTACCATCATGAACAGGCACGCTATCCTTGATGTTGAAAGTTTGGTTGTTCCAGATCTTGAGGTATCCGTCCCATCCGACTGAAGCGAAGTACTGTCCGCCAGTAGTCTTGGAAGAGGTGGGGATGAATCTGACCTTGGAGACCCAATCGCCGTGGCTGTGCTCTTTAACGGTGTGCTTGCACTCAGCCTTGACGTTCCAGAGCTTGATATCTCTGTCAGCTCCTGAGGAAAGGATGAACCTGCCGTCTTAGGAAATGGCGCATGAAAGGACCTCTTTGGTGTGTCCGTCCTCAACGAATCTCTTGGTGGATTTTCCAGTGCGGAGATCCCAGAGTCTGAGAGATCTGTCCCATGAGGCGGAGAGAAGATGGTTGTTGTCGTTGGTAAGGGCGATGTCGCTGATGAAGTGGGAGTGACCAGTGAGGCACTGAACTGGTGATCCGAAGTCGCTAACGACCTTGGACTCGTTGTTGAACTTCCAGATGAGAATAGTTCTGTCTCTGGAGGCAGTGATGAGCACCTGGGTGTCTTCGTTTTCCTTTTGAGGGTGGCCAGTTTCGATGGCAGTGACCCAATCGGAGTGACCTTTGAGGTGGCCGATTTCGCGAGTAATGATGGTGCTTTCTTCAGTCATCACAAAATAATATTTATTAAATTAAATAATATTGCCAAAAACATATCTATTAACATCTTATCTTTTAAATTTTCATAACTTCTTTCTTATTTTTTCTTTTTGTTGTTACAAAAAATGTATCTAGCATATCATCTGTAAAATCTATCATACTCAAAAGCTTCTTCTTATCTAATACCCTCATAACTTCGATAATTGCCTTAATAACTTCTCATATAGTCTTGACTCTTGACCCTATTCAACAAAGCCGCAGCCTTCTACCGTATTCTCTTCTTTTTCTCCACCCTATATTGTCTTTATTCTTATCCGAAGTCTTCAATTTTCTTTTTGTTCTGATTGTTTACCTTAACTTTGACTCTCTGTAGTTCTTTCTGCTACTAAAGATTGTTAATGTTTATGTTTATAGAGGTCATGCGAGGTTGGCCGAATTTATTCATTGCTTCGTGATCTCTGGCTGAATATTACAAGCCCTAGCTACCCCTGTCCCAGCCTCTATTTGGTCGTTCTTCTTTCTCAAAAGCGCTTTAGAATTTATGTCTGAATTTAGGTATAGCCGATGCGTAAGGAGAGTAGTACTATTGCTAAAGAATTTAGCGAGTAGTCAAAGGACCTATTTTTTTAGGACTGCCGAATGAAATTTGACCTGGCGCAGCAACTGGCTTATTTCTAGCTACTTAGGGCTGTCTACCTCTATGATCATTCCTCAAATCTTAAACTTTTGGTGCAGGTCTGTACTCTTCTTACTCCGATATCACTGGCTGAAGATTTCGATGCTAGAACTAATAATATTGAGAAGTCGACTTTGTCATGCCTTGTCTGGTTTGATTTTACCTTAGCAAAGCTGATCTTTTTTTAAACCTATCCATTTTTGACACCTTGCCCTTGTCTTAGTCTTCAAGAGCACTGACCATTATACTAGAAACCATAGGTTTGCGATCCATCATATCTTTTATTCTTCTAGGTCCACTTTCCCATCCAACTTGCTTTTGTTATTGATTCTGCTGGGGAAGGTAGCTGTTTGTCATGCGGGCAACTAGATGCCCCTATTTTGCCATAAGTTTGTTGTAATTTTAGAGCACTTATTATCTGTCGATGTCCTTGATGTCCATGATCAAATGCTAAAGTTATTCCTCTTTCTGCTACTTTTCGAGAACTAGCTAGCAAGAGATTTCCTTTGTAATTCTGTTTATGTTTTAAAGAAGCGAGTATGTTGGAGATTCTACTACTTCTTAAACGGAATAGATATCCTACACTTGGTCTTAGTTGCGATCTCTTACTAACGAAAAAGAAAGTTGGAAGCCTTAATCGAAGGACTTACGTTATAGTTAGCTTGAAGGCACTGATTTCAAAAAGGAAGAATTTTAATTCAGCACTGGTTTTTCTTATGCTTAGCTACGAGACTCATCACTCGAGCCTTACTCATTGATGATTTTTCTCATGCGCTTGAGTCTTTTGAGAAAAATGGACTTTGTCTTGCTGATGATCATCTGAGGGTACTCGTACCTTAACAGAACACTTTGACTGTAGAACTCTAAATTAAATATTTTTTACATGCTAGAAGCTGTATGCGGTCGTAGATTTCGTCTTTTCCCTGAGAATTCTTTACAAAGTAGTAACGTTTCAGGTAATCGTTTTGGTCTGCAAGAATGACCGTGTCTTTGAACTGTATCGTTGCAAGGGTTGTTGTTTGGTTGTATATGATTTGGTTGGGCTCACGAGTGAGAAAAAAGTTAAAATAGATGTTGTATTTGCGTCTGAGATGCGCATTTACTAGCTTTGTTTCATGCTAAGGTACTTTGGAGAGAGTCCCACGATGCCATAAGTTACTTATATCAAACGTTTAATCATAACTTCAGATTCAATCAAAACTTACTAATTATTCAAATTAAAGTAAAAATTTGATAAACTTTGCAATATTTTTATGTGATTTTCAATACTAAAATGAGTCAAGGCTAAGAAATATTAATCACTCTGAGGCTTTTACGCTAAGCTAGATAGGGCATCGAAGTATCATACTTTTAATTTGCAATTTTTGTTTCATCCTCAATTTTTTTCTATCTAAATCTTTTTTCTTTGTTGGTAAAAATATTTTGTGCCCTTCGTTAGCTTTTTAAAAATTTTCATTTTCTTAAAGCCACTAGCTCAAAAAATGTCTTTGTTAACTCGGTTCTTTGTTTGAATTATTCTTGATCGTAGGCTTTTGTTACTGTTAAAGATATTTCTTTAAACTGCTTTTATGTTTCTTCTTTTATTTTATTACTAATTCTTCGGGTTGAAGGCAACGCCCAACAATCGAAGAAAGCTTAAGTGTCTTTCTATTTATTTTAAGCTTACTACCTTGTTTAGTTTTAAAAAGCTCTCGAGGTGAAGTCTATCTAAGCAAGTTGCTTTTGTACGCGGAATGGTATTCCAGAGGATTACTCATAAGCTCATTTTTTGATTTTTTTAATTTAGAAGTGATTATTTACAAGTGAATAGATTTTAATAGATTACTGTTGTCGAAGTCAATAGACATTATACGGGTAGGCGCTTGCATAGATAAATTTTATCTCTTTTTTCTAGGTAATAGTTATACTGGTTTTTGTGCTTGTTTTTACATGAGTTTGTAAGATTTGAACTAGTTTGAAGATTAAATCGGTATGTCTGACTGACTTTTGATAGGATTTTTCAGCTCAGTATGGTATCTATTTTTTTTTGTATATTTAAGCTTCGGATTGAAAACTGAATGGGAAGTTAGATTTGCTTGTTATCTATAGAACGTGAACAGACCTTTATCTGTTTTTGAATTGAAACCTTCATCCATATATGTTTATAATAATCATAGATAAAAGAAACTTAGATCTGAATATTTTATTAGTATTTAATAGTTTTTACGATATAAAAAATAATCGGAATAATCTTTTGGATCTTTTTCGTCTAGCAAATCTGAAGATTTTAGCAATATCAGGAGTCGGCTTATGTCTAGGCCCCTTTTGACGGAGTATTGATTTTATCTGATTCAAAAAAAGGTCATTCAAATATTTGTACTAAAAGACTTTTTTGATATACTATATCAATATATATGTAAAAGTTTTATATTATGTTTGAATTCAATTATTAATAGAATTATATAAAGAGTGATTTTAGGCTTCTTGTATTTTGAATATAATTTTTGCACAATGATAACAAGACAAAAGCATCAATGCTCGAGGGCCAACTGTCAGGGACACAGCAAAGACTACGAAAACTACTTAAATGATCCCAACACGACAAAACCTAAACTAAAATCCGCCAAAACAGCCAGATCATGCTACTCTCTTCATGCTAAGATGCACCAACCTAAATTAAAGCCCAGCTCAAAGCCATCAAAATAAATATCTAAGGAAAAACCAGAGATGGAAGAGGTTCGTAGGTAAAACGAAGAAATGAGCTAAGTACTTGCTCAAAGAAACAGCAAGATTACATAATTAAAGGCCAAAGTCAAGTAACAAGACACTAAAGCTAAAGAACAAGATGCAAAAATTAGGCTTTATTAAGGCAAATTGAGAGGACTAGAGGAAAAATTATAGCAACTACAGGGAAGATAAGACAGATGGGAAGATAAGCAGCGGAGATTAACCGAACAGTTAAGGCATTTTTAGCAAAAATAACGTGAATTTCTGTAACGAGAAAGGACTTACTAGCAAAAAATTAAGTATTTTCAGACAATCATGAATGAAAGTTAAAGGCATACCTCTCCAAATACTATTTCAATGTAGAGATCGTCATCTGGAATAGTTAAGCACTATAAATAGCAAGCTAAATTACTTTAGGCTAGTCAAAAAACTGGACTATAGACTATTTAAAAGTACAGGCAGCTTGATTCCTAATATCAACATTATCGACATCAACAGGAACTTAAGCTTAGATAGCTTTAAAGAGAAAATTAGCAGTTAAGGCACGCGGAAAATACTAAAGACTACGATTTATAGCTCTCTTCACTACGAAAATAACTGCACAGACTTTCTCAGCAAACTCCTTCGATATTGATTGACGGCTGTAACCAAAGTCAGCTGCTAGCAACTCAATAGGCCCTCAGAAACAGCAATCATCAATTACTTATATAACGGTAAACCTTACTTCAGCAGATAAGTCAAAAAGAAGCCAGAGAAAAGTAGCTTGCCTAAAGCTTAGCTAGCATTAATTTAAAAGTCTAGCGTTGGGGTGGCTAATATCGAACTATGGTCTAGTAGCAACGAGAAATGACATAAAATTACTAAGATCTTTTAGGCAAACTTTCGGTTAAAAAATAGAAGCATTCAGCCGATAAGTAAGAGTGGGCTTCAATTTTTAAGGAACTTATGAAAGAAGTTTAGAAATTAAGAAGGTAGATCAATAGATTACAGCGAAGTAAAGGACAGCTCTAGAAATCAAATAATCAGCTGATAAGCTTGTGGAACGAAAATCAAGATTGATTTATATGATAAGTTTGACATTTATCAGTAGAAATATCATCTTTGTTGCTGAGCTGAGGATCTGTGCTGTTTCTCGTACTATTCTCGAAGCTACTTGCCAGTGGCTTTGCCAGGGGCTTCCACTTTACGTTTTCGATATTAATTAAGAATCTAACTTTTTCGTTTTTATATTTCAAGCTCCAGTTACTTTCTTCGTTTTTACTATTTACGTATCTCTTGCTCTCTCTTAACTTCTTTGATTTTTTTGTCTTACACTGGCTGTTTGATTTCCTTTTTCTTTTTTTGCTAAGCATCTTCAGGCTTTATATTTTTAGGAACTGCAATTTTAGCGTCTCGAACGATGCTAAAACAGTATTCTTAGCTATCCTGCGGAAGTTTGATTTTGCTTTGGGGAGGCATCTGTGAAGGAGTCGGCTGTTCGCCGGTAAGCGCAAATTGAATATTATCGTATAAAGCTTCTGTTAAACTTTACTTATTGACTTTGTTGTTTTTTCTATTCGCTTTTGCATCGTCTAAAACTTTTTTGTGTTGACGCAGCTAAGAAAAAGTACTGAAGTGATCTACTGAGTTATGAAAGCTGGTCCGAGAGGCATTAGGGTCATATTTTTTAGATTTGTTTACAATTTACTTGCATTTTATGTCGATAGCTCTTAGTTTGGCCTACTTGAGCTTTGAGGCCTACTATTTGTCCTTTTTAGCACGTGCTTTTCTCTTTTCAAGAGCTTTAGCTTTTTTACGGATGTATGCTTAAATTTTAGCCAAAGTTTCTTTAGAAGTTCTCATGTGATGATTTGGGCATTTATCTTCACATTAATGAGGTCTATTTTAATCTTTAAGTTTGAGTTTATACTATCTAATTCTTTGTTTGATCTTTTATATTTATTAATGCTTTTCCTACAGATTAGGCTAATATTTGCTTTTCGGAAGGCAGCAAGGGTCTTGGGTGACAGTTGTGGGACAGCAGTGATAAGGCATATGATTCCATTTGTAAAGATGCGACGGTCCTTACTTGTCTTGCTAAATTTTGGGAATAACAAACTAGGACTTGACAGTCAGATCAAGCTTCATTAGATTGTCTTTAATTTTACTTTTCAGCTGACTCCTCTCTTACTTATTTTCTTTTCTAATAGATTTGAGCTAGTCCATGTATTTTTTAGCCCTTTGTTGTGTAATTTTCATATAATCGTTGATACATTACTTGCTGAAACCAGGTTGATCTTCCCAGTTTTCATCACCTTTTGTGATATCATGTGCATCCTTGGCTTTTCCTCTTTGCCTTGTAACATCAAGTCGGTCGACACTTTTAAATCTGCCTATCTGAGATTCGTTTCCCTTATTTTTATTATTTTCTTCTCGAACCGACGTTTTCTTAGGTACAGAAGTGTATCTTTGATTATATGCCGTTTTTGCTCTTGTTTGTGCGATTTCTTATTATTCGAGCATCAGTTCTTTGTAAGCCTATATTTTGATTTCAAGACAATCTGAGCAGGAACAATCCGAGTCTCCCACCCCAGAAAGAGATAGCAGCTAACATCGGCAGCAGTCTTAGGAAAGCTATTACTATTCAACTGCAGTTAGTCTCGTATTTTTCTTGAAGGAGGGCATGCAGTTAGAAAATATTATATTGTTTAAATCACAACAATATTTCACTATTAATCTAACGTCAATTCGAATACTTCTCTATCAATAAAGCAAAGAAAACAAAAAATCATATACTTGATCAAAGAAAATCATAATGAAAATTTTTATTTTTATTTTTCTTTATGGTAATCTTGCGTATACTTTTGATGTCAATTCAAAAGCTAAAATATTCTTTTATTACTTTATAAATGTTAGAACAATCAGATTTGAACAACACTCAGTTAGTCTTCGTTCGACACGGAGAATCGCTCAAAAACTAAGCTTGTGAGCACTATCAGCAAAAATTAGGTCACAATATAGACTGGTATGACCCTGATTTCATTAGAGAGGTAGTTCACAACACTCTCTATCTTGATGCACACCTATCCTCTAAGGGCAAATTACAGGTACATATTCAATAAAAAAGTGCCTAGAAGCTCGACAGAAACTTATCGACTACCAGCCTGATCTTATAATTTGTTCACCTTTGCAACGAGCCCTTTAGACTTGTTCGATCATCTTCGAAGGCAGATAAGTCCCCAGAATAGTATAGCCTTTGGTCAGTGAGACTTTCAAGCATACTTCTGAGATTTGCAGAAGCATAGCTGTCAAAAAGGCTTAGTTCCCTGAGTTTGATTTCAGTCGAGTCTAAGCTTAAGGTGAATTTTGGTTTATCAAAAACGATTCTTCTTAAAATCAGGCAAAATATTTTGAATTTTTGAAACAAATCGAGAGTGAATACTATGAAGAGAAAGCCAGAATGATTGGAGAGTTTATGCACAAGGAAAAGATGTATGAAAATGCTGGAAATGTCAGAGAAAGGGCTCGAAGAATTAAGGAACTTTTGTAAGAATATGGTAAGAAATACAAACGAATCTGTATGGTATCGCACTTCTATACAATCAGATTTTTGTGCTGTCAGGACTTTGATTAAAATGATGAGCCTATGGACGATCTTTGCATGAAAAATTGTCAAACCCTAAGCGTTTCTTTGTAGCAGTTACTTAGTAGTCAGTGATAGACTCTTGTTTATAGATTTATGTACTTTATCGTACAAGTTGCTATTTTGAACTAGAAATTTATGATTTCATGAACTTAGATTAGAAAATCTCAAATATTAAAAGATATTAGACTATCAATCGGCAAAAAACCTATATATTTCTTCTATGCATAAAAAACTTCTTTTCCGTTCTCGCACTAAGTACACTAGCATTAAGGCCCACACTTGCGACCATCACTATGGCATTCACAATAGTTTTTAAGACAGTGGTTTTTTTTGCACTTACATTTGCCATGATGATGATCGCTACGATCCAGGAACAATTTGTCTCTATTGCAGCAACCCACGCACTAGCATTAAGGTCCGCACATACGGCCAACCCGAAAACATTCACAGTAATTTTTTAGACAACGTGTTTTCGAACAATTACATTTTTTGACAACTGGTTTCTCAATCACTTACTTTTTGGTAATCTAAACTTGCTACTAGACATCAGCCATAGTTTTTGTTGAATTATTTGATATTTTGAGGCAAAATTATACATCCATATCTCCGCTATCCTGCATCTGCTAGGCTCTTTCGATCGACTGGATAGGAGCCGGACGGTAGTCGTAGCCTTAAGATGCTTTTTTAATAGATGCGGGTTAGTAAATAAGAAGTTTGTCCATAAGGTCACCTTATTCTTATTCGCAAATGCCTTCAAGCTATATCATGACCTGGTATTCTTGTTCGATATCCATGCTATTCTAAATATAAAACTGAAAGAGTAAATACTTATATAAAATCGATTATTATCAATATCTAAGCAATACTGGCAAAAAATTCTTATATTCTTGAGACTATAGTATTAAAATTTGTGATAAAATATACAAAAAGCTATGAAAAAATGTCAGAAACTGCTTTTCTATTAACAAAATTAAAAAAAATGAATGAAGATATCTGATCAATTGTTAATGTTGACACTGTTGTGTTTTTATATGAATATTTTAACAAAAAATAGACTAAAGACTGTAAAAAATAATGTCTTTTCTACAGAAGCCGACCTTTCGGGGTTTCTTAAATCACGATTAATAACATACGGAAGAACCCATAAAAACAAATATTGTATACACCAAAAATAACAACTAACAACTCATTCGCGAAAAAATGGCTCAAAGTAACTTAACGATCAACAAAGATGATGAACAAAAACGTTAAAATGTTTAAAAAATGAAGAAATAACTGTAGTAGTCAGTTCGTGAAACGAAGGAATTGAAGAAAAGGGAGGAGCTTTTGGATGGTCAAATTAGCTAAATGGAAAATTATGTAAGTAAGCTTGAACTTATGATCAAGCATTTCGAACAAATAATAGAACTTCTCAACATAAGATAACTTGAAAACTCACAGAGTCTTTCCTACGATTGATGTCTATATTTATTATTAAAAATAAATTAAAATCACTACATCATTATTACGCTATTTTTAAGGGGTTGGGGTTGGGGTTGGGGTTGGGGTTGGGGTT
>Ga0169931_10004520_pt1 | contig 21648 bp, 18 predicted proteins | sample Kivu_15m_20L_FD_129675 | JGI IMG/M metagenome (GOLD analysis project Ga0169931, IMG submission 129675) | Freshwater microbial communities from Lake Kivu, Western Province, Rwanda to study Microbial Dark Matter (Phase II) - Kivu_15m_20L... | ecosystem: Environmental > Aquatic > Freshwater > Lake... | reverse complement strand
TTTGTATTTTTGTTCAAAAAGTGTATATTTTTAAAAAACATACCACATATCATAATTCTTATAGACCATTAAATTAATTTTATTTATTTGTAAAAATTTAAAGACTGATAATTCGAGAGCATCAATTTAATATTGTGTTTTTTGGGCTAAAATATTAAATTTTACCATTTATTTTTAAATATATTTTTATTTATATTACCACTGTTTAACATCTAATTTCTTAATTCTTTTGGTTATATAATGTAAGTAATAATATTTTTTTGCATTTTCAAGATTTTTATTATAATATTAATTGTTTTGTTATATTATATTTTTGTAAACGCTGTGAATTTTCTTGTATATCTTCTGCAATTTTTTTAGAATTTGCAACATAATCATTTTTATCAATCGGAAAAAATGATGCTAAATAAAATTCAGTTGCCAACATTTGTGCATCAAAATATTCTTTGTACTTATCACCAAAATAATCTTCTGATTTAATGTATTTAATTATTTTATTTTTTTCACAATGTTGAATTCCACCTAAATAAATATTTATATAGGTCATAACTGTTAATATAGAATTTGGAATTTCAAAATCTAATATAAAATCAGTCACATACAAATTTGTATTTACATCTAAATTAATTAATGGTTCTAACTTTTTAACTATTTTTTTGTAATCTTTTGCCGAAAAATCTTTACATATCAAATATTTTTGTGAATATACTGATCTAGAATAATATGGTTTATGTATATATACTTGTCTAAATAATGATTTCATTAAACAAATATATTTAATTGTAGGTAATGTATATAAATCATCTAATTCTACTATTAAATTACCATTGTCATTTAAATTTAATAATGTATCATATGTATTTTTTATTAATGGTCTAAAATAATTTGATTCTATTTCAGTCAATGATTTGGGTTCATCTAATAATAATATAGCTAATTCTGCATTTTTATTTGTATATGTTACTGTATTTTTTGTTTTATTCAAAATATTTGTTCTTTCAACATATTTATTAATTGAATTTCTAATGATTTCATTTTTATTTGTTATCAAATTGATTTTTGTGTTCTTTTCAATAAAATTAAATATTATATTTATCTCCCATATTTGAAAAAATAATGAATTTTCTAAAACAGAAATATTATCTATATTTAAATGTTCTTTGACTGTATCTATTAATTCATATTTTTTTTCTTGATCTGTTAAATATATTTCAAAATTATTAACAACCCAATAAAATTGTTTAGTACCTTGTTCTTTTATTAATTCATCAAATAAAACATATGATTGATGTATGAAATAATTAAATCCAGTACTAAATAATTGTCTTGCAGGATATTCTGATAAACTGAACTCTAATTTAGATGATAAAATATTGTTATTTGATAATTCAGGGATTGGAAAAACTTTAAGGTGTGTATCAACCGTATTGTTCACAGACATTATATATTACTTATATTATAAAATTTTAAATTACTTATCTTATCATTTAATAAAATCAAATTTTTCTTATTGAATAAAATAATTAATAATACACTATTTATTCTTGAATCTCATCTTGGTTAAATTGTCCTTCTGCTATTAAATTACCTATACTATCAAATAACATTCCTTGACCATGTTTATGTCCATTTGAAAATGATCCAATATATTCAATAGTTCCATCTTGATAAAATGAACATCCTTTGCCATGTTTGTCACCATTTGAAAGTTGACCTTCATAATTTAACTTATTCTCAATATATAATTGTCCTTCTTTAAATTTTGAGAAAATTCCAATACTTAGTTCTGTATTTGATTCAAATATTCCATCATACAATAATTCATCATCTATATTATTATTATTATAATTGTTATATTTATATAATTTTCCGGATACAGGTCGACCATTTGCAAATGTACCATCAAAATACACTTTATTAGTATTAGTCCAATATTTAAAAATACGGTGATTCATATTATATAATTTTCCTAGTTCAAGTCTTTTCCCAATGTAATCATAATCTATTGAATGATAATTAATATCAAACTCTTTGAATTTTCCTGTTGCAATTGGAATATGATGATTGCTTTTTTTAGTTGTTATAATTGTCCCAAATACAAAACATTCAATATTCATATTATTTATACATTGTGTTTCGAATTCACCTTCTAACACATGTTTATTATTATTATTGGCATAATATTTTCCAACTAAACGTTTAACAGTTCCATCATCTAAATTAATCTCAATTGATCCAACATAAGAAATTATATTCATCATATTTCGTTGAGTTACATTTTCAACTTTCCCAAAAAGCATATATTTGTCAAATGCTTTAATTTCGTCAATTGTAATATTTAAACGACTATACAAATCATCTATCATTGTTTTAACAATATTTTCATGTTCTGTTTGTATCTCTTTGATAATTGTTATTTGGTTATTTTTATGAAAATTTATCGCCTTAATTACTCGTCCATTCTCATAATGACCAATTCTAATAATACGATCATCTTGATATTCAATTCCATATCCATGATAATTATTATCTTTGATACATCCATAATATATTTTTTTATTATTTTTATATTCATAACCAATAATTTCAATACTGTCATTTAGCCACATACCACCATATTTTAACAGACCATTTGTATTATATAATTTACCAGAACCATTTTTTAATCCATTCATAAATTCACCATGATAAACATTATCATTATTATAAATTTCAGTACCAGTGCCATTTTTTTCACCATGACAAAAATTTCCAAAATATGATTTAATTTTTGAATGGCCAATATATTCTATTGTACCTTGACCATGCGGTAAATCATTTTCATCTAATTCACCAGAATACTGAAAATCATTAATTTTGAATATTTTACCAAAATTATCGTTGCCACGAATGATAGTTAATGGATCTAGTGTATATTTAGATAATTCGAGAACATTAACGGAATTTATTGTTTGCATAGTATTCTAAAAATAAATATTATATATAATATGTATTATAATAGATGCAATATTCAATTTTTTTAATAAAATAATAAATAAAATATTATATTATATTATATTTATATATATGTCATATAAGCTTGATAAATATGTTATTAAATCGTTAGAAAGTATTAAAACTTATGCAATGGGTAACACTGATATTATGGTTCCTGATATATATTTACAAAAATTAACACAATATGGTGGTAAAATTCCAACTAGTGATATTGTTTTTGAAGTATATAATATAGTACTTGAATCAGATAATGAAAAAATATCTTCAAAAATGTTATCAAATGTATTAGATGTTTTTATTATGTGCGGTCCTTTCGTACCTGATGAACCAAACCTTAAAGTATTTGTTAGCAATCTTTTTGTAGATACTCTATTTTGTATGATTGTTGCATGTTGTCAAAAGAAAGTATGTTCTAAAAAAGTTATGAAATTATGTCAAATTGTTTGTGAACATTATTTAAATACATGTGATTTTGATTTTAATTTTGCATTAATGCAAAAAATGAGCAAATGTACAAAACCTATGTTAACCATCCTAAAATTATTAAATCGTAAAGAAAAATCAAATATATATGTTGACTTTTTAAAATCTCAAGTAGTTGGAAATGAAAATAGATTATTAAATGAACAATTAGGTGGAATGTATCAAGAAGCATTATTATTAAATGAATTTGATGAAATAAAAATGTTAAATGATAAAATTTTAAAAATGATTGGGAGCGGAGTTGATACTCCGCCCCAAATAATAATACCAGGTAATGAATTAACATTTGGAGGACCATCACCAACATCTGGACAATCAATACCAACATCTGGACAATCAATACCAACATCTGGACAATCAACACCAACATCTGGACAATCAACACCAACATCTAGACAATTACCACCAACATCTGGACAATCAACACCAACACCTGATTTTTCATTAGATGGATCAGGGAAAAAAAGAGAGACAGGAGAAAGATTAAAAGAAAAATTAGCCAAAGAGCAAGAGCAAGAAAAAACAAGATTAGCCAAAAAAGAAGCTGAAGAAAAATTAGCCAGAGAAGAGCAAGAGCAAGAAAAAGCAAAATTAGAAGAGCAAGAAAAAGCAAAATTAGAAGAGCAAGAAAAAGCAAGATTAGCCAAAAAAACAATAAGAATTAATGGTATTGATTTTGTTCTAGGAGCATCATTAGACGCTAATCAAGTTAGTGTTTTACTTGGCGTACCAATAACACAAACAGAACGTGATCAAACAAAACAAGAATTAGAAATTGACGTAGGTGATCTAAATAATTTGTCAGATGAAGAATTATAAATAAATATATAAATCCATAAAAAAATAATATTTTATATATTTATAGTATCTATGGAATATCAGTTAGCAAATTATTTATTAAATACACAACCACGATTATTAACTTTAGGAGCATATGAATTATATAAAAGAGGTTATGTTCCAAAACAAATTAAAACAAGTGACAAAGTATCAAAAAAACAAATATATATGATTAATACTGTATTGAAACGTATAAAAGAAGGTAAATTAAATGATATTAAAAATGTATCATTTTATCAATTATTAGCTAGTATTATTGATGAACCTAAATTAATTGTATTTGCAAATTATAAAAATGCAATTACAGATATATATATTGGATTGAAAAAATATAGTGATTCTGAATACGGTAATAAATTTGAATATTTACGTGTGAAACAAGCAAAACAATAAATTAATTCATTATATAATATGCATATTGTGTATATTATATATTGTTGCGAAAAAACAACGCATTTATTATGTAATAATAATAAATTTATTTTTTATTTGAGATCATAACAGATGTTTAATTGGTATTAATATTATACAAATATACGACTGTCATAAAAATTAAAAATATAATTATTAATGTATGATCATTATCAGGAATTGTATAATTTTTTTTGTTGCAAGTAACGCATTTGCATTTAACATGACCATTATATATGGCTTTACATATATTAGCATAAGTTAAATCATCACCACTTAAATTTGCATTGGTTAAATTAGTATTCGTTAAATCAGCACAACTTAAATCAGCATTGGTTAAATTAGCGCCAGTTAAATTAGCATTCGTTAAATTAGCAGTGTTTAAATTGGCATTAGTTAATTTGGCATAACTTAAATTAGCGTTGTTTAAATTTGCATTGGTTAAATTAAAATTGTTCAAATTGACATTAGTTAAATTAGCATAACTTAAATCAGCGTTAGATAAATCATCATTAGAAAACATATTTTGACTATTGACTATTTTAATATATTATAATAGATTATAATATATTAAAAATAACATTGGATTACATTTTTAAACAATACGAATGCGTTAAGAAATTGAAAACTAATAGATGATTAATATATGGTAAATTATTATTATGTCATTTAGTTAAAATATAATAAATTAAATGTGCGTTTTATTTTATACTTTTTGAAATACATAATATCTTAACATTCGTGTCATTTCAAATCCACTTTTGTTCATTTCATCATCCATATTATAATATTCTGCTATTTGCATAAATTGTTTTTTTGTTCTTTCATCAGCCTCATATGGAGCAATATTTTCAATAAAATGTTTAGTAATATAAAATTGATTTTCAAAAGTATCCGTATCAACTAATTTTAATCCACATTTATCTTTGAATTGTTCAATTAAATAATCAGGATCAACTAAATATTCTCTCCAATATTGACCTTCTAACATAAAACCAGCATTATAGTAATCAACAGATAGACCTGTTTTTTTCAAATTATCGCCACTATATAATTTTTTATATTCAAACAATACTTTTTTTTTACCATTATCAGTGTAATATTGAATTATGTTATTATTTTGTCCAAACATTTGATGTTGAATTTTAGCATCATTTGTGGTAATTAACATATATCCATCTTTTTCTAAATATTTATTAATATTTTCACACAATCCAATAAATTTTGTATCATTTTCAAAGAAATAGTGAATTTGCATCTGACAATTTAAAACATCAAATTTTTCATGTTTTTTATCTTTGATATCCTTTCCGAAAATATCCCTAATTAATTGTTTGTTTTGATCAGAAACAATTCCTAATACTTTTTCTTGACTTTCTAAATTTAGTGGTATTCCTGCATCTGCTACCACAAAATTACATTTCGTGAAATTTGGAAATTTACGTTTAAATGTTTGAAATCGTGAAATGGCACCATCAGTTGCTGAAAAAATATTATCAGAAACTATATCTACTCCAACTAATGATTTAACACGAGCATTATAAAATCTCATTAAATCACCACCTCTACCAATACCAGTATCTAAAATTTTAAGTTGTTTAATTTTACCATTTAATAAAACTTTTTTAGAACAAGTATTTTGTACCAAATTTGTTTTAATAAAATTGTGAAAATATCTTTGTGCTTTTGATAAATTAGTTTGTAATTGATAATAAATATTATCACTTCTTTCTTTAATAATATCTTCTTTAGTAACTCTAGAACGAATTTCATTTTTCATATAACTATCATGGGTTTCTTCATTTGCTAACATTTTAATATCATTAAATGTAAATGGAGATAAAATTGATCTCCATACTTTATTCGCAATTATTTCATTATTACCATATTTTCTTTGATACTTATTAACTGATTCCGTTTTATCAAATCTGGTTCTTAATGGTACCCATCTATATGGATGTTCAATTGTAGGATTGTTGTTATATGCAAATTCAACAACAGTTTCATCTTGAATTATATTACCTTGTTTATCTCGAACTTCACCATCTTGTAAATATAAATATGCTAAATATAGACCATTATCTTTGTCAAATAAAACCGGTTGTTCAACTCCAGTTTTACTGGATCCAACATATAAATTCATAATACGATAAATTTTATTACCAACTTTATAATTTGCAACATCGTCTAATACATCATTTTCTTTGTCAATATTTCTATTTTCATAAACTTCAGCTAAATCACGACCAGTAGAATTATCATAAACATTTAATAGTTGTAATGTTTCAGGATTTTTTTCATATTTAACATAAAAATCTATTGAATTGTGTTCATTGGGTTTCCATTTATAAATTGGAAATTTAATTTCTCTTGGATTTCTAGTGTATTTTTGTGTTAATGGTGTAAACATCAAACCATCTAATATATATGGACAATTAATAGATCTGTCTTTGGTGTATAAATTCCATACCATTTCAGCATATGCATAAACTTCTGCGGGATATAAACCCAAAGGTATAAAAAATAACTTACCAGTAATAACATTCATACCCTCGTTTAATTTTTTATTCATAACATCAAACATTATTTGAATTTGATTTTTGTATTGTTTTAATATTTCTTGTAAATTTCCACTACCATTATATTTTGTAGTTGTGTAATTTGATCCAAAACCATTTTTTAAAACATCATTTAATTTATTTAATCTATCTTCTAATTTTGTTTCATCACGAATATCTTGCCCACAATAAACTAATATGTCAAAACACAAAAATAAAAATTTATTTTTCTCATGGAGAAATACATATTCACCATCTATTATAGTATTGTCATACTGGTTTAAATTATATCCACTATTCGAAATCTCCTTGATCTCTAAATTATTTGAAAATAAAAATATTTTACCATTACTAATTAACATAAAATATCGTTCTCCATCTGCTTTATCATCAACCGCATAATTTGTAGTTAATTGACTTGCAACATGTTGATTTTCTAATGATACTGATGGCATAATTGGTAAATCTTTTTTATTGTCATTTGAATTATTATATAACAATTTCCTAATTATAGATAATACATTATTTGCATCATTTGTTGTTACAATTGTCTCACTTTTGTGTAAGACTTGATGCACTCGATAAATTTCTATTAATAAAGCTTCATATATTGAAGTTCCAATTTGAGTTGTCATCTTTTTATTCGTTAATTTAATAATTTCAAATTCAAGTTCATATATAGTTGGACTCATGTCAATTTTATTAAATCTATTATTATGTTTAACATCTGTTAAATCTATTCTAATTTGAAAATCATTATTTAATGGAACTATATATGACAATCTATTTTTATAACGAAATGATATTTTATTTCTTTCTGTTTCAGATAAATTTTTTAAATTATCTAATTTAACTTTATTTAATGGTAATTCTTTTGATAATCTAAAACGTAAATCAAATTCAATCAAATCAATTATATTTTCTTTTGATTTAATTTTTTCAGTAATAAATATATGTTCAGATTCATTTTCTTTTTGATTTGTAATATTATTTGTAATAATTGAAAAAATAGTATGATTCTTCCTTTCACTGATACTACTCATTAGACGATTGATTCTGTCTTCACCAATTATAGTAATTCTATAAGTATTCATCCCGTTGTCATAATTATATGCAATGTCCAAAGATACTTCTTTTGATAATTTAAAATTATCAGATGAATGACGTAATATATAGTACGATACAAGTTCAATATATTCTGACACATTAATACCTTGTTTTTGATTAATACTTATTTCAAATTCATCATTATCAGATATATTTGATACCAACTTAATGATGTCTTGTGTTTTATCCGATTTATATAATGTATCAATAAGTTTTAATGAATTCTTGTTTGTGCTATTGAACATACTTATAATGATTATTATTGAAAATATATTTAAATCATTTAAATATATAATTAAATTTTCAATATTTGTATAATAATAATAATAATATGGATCATCATTATAATACATTTATTCATATTACTACCAAAATACTAATACTATATTATAATAATATTTTTTTATATAAAAATAGCAACCAATCTACAATCAATTTTTTGTATTTTTTTCATATTGAATTAACTAAACTATTTAATTATTATTATAAAACTATACATCTAAATCAAACTATTGATATTTTATTATTGTTGATAAAATATCATCATAATATATTAAATTTATTTAATCAGATTGGTGATAAATTAGAATTAAAAGGAGGTTTTTTTTACGGAGAATATGATAGTTTATATACAAAAATTTTAAATATATTAGATATTATAATAGATTTTATCTCAATTGTTCCAACTAATAATATATTCCAACCAGAAATAATTGCACCTTTTCAAATATTTTCTATGATATCAAATGCAATGAGAGGTGATTTTGTTTTAGCATTTTATTCTTGTTTAACTTTAATTCCAGGTGTTGGTAATGTAGTAGGTGCAGGATCTAAAATAATATACAAATTAATTAATTATATTGTAGAAAAACTTCAAAATGATAAACAAATAAAAAAATTAGAAAATATTGAAATAGGCAAAGAAATCCATAAATTAACAAATTATGACCCAACAATTAATTATATACAAGAAAGTTTAGAAAGTATTGATAATGAAGATTTATTGATTGGCAATTAATTGTAAATATTCTTTGGTTAATAAAAAAAACATTTTATAGTCAATTTCAGTAACAATATTTAATTCAATTAAATCATCAATTTTATCATAACCTTGTTTATAAACCATACATTCTTTTGCAATTTTAACACATTTTACATAATTAATCATAATATCAATCAAGTTATCTGATAATTCTGAACTATTAATTATATAATTGAATGTTATCGATAATTGATATAATATAAATGAAGTGTCTAACATATTTTTTTCAATATAATAACACATTAAAATTGTAAACACATAATATATCTTATAGAATTTTAATAAAATATTATCTTGTTCTGTCTCACATTTGTTTTTTTTAAAATGTTCTAATTCAATTATAAATTTATTATCATCTATTATATTATTTGAAATTATAATCGCATCATTAATAAAATTTGACATATCAAATTTATTTTCTTTATTTTCTTTATTTTCTTTATTTTCTTTATTTTCTTTATAGTATTTTTTTATAACATCTAATGTATTTGATAAAACTAATAATTTATATAATTTATTTTCATCTTTGATTTCATTAATTAAATTGATGATATTATCATTTAAATTATTTGTATAATTAATTTTATTGTCGACGCAAATAAATTTTATAATAATATCAATTGCGTCATATATATATTTATTCATATTATAATTTGTTAATTCAAAATCAATACAATCTGATATATTTTGATATTTTCTGAATATAATATGTGTAATATTTATGAGATTAAAATGATACATAAAATTCAAAAAATCAAAGTTAGATATAGTATTATCAATTAATTTTGTTATATTTTTATTTAAAAAGTCATATTTATTAATACAATTTTTTACTATATACAACATAACTTTTTCTTCATTAGTATTCATATTTAATAATTACTTAGAATAAATAATAATAATCAATTAAATTTATAATGTATAAAATAAAATCATTTTTTATAAAAAACCATTTTATTTCTTATTAAAATAACATGCAAATTATATATAATAACTAGCAAATAATTGAAATATTTAATTTATAAGTATCTAATTTCTCTGTTTTATTTATAAAAAGATAATAATATATATATGGTACTTACCAATCATATTAAAAAACTAATATTAAATCATATTAATAATAATGATATTCAATTAACATATTTATCAATTGGTTCCGCAATGAACAAAGATCAACAATTACCAAACTTCATCTCAAATTATGGATTAAACACAAGAATAATAATAATAGACCCATGTTTGGAAGATCAGTTATCATTTATTGTTGAAAGTGGTTTAGAATTTAACACATACTGGATAGATACAATAAAAATTTACAGAATTGATAAATATGAATTTTTATGTATAAAGGAACAATTTGATCCTATACAAGAATTTTTATTTTTGAGAAAAATAACAGATACAATATTAAATCAAAATGGATTATTGTTAGGGTATAATTTTTCAGGTTACAATATGTTTAATTTACAACAACAACTGTTCGATAATTATTATGATAATACAGAGACGAGACAAAAATTTCTATCTAATATTTTATTAGATATTACTTATGGTCATTTTGAGTTATCATGTTTTCCAAATTTAGATAATATTTATAATCAACCAAATATTGTATTTGAAAATGGAAAATATAAGATTATAAATATATGTTGTTATCATTTGGACAAAAATATAGAAATAATTATTGATACAATTATAACCTCAAAAATAAATTTGTCAAATCAAATTAAAGTATATTTAAAAAACGTAATGTATAAGTTTAATAATGAAATATATGTTAAATATAGACAATTACGTGAAAATACAGATAATATAAAACAATATCACGATCTAATAAATTATATCAAAAATACTTACAAAAATATGGCAATCTTACTTGGTATTGATTTTGATTCGGAAGCTTTTTTAATTTCAATTCAAAACAATGATAAATATAGTTGTTTTGATGATATCAATAAATTGATTATGACAAAAATATCGAATGAGATTTTTTAAATCCAATACCGTATATCAATATCCATAAAAAATTAAACAATATTATGTATAATGTATATTCATTTATTCCATTTTTCGTTAAATTATTATATCCATATATACCAAAAACAGGAATTAATTTATGATTATCATCATAAATCATTGGATAATTATATATTTGTTGTGCTTTAACACTTAATATATTAAAAATGTAATAATATATGGAAATATATTTTAATTGATTTGTATTAACACCATACATACCTGTGTTTAAGGTTATAAACATGTTAAAAAAATTATACAAAATATTTATAAAAGTTAAATTATCTCCTAGTGCATATGACATCGCACCAAATAAATAAGATTCTAATATTTTTGCTAACGATATATATATAAAAATATCCCAAAACATTTTTATATTATTTGGATGTAAATTACATGTCACTAATAACATTAAACCAGTATATACAATTGATATAATCGTATACACTGTAAAATACATAAAATTAAAAATAAAATGAGACATTACATTCGAACTGTCTGAAAAAACTACAAATTTATAACTATCACGATATTTATACATAAATAACATAGTGATTGCATTTAATTTTACGACAGTAATACTAATAATGTTCATCATAATTGTATAACCTTGTAAACTATTAATACCAAAATCAGTTCCATAAAAAAATAATAAATATAATGATATACACAAAAAAGTATATATAATTGATGCTTTACTTAAATTTATATCTCGATATAACATCACAAATGCATTATAAAAACCATTTATTATTTTATTCACCAAAGTAATATCATTGGTTGGTTTTTTTTGTTTGATTACGGTTTTATTGTTTACATTAATTAAACCATCCATTTTTTTTTCATATGATAAATTAAATATATCTAAATATAAATTATGATATCCATTTATATAAAAATTAAAATCAGATTTAACAATATCACGTTTACTTAATTCATCATTATTAGTTTTATTTAATTGTATATTTACAACAATTTCACAATATTTTTCAAACATTAAATAAATATCATTGTCTAACTCAAAATCATATCTATAATATAACATTTGATTTTTTTCATTGTGTTCTCGATAAATATTATTTAAAGTTTCATTTATAACATTTTCCATGAAATTCATAGTTTCATCAATTGTTAACATTTTTACATATTCTTTTGATAATATATATTTATACATGTTATTTTCATCATCAACAATTAAATGACTTTGTTTAATTGTTTCTACATTTATAATTGCTTCTGATAATTCTAATAGTTCCAAAAATACATTTTCAATAATGTTAAATGTTTTATAATATGATTCTAATGATTGATTAGATGTATTTTCTAAATATATTTCTAATGATTCTATATAAATATTAAATATAAAATCAAATGTATTAAGATGATCTATTAAATTTATTTTCGATATTACTTTAAAAAATTTTTTGATAGAACTTATTTTATATAAATATTGACATGATTTTTTAAATGGTTCGATATCAGTTATATTTTTTTTATTTGGTTTATTTGATATATTTGATCTATTTGCATTTAAATCAAGTGATTTTGAGATAGTATTTATATTATATGCAATTTTATTGACTATATCATTTATTTCTGAATATTCAAAAGTATATTTATTTATAAGATAATTTTGTATGTATTTTTTATAATTTTTCAAAATATTTAATAACTTTTTGTCATAAATTGAATTTTGTTTGATATATTTACAAATGGTGTAATAACTTTTTGTTTTTGAAATAAAATCTGTTTTATCATAAAATTTGTCAATTTGTTTAATTATTTTATTATCATTCAAATAAAAATCATAATTTATTTTATTATATTTTATTGTACTATCGATTTTTTTCATATATTCGACAATTATATTATAATATTTATTATCATTTGATAAACTAATAACAATCAAATAAAAATATTTATCATTTATATATTTCTTTATTGATTTTTTATTGATTTCACATGAATTAAATATCCTTATTTTATTTAATCGATACATTAATTCTGAAAAAATTCTAATGTCATTATTACAATTAATAAATATTTTATCAATTATTTCTTTCATAGTTTGTTTATTGCTATAATTATTATAATTATATTTTTGATAAACTAATTCAAATATTTTTTCTAATAATGCATGTTCAAATGTATTATCACTATTATCGTTTAATGATAAATATTGATTATTTGGTTCCATATATATGTTAAAATTTGTATTTTCATGATTTCGTTTGATATAACTAGTTATAGTATAGTTATTAAAACAAATTATTTCATTATTCGATAAAATTATCATTTTATCATCATTATTATTATTTATATATGATAATTTTAAATTTGACATAAATGATAACAAACGTGTATTTTCATCTACAATTTCTCTATTCTCAAGTAAATATTTTGTAACTATAATAATATTTTTTTGTTCATCTATAAATTTATGTAATAATTTAATTCCATTTTTTTTATCAAAATAATAACCTATTATTACTTTCGATTTTCCATATTGAGTTATAAATTCTTTATACACATTATTTTTATATCTTATATCAATTTCTATTTTACCATCATTCAAAATTACTAATCTATCAAATTTATTAAATGATTCATCTGGAGGATTATGTATTGTTAAGATTGACGGGATACATTTATTTTTTAGATCATACAATCTATCTAAAATTAATTTACAAGATGATATATCAATATTACTCAATGGTTCATCTAAGATAATCAATTTATTACATAATTTGTATTGATTAGTATTTTTATCAATACAAAATTGATTATTATGTAAATAATTAAAGATTTCGTTTTCATTATATATTGTATTAAATAGACCATTTTTATTTAAAATATTTATTAATGATAATAATGTGGGATTAATTGGATATTCAATATAATTATATATTTCTTGTTCATTATCTTCAATATCATCTATACTAATATTTTTATATTGATTATTGTATATAATTAATTTATTTATAAATGATGCAAAATTTTCATTTGTGATTATATTTTCATATGAAATATTTGTTATACTACTTATGCTATCGCTTTTTTCTTTTTCTTTTTCTTTTTCTTTTTCTTTTTCTTTTTCTTTTTCTTTTTCTTTTTCTTTTTCTTTTTCTTTTTCTTTTTCTTTTTCTTTGATATTTTTTTTATGTTTTATCCGATTACAAAAATGGTTGATATCATTAAATAATAATTGTAATTGATCAAATGATTGTGTAAATTCAATATATTTTATTGTATTTATTAAAGTAGTTAATCTTGATAATTGTCCAGTTGATAATGACTTGTGTGTAACATCTCCAACATATCTATTATTTATATCACCAAGACCATATTTTTTTAATAATATTGATATTTCGTTATTGTTATAATTTTTGTTTAACCATAAATTAATTGTTTCGTCAACTAACAAATAAGAATTAAAAGTTGCATCATGAGGAACTATTTTTATGTCTGTATTATTGAATGTTAGATTATCATATACAATATTATAACCATTTAACGATTCTACATCATATATAAAATTTAATAAAGTTGTTTTTCCACTTCCAGAATATCCTGCCATTGCGATAATACCGTCTGTATTATCGACCATAAAATTAATATTTTGTAATATTTTTTTATTATTAGCAGAAACAGTAAGGTTATCTATTTCAAATAATTTATAAAATATTTGGTTATCATATTTAGAAATAAATGATGTATTATTTGATATTTCGCTGTTAAATATATTTTGTGGATTATTATTTCCTAGTTCTATTTCTGAAGTTAAATTTACACTATCATCCGAAAAATTTGAATTATTTGTATTTAAATTGAAGTAGTTAAGTATAGATTTTATCATTATCAGATATATAATTAATAATTAAATAAATTTAACGAATAATTAAACACTAATTATAATTTTATCATTTTGTGATTTTATTTCTATCAAAAGCAATAAAATATTTTTATAAAATGTTAATCTATCATTTAATCTACTTTTTAATAAATATGGCATTATTTGTTGTTGTTGTTCAAAATTATAGTAAATAATATAAAATGTGTTAATCATTTGGTCAATTATATTTACTTTGTCAATTGATAATATCTGTTTATTTTTTTTTATAATATTTTTATATGAACTATCCGTTTCTAATTTATTTTGTGGATTATTACAATAATTATAAATATCATTTTTATCAGGCAAATATAAATCTATTTTATTATCAATAGATTTATATGTAAAAATATATCTTTTATGTTCAATTTTTGTAATATCTAATATTTGTTTGTACAATGATACTAAATGGTTATAATTAAATTTATTTGTATTTAAACCATTTTTTTTTAAAAAAAATGGTATATATGATGATTCAATTTTATTGTAATTTTCATCAATTTCTATAAGAAGGTCATTAATTTTTTCTAATAATAAATCATAAAATAATATATTATCAGAACAATAAATATTTATAATTGCTTCCTGAATATTAATTGGTTTTTCAAAAAAGATATAAGGTGGTGATTGCATATCAGAAGTAATAAAATTAATTTTATCATATAAATTTTTATGATGTATATTTTTATCAAATGCTAACGTATTATTTGGTTTTATTTTATTTTTGTTATAATTGTAGAGAAAATAAAATGGATTATTCTTTTTTCAAACAATCGAAATATCTATGTTATACAAATTTATTATATTTCTTGATATTTTGTCACTTGAACTGTAACACGTTTTGGTTTTTTATTATTACTATTTTCGCTATCATTATCAGTATATTCAACATCATCATTATTATCCTGTTTTTTTTCTACGATGTCTTGATCATCCGTTTCAACATTAATATTAAATGTATTTTTGTAAAAAGTAAGAATATTTTTACAGAATGGTATGCCACATTTACAATCTCCTTTCATACCATTAATTAAAAAAACAGCAAGTGAATTCCAATTTAATGATTTTACGTCATCTCTTAATTCAATTATACTTTTTGATGCATTTTGTGCAAGTTTGTCTGCAATATCATTACCTAACCAAATATCATATTCATTTGAATTTTTATTTTTTGGTTCTTCCATATGTGAATTAATATGTTTGAAAATAATTGGATATTTTTTTGTTAATTGAATTAGTCTATACACTAACCAAATATTATCTACACATTTACCATTTGATTTTTTCCAATTATTTGAAATCCATGATTTATACCAAGTAGTTGCACAGTCCATTACATATTTCGAATCAGTATATAAATATATAGTATCATCTGTTAATTCAATAGCAGTTTCAATTCCAACAATTGCCCCAATTAATTCAGAAATTTGATTAGTTACTTTAATTTTATCTGTTGATTTTAATGAATATGCAATAGACATTGAATCAATTTCACCTTGTTTTGGTATATATATGGCAAAACCACCAAATGCATTTTTTTTTCCATTATTAATAGTCGAACCATCTGTAAATATAATCATTATACTATAATATATTGACATATATAAATATATTGTAGTAAACTAAATAATCAATTTTTTTATAATTATAAAAAAATTGAAAAAAAAAAATTATTTAATGTCTTTTATATAATGAAGATAGGCATATAGCCTACGAATTTATAAAAATGTCGTCTTATTATAACAACTCACAAAACTCGCATTGTTTTGGTTCATCTTCAGATATATCATTTAGTCAAGCATATGCATATTTTAAAAATATAGAAAATAATTCATCCCATTATGGGCAATGTAGTTATTCCTCTCCTAATTTTACTAATAATTATAACCTGGGTGGTGTCCGTGGTTGCATGGGTACTGCATCATCCAGCTTATCCATGTTAATTACAATTCAAGCACCTAAATAGCATCTATTCATAATAGATAACAATATCATTTTTTTTAACTTAATATATTATTCACTAGTTAAATCTCATGTATTTTATTACATGATTTATCATACATATTATACGTTTCCAATATTTTTTTTAAATCTTTAATGGAACTTCTTTTATTTACATCGCATAAGGTATTGTCTAATATCGTAAATACATTTTTTTTTAAATCTTCTGATAATTCAATGTTATCATTTTTAAATAATTCATCATGTGATATTTTTTCAATTTCCTGTTTAACTCGTAAATTATTTTTATCATCATAAAATTTATTATATCGTCTCCCATTCTTATATACACTTGCATTAATGTCTGTTATTTGATGTATCCAATATAAATGATGTGTATCTGTACAATATTCTTCATCCTTTTCTGGATCAAATAATATATTTCCTGTTATCATTTCATAATATACACAACCAACTGACCATATATCAACATTACTTGACCATGTACAACCTAATATCACTTCGGGTGCTCTATAATATCTAGTTTGGATTTCATCGTTTCTTCTATCTTTGTCACATATTTTTTTAATAGTTCCAAAATCTGATAATACATATGTTGAATTCAATAAATTATAATGTTGTGTAAAATTAAATGTTTTAGTATAATAATTTGGTTCATATAATGTTTTTTCATTATCAATATCATCAACATCTTCACGATAAGTAACATAAATATTGCATATTATTTTGAATTCTTTTATTAGTATCTTTGAAATTTTTTTGAAAAATGATTTTCTTTCTTTGTTAAATTTTTTTTTATTCTCATTAAATAATTTTGTTTTACTATTTAATGTGTCTAAATGATTCTTTTTTTTTAATTCATTTAAAAAATCATTTATATTTTTTGCTTGTGATTCATCTATTAAATCTTTGAATGATTTAAATACCGGATTCAAACCTTTGATTAAAATATTTTCCATTTTAATATCAGTGTGAATATATCCCATATTATTTAATGTTTCTAATCCACATAATAAATCATATGTTATCTTATTTGCAATACCTACACTAAATCCATTATCATATCCACCTCTTTTTATTAAACTCGCAACAGATCCAATATATAAATCCATTACTATACACAAATTTAAATATTCTGGTTTTAATGGATTTTCAATCTCAAAATATTCTATTATTTTAGGTAAATTTGTACTTTGTTTTGGAATTTTAGATAAAAATTTTGCTTCTTTTTCCCCATCATAAAAGTCTTCAATATGTTGAATTTTGATTGCATATAATTCGTTATCCGTAATACAATAAGATAACCAAACGGCTGAAAATGTTCCAACACCAATTTTATCAATTATAATATATTTATTTTTTATGACTAACCCTGCAAATTCTTCACCTTTTGTTTTATCATAATATGAAGAACCACTTGAATCACTGTTGTTAGATTGTGACATAATAATACAATAATAGTAAATATTAAATTATATATCTTTATCTAACTTATATTTTAACTTAATTTATACATATAATTAAATTAACCATTTATCAAAAAATTGAATAATTATTCGTATGCCATTAAATCATATCAAATAATAATTCAATGTCTATAAAACTCATTAACCATAATTATGAACTTATTGTTGCATCTTTTGAAAATCAAATATATGTTAAAATAACTAATTTAATTACTTGGTATACTTTTGAATCTAACATATATTCTTATGATATAATTAATGAATATGTCAGAACAATTGAAAATCTTTTTAATGTATTCTGCAAATGTTTCAAATTTATGGATAAATTTAAAATTGATATCTTAAATCCAAATATAAAAACGTTTAATAATAATGATGATTATATTGTATTGAAATTATTAGAACAACATGATAATATTATATTAACAATTTATTATAATCTAACAATAAGATTTGAATTTAATATTGAACTCAAAAAAATACAAAATTCTGATTGTAAAAATAAAGTAATTACACAATTACAAATAAAATTAAATAACAAAGATATACAATTAAATGAATTGCAAAATAAAATTAATGTGCAAAATGATGATTATAATAAATTACAAAATAGTTTAAATGAATCACAATTCAAATTAGATAAATTACAAAATAGACTGGATGAATTACAAAATAATTCAAATGAAGAAAATATTGATCCAATAAATGTAGTTGATGTTGCAATAGGTAAATATAATTGGAAAAAAATAGTTTATTGTAAATCTAATATTGAAATATTAGATGTTTCAAGTATTACATTAAACACCAAATTGACGGAATTATATAAACTCAAAAGATTGATATTTCGTGGAGATGAAGAAATTACTAATTCTACTTTGGAAGAATTAATAATTTATGGTCATCAACGTTGGTCAAGCTCAGGATACCGCCCCTATTATTTTTATATTCCTAATTTATCGGGTATTCTAAGATTAAAACGTCTTGAATTTAATAAATGTCATCATATTGACACGTATGATTATAAAAAATGTCATCATATTGACACGTATGATTATAATCATAGTATATCATGTTTAATACATTCAATTAAGCATCATCCAAATTGTAGCAATATTGATTTAGTTTTTTCTGATAATTATAACGAAGCATCACCAGGTGGTAGAATAATAAATGGAATATTTGTATCAGAATATGAAAAATTTCTTAATTTAGGTCTTAAATCGGTTACAATATATTAATTTATAAACTATTATTTTATTATAGAAACTACAATATGATATATAATAAAAAAATTGAAAAAAATAAAGTATATGAATCATATATACATATATTTAAGTATATTATACAGCCATGTCGTCATTTACAACTGGTAAATCTTCTGCGTATTCGGGAGATGAATGGAAAACTGTAACTGGGAGACCAAAATACAGTAAAAGCGATAAACAGTCGCAACCAAAAAAACTAGTGGATAAAGAAAAAGAAAAACCACCAGTCTTTTTAAATATGAAAATGATAAAACTCGATGTCAATAACACAACAATACATCCAAAAGTTTACAACTATATCGTTAACTTATTGAGCTGTTGTGATGACAACGATGTAATTTACAAAACTATTACAATTGGTATTAATCAAACTGATAAAATCATGGCACTTGCACAATTGTTCTTTGTTTGTGTTAGACGTGATAAAATATCAATTATGCAAAAAATCATGGATCATCCTATAGTAACAAACTCCGACTCAACAAAACATTTTATCGTAAACGCATATGACAGAGGTTATACCCCTGTCATGCGCGCCGCATATGTCGGATCATCTAAAGCAATTAAATTATTATTACATTGGGGTGCTGATCCAAATCCTATAAACATCGATGGCGAAAATATCTTTGATGCACTTAATGCAGGTCTTCGCGATGCTATTAAAGCAAATCCTTTGTTGGAAATTTTTGAACGTCCTAAATTTGAAGAAATTAGGACGTTTCTTACAAATCTACATTTAAACGAAGAAGTAAAATTGGACACTCATGATCCAATACTTGAGCAATTACATAAACCAATCGAAACTAATAATACAGATAACACATGTAAACAAATTACATTATCTGTTTTGGACATTGATGGTGAAGTATCTATTGAAAGTCAAATTGATAATACTTTAATATCTGCAGTTGAAGATTACAATATCAACTTATTATCACGATTATTTAGCGATATTAAAGAATTGTTAAATGAAGGTCATTTGGAAAAAAGTATCATCAATGATATTATTGATAATTATCGTGATATCTTAGAAGACGAATTTCCAGAAGAATATGCACAATTAAATGTCTAAATTACATTCATTTTTTTATTCCATTAATTAACAAATTTATAATTTATCAAATGATTGATTTAATTTTTTTATAACTCTTTTTATTTCTTTTTTATCAATCACAAATGAATGTGTAATATTAAGCTTAATTGTATTTTTTATATTTTCATTAATTAATTCTTCATAATAAAATTTAGGATTCCAACCATCATTTGATGCCAATAATAAATATCATTATATTTGTTCATTATTTTTTTGTCAATTGGTTTTGATACAGTTTTCAATTCATCTTCAGCCATTATTAAACAATTGTTAAGTGTTCTCGGTTTAATTAAATATGAAATTCCGTTACTTAAAACCTGCTATTTCTATATAGTCTTGTTAAAGACTATTTTTATGATATTCGTATTAAGAAGCACTCCTTTACAAATTATTACAAACCAGGTTTATGAGGACATGTAACTTGCCCTAAAAAGTTTATCATATTACGTTTGTCTTTAATAATAAACTTTTTACGTAAATATTTCTTGCTCCATTTATATCCCTGTCTATTGTCAT
>Ga0169931_10004519_pt1 | contig 21648 bp, 20 predicted proteins | sample Kivu_15m_20L_FD_129675 | JGI IMG/M metagenome (GOLD analysis project Ga0169931, IMG submission 129675) | Freshwater microbial communities from Lake Kivu, Western Province, Rwanda to study Microbial Dark Matter (Phase II) - Kivu_15m_20L... | ecosystem: Environmental > Aquatic > Freshwater > Lake... | reverse complement strand
GACAAAGTTAGTCGTGTTTCCATGTCAGAGGAAAGAGGGGTTATTTTTAGCTTCTCTTTCTCTGATAAAACATCTTAACATTTAGCTCCCTATAAGTTGCATTTGTTACTTGAATTTAAGATATAAAAAAAGAGCAGATTGTATAACCTGCTCTTTTTTCGTTTTATAACCTGGAGTTCGATTTACTCGATGATTAATTTCTGTGTGCTTACCATACCATCAATGCTTACTTGTACAAAATAAACGCCAGCCTGAAGCAAAGCAGTGTTCATTTCAATAAGTTGATTATCAGCCAATACGCCATATGTTCGAGTCGATATTGTTTTTCCATTGATATCCAAAACAGCAATTTCAACCGATGCAGGATTTTCTAAGTTCAACACCAAAGTAGTTGACGTGCCCGCTGGATTTGGAAACAATGAAACCGAATTCGCGCTCATCGCATGATCATCAATACTCACCAAATCTGCAAGTTTGAATTTAGAAGCATTGTCAATTCTACCAGTCGGGTCCATCATCATGCCGATAATATTGATTTTTGTATCATCCCAAGTGGCGGGAAGTGTGAAAGTGTAAGTTCGAGAATGTGTTTCACCGGCATTCACAAGCGCAGGAAAACTATTGGCATCTCCAGCAAAACTTGGTTCAATTGCACGAGCTACATGGTCATATACCATCATTGAAGCTGGCACCGGATTGGGCAGCAATTCATATCCGCCCATCACACCGTTGTTTCCATTGGCATAAGCATTCGACTGTGACCAACCTGATCCAGAACCTGTTACGCCATCTTCTGTGAGCACACAAGCCAATTTATAAGCATTGCTCGCATTGGCCTGAAAATTGGCTGTTACTGTTACAGTCAGCTCACGTGTTGCAGCATTGTAGGTTTGTGTCGTTGAGATGAATGCTGTTGGAGCCGTTTGTAAACGAGCATAAAACTGATTGTACATGTTTGAAGGGTCAACACTCGTGCCGCGGTCTACAACTGCACTAGGATAGCCAGAAACCATTGCACCAATACCAGCATCATAAGTAGCAACAGTCATCGGGTCGGCATTGTGAACCGCTATTCCTATCCAAAATCCATCAAAATCTTCCTCAAATCGATCCATAAAAACAGCTCCTCTCGGACACCATTGACACCATGTGCCTGTACCCTCTTCACCTACAACCATTTTACCTGTTGCTGGCACAATTGGATTCACTTGAATGGCAATCGTATTGTCTGTTGAAACATCATCCGTTCCTCCGTTCACATTGCTGATTGTAAGCGTTGCCGTATTGTTGCCTGCAACCAAACTCACGTTTGAAAAATTCACAGTATAATGAGCTAGAGATGCAATATTTACGCCTGTAATGTTTTGCACATAATCCATTCCATTATAGTTCAAAGTAGCTGTAAATGAAGTGATTGCACTTGTTCCACCGTTGGTAACCGAAGCCTTTGGAGCAAGAACTTGACCAGCAATGTTTCCTGTCATGTTCAAACCACTCGCCACAGCATTCACATTGGAGAAAGTGTAAGGTTGCACATCGACCACAACATCATCTACATAGTAACGCGCATTGGCATTGTGCGGGTAAAAATTGATAGATGCCACGCTGTTTAGACCATTGATCCAAACACCCGCAACATTCCCATTGACCAAAGCCTTCCAAACTCCTAAGGTTAAATTGGCTTCAATGCGAAAAGTAAACCACGTTTCAACAGGATAAGAACCCGTTGCCAATTCGGGTGTGATGCCATCATCAATAGAGAAAGTGCCATCTGCGGCGTTCCAATTCAAACCCCAAGTAACTCCTGGATTTAGCGCCGATTGAAAATTAATATAGGCTTGTTTTCCTGCTGGAATATACATGGCGCATTCAAAAGTCAATATGCCAGAATTGTAAAGCTGACCCAAATTCAACAAAACGTCTTGTGGTCCTCCATTGGTCGAATTTGAATTCAAATACAATGATTTTGAACCGCTTTGAGCTTGAGCAGTAGAAACAACACCATCCTCTGCTCCGCCCTCTGTGCCAGACCACGTAGTCCATTGACTGGATTGAGGTCCTAAAGCCCCGGCGTTGTACGATTCAAAGTTGTCAGAAATAAGCTGCGCATGGCTCACATGGATTCCAAACGCAAGTGTCAAAAGTGTAATAGTTTTCTTCATGTTTTTCGATTTTTGTCAAATGTAGAATTAATTTTCTGGTTTTGAGTCATATTTCTGCTAGCTCTTTGTAATCCTATTGTACGGTCAGGTCGATTTATAAAATTTGCTGAGCGTTGAATATAAGGAACATTCCTTAAACAATAAGTCAGGGAAAACGCATTTAAAAAATTAACTCCGTAGGAGTGACATAATAATAGAGGCAAGCGCTAGCTTGCCGTAATAACGAAGGATGATTATTTGTTTTGGCGTGTGTTTTTGAATAAAAACCATTACACCACGAAGTCGCACCGCAGGTAAAACAATATGATGAAGTTTAAATGCTTTTGCCCTGAACAATAAGTAGACAATGTTGCTAATTGACAACGTAAACCGTTATTTTTGCACCATGATTTACTGTAACAAACTCAAACAGCATACAGGACTTTCGTCTGAAATAAAAAGTTTCAATGCCATTCTTTTGTCCATTTTTGTTGCTGTTCTCTGGGTTGGATGTGTTCAGCGTCCCGAAAGTCAAGGAGATGAAAAAATACATGTAGCCAAATTTGAACCCTTTGAAATCAAATATGCTCGAGGGTTTTCAGTTCATCAAAGCGACACCAGCGTGTTTGTTTTGATTCACGACCCCAGCACGCGGCAAGTCATTGATTCTGTAAATGTTACCGGACAAAACCCAGATGAAGTGCGATATTTCAATCGATTGGTTGCACAATCTACAACACACTTTGCCTTTTTGCAAAGCCTAAATAAACTCGATGGTTTAATGGGCTTATGCGGAATTAAATATTTGGATTCGCTTCAGAAGAAAGCCATACGCTCAACGTCTGAAATATGTAATGCGCAGGGAATTGATTTGGAGAAAATTGTGAACCTCAATGCCGATTTGGTGTTTTTGTATCCGTTTGGAGATAAGGACAAAGAACAACTTCAGCGATTTGGCATCTCCACCTTATTTTTGACAGAATATTTAGAAACATCGCCACTTGCTAGAGCCGAATGGTTGAAATTTTTTGCTTTGATTTCAGGTCAAGACCCCAATGCAACAAGTTTCGAGCAAATTGAAAACACGTACCTCAGTTTGATTCAAGATAAGCGCGAAAAAAAGCACCATGAAACAATTAAATACCGGAATCAGGGCATTTTCAACGATGAAAAAACCAAACCGAGACCAAATTCTGTTGCTTTTAACTTACCCTATGGCGATACTTGGGATATGCCCTCAGGAAATTCAATTAGTGCGACCTTGGTAAAAGACGCTGGATTGAATTATTTTTTACGCAGCAAAACTGAAACAGGCAACTTGCTTTTTAGATTGGAAGAAGCTTACCACCATTTAGGAATCACTGACTACTGGGTAATCGTTGCAGAAAGACCAAAAAATTTCAGTCTCGAAGATTTAAAAAAAGAAAATCGCATTTATAGCACTTTTCCGTCCGTTCGATTTAACAAAGTCATTTTCTGTAACACAAGTACAACACCCTATTTTTCGCAAGGCCCCATAGAACCACATATATTACTACAAGATTTGATCAATTGTATTGATGGGAATGACACCACCAACAAATATTTCTTTTTATTGAGGTGATTCGACGCTAGTCACCAAATTTATGCACATCTCGTTGACGTTCTTCAATTTCATCTTTAACTCGCTCGATTGTTTTGGTTAAAATGAATACATCGGGCGTTACATTCTTTTGAAGCCAGTGATAGGAATCCACTTCACCATCAATGGCTTTGGCCATATGAAGATACACCTGCATGTTGTATTTTTCCAACCACTTCAGCGCTGATTCATTGCCTTCTGCTGCATTTATAAAAGCCATCAATTGAGGATATCCATTTTGCAAAAGCCAAGACCGCGCTTCATCATTCAAGCGAATGGCCCAACACGCCACAGCCAATTCTTCGAATCCATTTTTAGAGAGCCATTCCAAAATTTCTTTATTGCCCTCAATGGCTTTCGACCATGCCAATACAATCTTAGGATGATAATCTACTGGATTCATCACCAATTTAGATGAGCCTACCTCCGACTTTTCTGGTTTTTTTTTAAAAAAATTAAATGCCATACCTTCAGTTTATGAACGGTCTGAGCCCAAAATATTAATCGAACTCAGGTTAGCACAAAGATAATGCGAAAATAAATGATTTCCAGTACACTTTCGAAACATAAAAGGTCTGTAATCGTTAAATCACAAATAAATACTATTTAACAGTTGCAATTCAATAGAAATTGTAGATTTGCAGCGAAATTTTTAGTCGTATTCTTAATGTTTATTTAACGAATTATTTAATAAAACCAAAGAAAACAAGTAATACAATTTGACCATGAGCACCGCTGAAAAAAAGAAGCCAAGCATGTACGAAAGTGTGCAAAAACAATTCGATGCTGCTGCTGACAAAATGGGCTTAAACCCAAACATCCGCAAGATTCTTGCAACAACAAACACTGAAATCATCGTGCACTTCCCCGTGCGTTTAGATGATGGCACAGTAGAGGTATTTACAGGATACCGAGTTCAACACAACAACGCCCTCGGGCCATACAAAGGTGGTTTACGCTACCATCCTGATGTAGATATCAACGCCGCTAAGGCTTTGGCTACTTGGATGACGTGGAAAACATCCTTGGCTGGTTTGCCTTATGGGGGTGGTAAAGGTGGGGTTCAACTAGACCCTAAGAAATATTCTGCTGGCGAATTGGAGCGCATCACGCGTCGATTCACTTTCGCTTTGGGCGATAATATCGGTCCAGAATATGACATCCCTGCTCCAGATGTAAACACCAATGCACAAATGATGGCTTGGATTGCCGACACGTATATGTCGACAAAAAATCCAAATGAACGTTCTAAATTCGCGCACGTAGTAACGGGCAAACCTGTTGGTTCGGGTGGATTAGAAGGTCGCGACCGCGCTACTGGATTTGGTGTTGTGGTTACCATCAAAGAATGGGCACGTTTGAGAAATATTGATCTTAGAGGAAAAAAATACATCGTTCAAGGTTACGGAAATGTGGGTCAATGGGCTGCTCATTTCATGAAACAAGAAGGTGCAATTCTCGTTGGTGTTCAAGATGCTTCTGGCACCATCTACAATGAGCACGGCATGGATGCTGATGCACTATTGTTGTATGCCAACACGAACTCAGGTGGCGTTGGGGGTTACCCTGATGCGCAAGAAATAGATGGTTCTACTTTCTTCAGCTTGGATTGTGATATTTGCATTCCAGCAGCTTTGGGTAACCAAATCACTGAAGAAAATGCACATTTGATTAAAGCCAAATTAATTGCTGAAGGAGCAAATGGACCAACAACGCCAGAAGGAGACGCTATACTGTTCTCAAGAGGCATTGATATTATTCCAGATATTCTTTGTAATTCAGGCGGTGTAATTGGAAGCTACTACGAGTGGTTGCAAAACAGAAACGGCGAAATTTGGTCGATGGAAGATGTAATTGTGCGTCTTGAAGCTCAAATGAAACGTTCTTTGGCCAATGTAGTGAAGGTTGCAACTGAGTATGATTGCGACTGCAGAATGGCTGCATATATTCAAGCAATTAAGCGAATCGAACTGGCTTACACACAACGTGGTGTATTCCCATAAATAACAATGTTTTGAATCGTATTGGAATATTAAAAGAACAAAATGGAGACCCTAGAGTATGTCTGGGGTCTCCTACTTGTAAAAAGGTAATCCATGATCTGGGTTACGAGGTTTATATTGAAACCAATGCCGGTGCTTCTGCTGGTTTTATGGATGCTGATTACATTGATGCTGGGGCAAAAGTGATGTCGCGCTCCGAAGTCACGGATTCTTGCGATATCCTCATGTTTATCAATCATTTCCGCTTGCCGATTTGTTTCAATACCAATAAAACGCTTATTGGTATTGTAAATCCGCTATTCAATCACCACAAACTGAGTGATTTTTATTGTAAAGGACTTGATTTATATAGTTTGGATTTATTGCCCCGCACGACCAAAGCACAATCGATGGACGTTCTTTCTTCAATGCAGTCATTATCAGGCTATAAGGCCGTTATCAAAGCTGCTGAACTAAGCAACGCTGTTTTTCCGATGTTCACAACAGCTGCCGGCACCATTCAACCCGCGAAAGTACTCATTCTCGGTGCAGGTGTTGCAGGACTTCAAGCCATTGCCACAGCCAAACGATTGGGCGCTGTTGTAGAGGCCTTTGATGTGCGCAAAGCTGCTGGCGAAGAAGTTCGAAGTCTTGGCGCAAAATTCATAGAAGTTGAAGGCGCTGCCGAAAATCAACAAGCGGGTGGATATGCTGTTGAGCAATCAGAAGAATATCTTCAAAAACAACGCGAGTTAATCGACAAACATGTGGCTAGCGCCTCAGTAGTGATATGCACAGCAAACATTCCAGGAAGAAAAGCGCCACTTTTGGTTGAAGCCGATTCTGTGTATAAAATGAAATTTGGATCGGTAATTGTTGACCTCGCTTCCGAACAAGGTGGCAACTGTGCGCTTACCAACAACGATCAAATTATTGATGTGAACGGCGTAAAAATAGTTGGCTCATCCTATTTGGCGCGTGAAATTCAAACCACCTCAACACAAATGTTGTCGGGTAATTACTATCAATTCTTAAAACATTTCAAATCCGTACTTAACGATGGCGTTGAAGACGACCCCATTGTGAGCTCTTGTCACGTGATAAATGATGGTGCAATCATTAATGATCGTGTGAAAAGTTTTATGCAATAATTTTTCTCCTTGATTTTTTTCTTAATCTTGTCACATGATTGATTTTTTTAACGCAAACGAGCAAATGATATATTTCCTCGTATTGTGCACCTTTTTGGGTGTCGAATTGATAGCCAATGTGCCCGCTGTTTTACACACCCCTTTGATGTCGGGTGCCAATGCCATATCAGGAATTATCTTGGTTGGTGCCATCATTATTATGCTCAAAATAGATGAGTCGGATTATCTGAGTTTAGCAATAGGCACTGTTGCTGTTTTCTTAGGCATGCTCAACATTGCAGGTGGATTTTTAGTAACTGGCAGAATGTTGCAGATGTTCTCAGGCAAGAAAAAATCAAAATAAGTTTCCATGATAGCACTTGTAAATTTCACTTATTTGATTGCCATGCTTGGATTTGTGATAGGACTAAAATTCCTGTCATCTCCAAGTCGCGCTAAAAATGGAAACCTCATTGCTGCCGGAGGTATGGCACTTGCAGTGTTGGCCACTTTGGTAGGACTTTTCTACGGCGTTGAAATTTCCGTGGTCAAAATAAGTCTGATTTTTATTGCCATAATTGCTGGATATTTGGTTGGAAAACGCATGTCCGACAAAGTTGAAATGACCGAAATGCCTCAGTTGATTTCGTTTTTCAATGCTATGGGCGGTGGTTGCGCCATGCTCTTAGGTATCATTGAATCGCGCTTAGATGATGCTCCTTCTACATCGAATCTATCCCTGATGTGGGCAGGATTAATTATTGGAGCTGCTTCATTTTCAGGAAGTATTGTGGCGTATAGAAAACTTTCTGGTAAGCAAAAAGACAAAAAAGCAGCTTGGATCATGTGGCTTTCTCGGATTTTATTGCTCGTGTTTATAGCCGCACCCGTATTATACGTTTACGACCTTATTCCTCAAGAACTGGAGCTCATCACAATTCTGCTTTCGATTCTCGGTTTGGTCTATGGAATTATTTTCGTGTTGCCCATTGGTGGTGCCGATATGCCGGTTGTTATTTCTCTGCTGAATTCTTTAACTGGCGTTGCAACTGCTTTGGCTGGAATTTTATACGATAGCAGTATCATGATAGCGGGTGGTATTTTTGTTGGTGCGGCAGGTGTGCTGCTGACCCTATTGATGTGCCAAGCCATGAACCGCTCACTGCTGGCCGTAATTGGAGGCAAATTCAAGGCTTCCAAAGGTCCTGTGGGTGAAGAAGAAGAAATTGAAATCAAAACGACATCATTTGGAGAGGTGGCTACTAAACTGGCTTTTGCACAAAAAGTAGCCATTATCCCAGGATATGGTTTGGCGGTGGCTCAAGCACAACATCTCTGTAAACAATTGCAAAGTTTATTGGAATCTAAAGAAACTGAGGTGCATTACATCATTCATCCTGTGGCTGGTCGAATGCCAGGACATATGAACGTGTTGCTGGCTGAAGCCGATGTGCATTACGATATCCTCAAAGAAATGGATGCCGTGAATGACGACATGAGCAGCTACGATTTGGCGATCATTATTGGTGCCAACGATGTTGTGAATCCAGCCGCAGAAACCGACGAACACAGTCCAATTTATGGTATGCCCATCATCAGAGCCTACAATTGCCGCGAGGTTGTTGTAATCAAGCGCGGAATGGCCAAAGGATATGCTGGTGTGGAAAATAAACTTTTTGGCTACGACAACTGCCAACTCTTGTTTGCCGATGCCAAAGACGCTTTGACAGGAATTACCAACGAATTGAAAGTACTCTAAAGATGCTTGAAAAGCTCATCAATCCTTGGTTAGCGCTGCATTTCTTGTTGATTTTCTCCTTGGTTTGCATCAGAGCTGTTTTGGCACCTATTGTGCCAGACGAGGCTTTCACTTTTTTCTTGTATGTAGAGCCTGAAACCGTATTTTATCCAGCAGCTCAAGTCGACGCCAATAACCATTATCTCAATTCTATTCTATCCATTTGGAGCACCAAACTATTTGGATTAAACGCTTTCAGCTTCCGCTTACCGAATGTCTTGGCATTTTTGGTTTATTATTACTCAGCATATAAAATAGCTTCTTTTTTCTCACAAAAATGGAAGTTTTGGGTGGCCATCTTGGCTTTCACGAGTATTTATCCGCTATTAGAATTCTTCTCATTATCAAGGGGATACGGTTTGTCTTTTGCGCTTTTACTGCTCACAATATATCAAAGTATGCGTTACCTTGATGACAAAAGGAACTGGCGTGCGTGGTGGATATTGTTGTTGATTTTCTTGACACTTTTCGCACAATTAAGTCTTTTATTTACTTCTATTGCGCTCTTTTTTGTTGCGGCAATTTCCTACATCAACAACTCATGGAAAAAATCCAAGTGGCTTTGTTTGGCTTATTTGCTTTTGGGAAGCAGACTCCTATTGCTTTTTACGCTACACATCAAAAATTTGCAAGATGGTGGATTTCTCTATTTTGGATTGAGCGATCGATTTCCACTTTATAATATTATTTCTTTAAATGAAATTCTCTTTCAATCCGACGCCATGTGGCTCTACTACACAAGTTTGATTGCATTTCTGGTCATGCTATCGGTTTTCCTGGTGTATTTTTTGAAAAGTAAATTCCAAGTTTTCACCGACAAATCGGTCATTTTTCCTTTTGTTTTATTCACGAGTATCGCTGGAATTTTGGCTGCGATTTTTGTTTTGAACGGTTCAGGACCATTAGCCAGAACAGCCTTATACCTGTATTTGCTGTTGGTGGGCACTTGGCTCTTTATGCCATCTGCAAAACCTTGGCTCAATTATTCGTCCGCTACCCTACTCCTCGCTGCATCCCTATTTTCATTCGCACAAGTCAATTTGAAGCAGGTCAATTATTGGGAAAATCATCGCGTTGACCACGAAATTTTTGATTATCTGATGCAGGAATATTCAGACGAATATCTCGTTGCTAGTTCCATTTACATCGACAGAAACCTAGAAATGGAATTGAATTATTTCCGAAAATTAGGCAAATCAATAACAATCATTGAAAACGACATTTCTAATTACGACGCTGTAATACTGACCCCGGGAGATGTAAAACGATTCCAAACCGAATTGTCAGACTTCAAATTGATTTACGATGGTGATTTGGGCGTCTCATTGTATGAAAATAAAAAACCTGACAAGCCGTATTTTGAGTTGAATACATTTGATATTCAACAAGGCACAGGCAATCCAGAATACATCAACGTTTCAACCTACCAGTTTGGGGATAGTGTGCCAAATCCACGTGTGTTTTTTTTATCTGGCACGATGAAAAGCATAAAATCAACTAAAACAGCTTCTTGGAACTTGGTAGTGCAATTTTTTGACACCTCTGGCGCTTATGTTCATGCGCGCTATTTTCCGATTAACCGCTTTGGTAGTAGCTGGAATAAAAATCAATTGTGTCTATTCCAAATTCCAATTGCGGAAATTCCAGAAAACACAAGTGAAATCAGGATTTTCATGTACAATCCTTTACAACTCAACGTTGATGAAATAAAAATACAGGGGGCGCTTAAAGGTGCTTTTTGAGGTCTTTGGCCAAATTATTTAAAATCAAGTTCGTCGCACCAGTTTTCGCATTCATGAAATTCACTGTTTCAGCTTTAAGTTGATCGTAGTTCGCTGAAATAAATTCCTTTTTCTCCAACAATTCATCGATTGACTGCACAGAAAATCCAATTCCAGCATCAATAAACTCTTGACCCTCAGGAAATTTTTCATAATGCGGACCAAAAATCACAGGCAAGCCAAAAATGGCAGGTTCAAGAATGTTGTGTAAACCTTTCCCAAAAGCACCACCCACATAGGCCATTTGACCCACAGCATACACATTTGCCAACATGCCAATACCATCCAAAATCATAACCCTTTTGTGGGCCAAAGTTTTGTATTCATCGTGGTGAGAATAGCGAAAATTAGGAACGGTGAGTGCAGCTTCAAGATCTTTAATGCTTTTAGAATCAACCTCATGCGGGGCAATAATCACTTTTTCGCTAATTGTGCCATCGTTGATTTTCGGAAATATCATGTGATGCTCCATGGGCCAAGTACTGCCCAAAACTAAGACTTTTTCACCATTTACAAAATCCAACAATACTTGATTTTCTTGCACACATTGGGCATTTTGATAGACCCGATCGAAGCGCGTATCACCGCAAACGCTCACATTGGTAAGTCCGATTTTTTTCAACAAATCTTGACTACATTCATTTTGCACGAAAAAATGTGAAAAGCAACGCAAGGAAGCCGTGTAGAATGGATTTTTTTTGGTGAAAAATCTTTGGTTGTTTCTAAAATTACCTGAAATAAGATAAAGCGGCGTTTTACTTTCTTTCACCTCTTTCAAAAAATTGGTCCAAAACTCATATTTCACAAAAAATACAGCTTTCGGGTTGAGTGTTTTCACAAAATATCTAGCATTCGCTGGTGTATCCAAAGGCAAATAGCAAACATAATCGGCCTTCGGGTATGTCTTTCGGATTTCGTATCCGCTTGGACTAAAAAACGTGACGATTAAAGGTGTTTTCGGATATTTTTGTCTCAATGCTTCCATCAACGGACGCCCCTGTTCAAACTCACCTAAAGAAGCGCAATGGAACCAAAACCCATTTTTGAGCGTGTCTGATTTTTTCTTCAATTCCGAACGCCAAAATCTCCTGCCTTGTACCCAGAGACGCGCTTTTGCATTGAAAAGTGAAGCAAAGCGAATAGAAAAGCCGTAAAGTCTAATCCCTATATTATACAGCCAATGCATCAGTCGAAGTAGATTTTTTTAGCTTTCCGTTTATAAATAGGGATATACCAGCCGCCACGCAAACCGATTTGAAAATCCATCAAAATGCCTTCGGGTGCTGGACCTTGATCATAAAACCATGAACGTGAAAATCTTGTAAAACCTTGATTGGCATAAATACCACCATAGAAATGTATCGACCTGTTTACACTGATTTGGGAGAATCCAATGAACTGACTCAAGGACAATCCAACCGTTTGTCGGTCGTATAAACGTCTGTTATCTGCTTCAAGAATCGGAACAAAATCATAGGTGGTTTGAATGCGATATTTCATCAAAGTATAACCAGCGCCAAAAGAAAGATACAAACCCGAGTTGGGATTAGAACCAAATATCGGAATAATTTTGCCGACATGTGCATTGATATTGAAGCCTCTAGATAGTATTTGAACCACTGCAAATTGACCTTCGGCTTCTGAAATATTGCCCAAATTATCGGTCATAAAATTGAAAATGGAATCATTTTTTACTCGATTGCCAAAATAAAAATTGCCTTCAACACCATAAACCCAGTTCTTTTTGTCTTTATAACCAGCAGTAGCGCCCAATTGATTTAGGAATCCATAGCGATCTTTCATGTCGGCAAAAGGCAACATAGCGCCGTAATGCAATCCCACCATTGGCGTTCCAATCACGTCAGTGGAAACATTGCGCTGACTTTTTGCGGCAACTACCGATAAACATAAAAAAAGGGTGAGCAAAATTTTGTTCATGCTGCAAATGTATGCATTCGCAGCAATGTGAACGTAGCTGTTGATTAAAATTGTTGGCTTGTTTATTCAAAACCATCTGTTTGAACGTGAATAACAAATGATCATGCCTACCCAACCCAATATTTTGATAAACCCAAGTCGCACTAAGTTAAAAAAAAGAGATGAATTGAGAGCTCGTTAATTTTCCTAATTTTGTGGCATGAACAGTTCAGAACTACTTAAAAAGCATGATCTTCGATTAACAAAACCCCGTATGGCTGTGCTGGCCATGTTTCAGGAAAAAAGTGGAACCGCTGTTTCGATAAAAGAATTGATGGCTTCCTTTTCCGAAGAAATCGACAAGGTGACACTTTACCGCACACTTCATACTTTTGAAGAAAGTCAATTGATACATCGCATTTTTGACGATTCGGGCATGGAAAAATATGCGCTTTGTGTTGGCACATGCGAAACAGACGACCATCATGCACACCACAACCATGCTCATGTTCACTTTAAGTGCGATCGCTGTGAACAGACCGAGTGCATTGCTGATGCCGAACTGCCTAAAATTGAACTTCCCTTGGGCTATTTACCGAAAAGTACAAATTTTGTTGTGATTGGCATTTGTGCAAGATGTTCTGCCTAAACACAATCACTTTCTGGTGTTCAATCTCTTAAAATTGTAGTTATGCAAATACAAAGAATCATTTTAGGCAGTCAATCGCCTCGCAGAAGAGAATATATCCAATATTTGGGCTATCCAGTAACAACTTTAACTCCCGATGTTGACGAAGTGTATCCTGACGAACTATCTTTAAACAAGGTGCCTGAATACTTAGCGCAATTAAAAGCTAGCGCATTGGATTTGGTGCTTCAAAACGGCGATGTGTTAATCACCAGCGACACCGTAGTCATTTTGGATGAACAAATTTTGGGCAAACCTGAAAAAGCAGCTCATGCCATAGCATTGTTAAAAAAGTTGTCAGGACGAACACACGAAGTAATTTCAGGCGTTCACATGCAATCGATTCACAAGTCGATTACTTTTAGTGTTTCAACTTTGGTCACTTTTGCAGAACTTAAAGAGGAAGAAATTGAGCATTACGTTGCAGAATATCAACCCTTAGACAAAGCTGGTGCGTATGGAATTCAAGAATATATTGGTTATTTGGGCGTAAGTGAAATACAGGGTTCGTACATGAATGTAATTGGACTTCCTTTGGCACAAATCAAATCTGCGCTGAATAAATTTTAGCATAAAACAATCATAATCAGAGATTTAACACATGTACTTGCACGGTGACTTGCACGTTAATTAAGTCGCGAATAATTTAAAAAAATTAGGCTAAATTTTCAACAAAAATCTTACTGGCTTCCATTCGTGGATGCATGTATTCATCTTCATCAGAAACAGGGACAACTTTGCGGTATTCGGTTAAGAGCGACACTAAAGCAGGTGATGATTGAAGCGGACTTCTAAAAGACATGGCTTGACTGGCATTCATCAATTCGATGCCCAAAATTTTTGTAAGATTATCGAGAACCAGCAAGAGTTTGGTGGCGGCATTGGCACCCATGCTTACATGATCTTCTTGTCCATTGCTAGAATCAATCGTATCAACAGATGCAGGCGAACAAAGCTGTTTATTTTGGCTGACGATAGAAGCCTGTGTGTAATGCGGAATCATGTAACCAGAATTGAGACCTGGTTTTGACACCAAAAATGCAGGAAGATTTCGTGTGCCTCCAATCAACTTATAGGTTCTGCGCTCAGAGATACTCCCCAATTCTGCAAGTGCAATGGCCAGAAAATCCATCGACAATGCCAAAGGTTGTCCATGAAAATTTCCTGCTGAGATCACCTCATCTGTATCTGGGAAAATGGTCGGATTGTCGGTAACCGCATTAATCTCATTTTCAACGATTTGACTCACATACGACAAAGCATCCCAAGTCGCACCATGCACTTGAGGAATACATCTGAAAGAATAAGGATCCTGCACATTCACTTTTGCTTGGGCAATTAATTCGCTACCCATCAACAAAGCGCGAAATTCGGACGCAATTTCAATTTGTCCCCGTTGTTTGCGAATTTGCTGAATATTATCCGAAAAGGGTTCAATGCGACCGTCAAAGGCATCAAGGGAAAGAGCCGCAATTTTGTTGGCTGCCTTCAACAATCTGTTTGATTTCAACAAGGTCCACAAAGCAATAGAAGACATAAATTGGGTGCCATTCAACAATGCCAATCCTTCTTTGCTTTGTAGAATTATAGGCGCCAAGTTGAGTTGTTTCAATAGATCAGATGCTGGATGTTTTTCGCCTCGGTAATACAACTCCCCTTCATTGAATAGCGGCATCGATAAATGAGCCAAAGGAGCCAAATCGCCAGAAGCGCCGAGGGAACCCTGTTTGTAAACCACAGGAATAATATCGTTGTTGTAGAAATAAATCAAACGCTCCACCGTTTCCAATTGCACGCCTGAATGACCTTTTGATAAACCTAATACCTTGAGCAACAACATGATTTTCACGATGTTTTGCTCCAGTTCTTCACCCATTCCGCAGGCATGTGAACGCACCAAATTGAATTGCAATTGCGACAAATCTTCCTTGCCGATAGCCGTATTGCATAGCGAACCAAAACCCGTGTTAATCCCATAAATCAAACCATCTGATGCCGCTATTTTATCATCAAGGTACTGTCGACATTTCACAATGGCAGTGCGGCAGTCGTCGGCAAGTGCTATTTTTTTTCTTGAAAAAATCAACGATTCAATTTCAGACAAACTCAAATGAGCCAAGGTGATGTGATGAACTTCAGAATTCATGTGTTGTTCTCTTGCTAAAGGTTAATTTGATAGGACACCGTCCAATCGGCTACAAAAGTAGGAAAAAGCCAGACTTTTAAACCAAATGTTGTCGTGTCTATTTTTCAATCCAACCTTTCACCGAGCCGCAACGTCATAATGCTTAACTTTGCACATTCAAATTGCTGTACTATGATTCGATACATCCCCTTTTTAATTCCTTTTATTTTTGTGTTTTTGTCATGCGACAATGATGAAAAAATTGCCGAAGACCCCGGATATTGCGACTGCGAAATGCTGGCCATCGACAACTTGTACAATCATTTTTATTTGGAAGACAGAAATGAGCCTTATACGGGTATCTGTAAAGTCTTTCATAAAAATGGGCAATTGAAACGAGAGCAAGAAATTGTGGATGGCAAAAACAACGGCTATTACCGCGTGTTTTCCGAAACTGGAGTTTTATTGGAAGATGGTAATTTTCTCAACAACCGACACCACGGCACCTTCAAATACTTCAATGATAATGGAGATTTAATTGTGGAAGCCGAATATGAAAATGGGGTAAGAAAAGCCGGAAACGAAAGCGCAGAATAATGGAAGCAGTTAAAGCCAAAAAACACCTCGGACAACATTTCCTCAAAGATGATTCTATCTGCGACAACATTGCCAATCAACTTACGGGTTATGGTGGATATTCAAAAATCTTAGAAATTGGTCCGGGTATGGGAGCGCTTACCAAATCTCTACTCAAACGACCTGATTCTGAAGTGTATGTAATGGACATCGACAAAGAGTCTATTGTTTATTTACACCAAAATTTCAAAGAACTATCGACCAACAACAAAATCATTGATGGTGATTTTTTAAAAATAGATTTGAAAGAAATCTTTGGAGATGCATCTTTCGCTGTGGCTGGAAACTTTCCCTACAATATCTCTACACAGATTTTATTTAAAGTTTTGGAATACCGCGATCAAATCCCCGAAGTTGTGGGCATGTTTCAAAAGGAAGTCGCTGAACGCATTGCGCATCCTCCAGGCACCAAGGCATATGGCATATTGAGTGTATTTTTGCAAGCCTATTACGACATCAGCTACTGTTTTACGGTGGATGAAGACAAATTTATTCCGCCACCCAAAGTAAAATCTGGTGTAATTCACCTGACGAGAAACAAAGTTGAAAAGCTCGATTGTGATGAGAAATTATTTAGGAATTTAGTAAAAACGGCCTTCAATCAACGTAGAAAAACAATTAGAAACTCAGTGAAATCGATGACTGGTGACCGCGATACTTCTCTACCTATTTTCGATAAACGTCCTGAGCAATTATCTGTGAATGAGTTTGTTGAACTTACAAAGTACCTCTCTTAATTCTATTCGGCACAACTTTTGAAATACGCCAAATATGAAAAATTTATTCGCTATACTTTTGGTTTTCAAGATACTTGTGATTTGGTCGCAAAAAGAAGAAATCATCCATCATCATAAATTTCCAAATGGAAAAACTTCGACCATTTGTGTCATCAAAGAAGATCGGGATGGTTATGCCAAAGCATTTAATTTAAAAGGGGAGGAAATTTACATGCGCCACATTCGGAGATATGCTGGACATGCCAGTGTATATTTTACGCATCATCCCAATGGCATGGTTAAAAAAGCCGAATACTCGAGTCATCCAGATGCGGGAATTCAATGGTATCGAAGCTATACTCATTTTGATGAAAACGGCAATATTACGAGTCATATTGAAGACGATTGGGACACGCGCGTTACGGTGCCCACCCACATTTATTACGATACCACAAGGCATGTTAATCCAAGTCGCCCCAACCAACCTCAAGTGCCTGATTCTTTGAGAAGAACAGACCCCTTATCGCCAGAATTGAACCGACAACCTGTCAAACCACAAACAATCGTTGTGCCGACGCCCTTAGTTATTCCTGAGCCCATACACAATCCGCAGCCTCCGAAACCAGAAACAGTTGCGTGCGCGTCCCTTCATCAAAACAAAACGGAATTTGTGAATCATTCCAAACACACCATTTTATTGAGTGTTTCACATCAAGGCAAAGATACCGTTGTGGTGCTCAAACCTGGAAAAAAATTCGTAGGCCCGACTTATATTTCTGCGGAAATTCCCAGTCCATTGGCTCACAATGTGCGTTTTCAATTCAACCCCAAAAAGAAAAATGTGGTCATCGACAAAACAACGAGTTCGAAGGCTATTGCGCAATATGAAACCTTGCACACGGTGAACTTTTATGGGCAGCGTAAGATGAAGGGCAAGAATAGAAAATGACCTTTATCAATACTCCTTATCAATTTTTTGAGCAAATTTGAAATCAAGTTCAGTTAAACCAGCTTTATCATAGGTGCTTAGCTGGACTTTACATCGCTTATAGGAATTAAAGAAATCGGGATGATGATTGATTTCATTGGCAATGCTTGCGAGAAAACCAAAAAAGGCAACACTCTGGTCGAAGCGCTGAAAATTGTAGGTTTTAGTCAACATTTTACCATCACAGGTCCAGTTTTTTAATCTGGCCAATTCAACTTCTATTTGTGGAGCGGTTAAGAGCATCATTACTGAACTGTTGCTCGACCCTTTTTCTCTTTAGGCTCTTTCTTTTTCTTTTCTTTTTTGCTCTTTTTCTTTTTGCCCGACAAATCTGGAATCAAATCATCTTCTCCAGTAACCGGGTCCACACCTTCGATAAGCGCACCATATTCATCATATTTTCTTGAAAGCACTACTTTATCTTGGTCATATAAAATTTCCAATTGCACCCTTCCATTGGAATAATATTGTCTGAAATAGCCATGTTTTTGGCCAGCAATCCAATTTTCTTCTGCCTGAATTTCTCCACCAATGAAATAGGCTTTGAATTGACCGTTTTTCAAGTTTTTGTCATAGGTTTCTTCGCGCATGACCTGACCACTGGAGTAAAAATACTCCTGCTTACCTTGTTTAGAACCAGCCTTGTAACGCAGATGTTTAGAAACTTGCCCGTTTTGAAAATAAGAAATACTACTTCCATCGAGCAAGCCATCTTTATAATTGGCAATTTCTTTGATTTGCGATTTGGGGTAATAGACCTTGCGCGGACCGTGAAGCAAACCATTTTTGAAAAACTCCTGCGAAAGTGTGTCTCCTTTTTTAGAAAAATAAATGTGTTCGCCATGTTTTTCTCCATTCAAAAAACCCATGCGCCACGCTACCTGTGCTGTACTGTCATAATAATACGTCCAAACACCCGCCTCTTTTCCGTTGTTGTGCTCCCGAATCACTTTCATGCAGCCCGTTTCGTAGAATGTGGTATCTCTACCGTGCTCTTGACCATCTACAAAATTAATCACACGCTCGCGCATGCCACTATAGTAGCAGGTCTGACACTTCCCAGAGAACACTTTCCCAGTATTTCTCGAAAATACGCGATTTATTTCGGCGTCGTAATCTAGTTTTTCATTGCAGTCTACTACGCCAAGCAGATTATCACAATCGTTTTCCACGAAATTGGATGCTGCACGATGGTCATATTTTTCGTAGCACTGAGCCTGATTCAAAATTTGGAATTCTTGCGACCACGAAACAAAAGATGTTCCGAAAAATAAGACAAAAATGACTAAAAACTGATTATTTGATTTCATGGAAAAGGGCTTTAAATTCATCATAAACTGTTGTTTTCTCATTGGTTACAAAATTGAAGCACACCAAGACACTTCTTCCAGTACATTTTACTTTTTTATCGGCATACAATACATAATCTAAAGTGAAACTCGTGTTGCCCAAATGGTGCGGAATAATTTCTATTTCAACTTGCTCGTGTAAATACACAGGCGCCATATACTCCAACTCGTTTTTCTTTAGAATCATGCCTTTTTTTTGCCAATCCCATTTCGGACCAATGTGTTCGTGCATGAACAACATACGTGCCATTTCAAAATAGCTCAAATATACAGCATTGTTTACATGCCCCAAAGAATCGACGTCGCTAAAACGAATTTGGATAGGAAATTTAGTCTTCATGTTTGTCTAAAATTGAAAAATCTGAGTTGTTGCTTATAAATTCTGGAACCAATTCTTTCATGCGGCGCACGGTTTCCATGTTGTCTTGTTTATCAAAAATGGAAATAAGCGCTTTTATTTTTTGCACATCGCTGGCTTCTACTTGTCGCAACTTGGCTATCAAAATCTTTTGATGATGCGTAGGTAGTGTGTTTTCCTCAGAAGCCAAAAGTTCTTCATAGAGCTTTTCACCGGGGCGCAAACCGCTTACTTCAATGTTGACGTCGCGACCAAGAACCAAACCAGAGAGCTGAATCATTCTCTTAGCCAAATCAATAATTTTCACGGGTTGTCCCATGTCAAAAACAAACACTTCTCCCCCATCGCCCATCGCAGCAGCCTCCAACACAAGCTGACATGCTTCTGGAATGGTCATGAAAAATCGAGTCACCCGCTCATCCGTAACTGTAATCGGTCCGCCCTGAGCTATTTGACGCTCAAACAAAGGAATTACTGAGCCATTCGAGCCCAATACATTACCAAAACGCGTGGTGATAAACTTGGTCTTATTTTGGTGATTGGCAAATTCAACATATTGTTCTGAAATACGTTTTGTGGCGCCCATCACATTGGTTGGATTTACCGCTTTGTCTGTTGAGATAAACACAAATTTATATACGCCAAATTCAAGCGCTAAATCGGTAAGAATTATCGTTCCTTTGATATTCGTTTCCACCGCTTCAGTAGGATTGCTTTCCATCAAGGGAACATGTTTGTAAGCCGCTGCGTGGAACACATAGTTGGGTTTGAACGTATAGAACACATTGCGCATTCGGTTTTCAGAACTCACGTCGCCAATAACAATTTCAAAATCTACGCCCGATTTTTTTATTTCTTGTTGCAAATCGTATAAGGCCGATTCTGCTTGATCGAGCAGCACCAATAATTTCGGTTCAAAAAGCATGATTTCTCTTACCAAACCACTGCCAATAGAGCCAGCAGCACCCGTGATGAGTATTGTTTTGCCTTTCAATTCATTGCTAATGGCTGAATTGTTCAATTGAATAGGTTCTCTTCCCAACAAATCATCGATGCTTACCTTTTTGATTTGGTTGGTCGTGAATGAACCATCAATCCAAGTTTTTACAGATGGTACGCTGAGAACTTCGACTCCATGCGCCAAACACGTATCAATTATCTTGGTTTTGTTTTCGATTTGTGGATGCTGAATGGCGATAATCAGTTTATCAATCTCTTCTTTTCGAAATACTTGAACCAATTCAGAGCTGTGGTAAATCGGAACGTCTTCAATGCGTGTGTTTTTCAATTTTTGATTATCGTCTACAAAACCCAGGATGTTGTATTGCATAATTGGATCCTGCTCAATAGTACGTTTGGTTATCAAACCCGATATTCCAGCACCATAAATCAATACATTTTTATCCGACTGAAACTGTTTGCGGTTTTTACGGATATAAAGCAATTTAACAGCGAATCTGAAAAACAAAAGTACGGCAATGGAAGCGAGGTATTCTACAATTACAATGGATATGGGCAAAAAGTAATAACCATCATACCAAAATCTGACAGGAATTAATACAGTAAAAATAAGTGTTGATAAACTGACCGCAAGAAAAACACGTTTGATATCATTGGTGGCTGTGTAGCGCAACATCCCTTTGTGTGTTTTCATCAACAAAAATACCGTGGCTTTAACAAGGATGTAAATCGGTAGTGAAATCTTAAGCACTGGAATTTCCTGAGCCACCACATATGAATTGACTTGAATATCAAAACGAATCAGATAGGCCAAGGCAAGCGCAAACAAGGAAAGACAAATGTCAATCCAGAAAACTATCCAATGTGGAACGTTATTTTTGGGCAAAAGTTGAAGCATACCTATTTGTTGCGCAAATTTAGCGGATTTCTAGGTACGTAAGTTCAAGGGATGTAATTCAACATCAATTCAAAATCATATCTATAGCGCCGAACTTCTTGGATTTGCTGATTTGCAAAGCAGCTGAATAATTCAAAAGGAAGTCGAACACTTCTTTTCTAGGCTTAGTACTTTTTGATTCTTGTGTTGATTTAGGATAAGTGGTGTAGATGTTTTCCATCGGCTTTTAAATTTGGTTTGAATCAAAACGCTAATACTTCTTCAATATTGTTTGCAATTAGATAAGTTTTTTCAAAAAAAAAAAGAAAACAATCATAAAATACTTTTAATCAGTATATTAACTTAAATTCTGCATTCAAAACATCGTTAATGAATGTTAAAAAAACAATTTATATTTCAATTCCGTGAACCAATTTGGATTCCTTATGTTTAATATTTAGTGAACCCCTCCCCATTCTTAGGACAACTTTTTTTAATTCTTAGTTGTACTAACCGACCATTTTGGTTTGGTAATACAATTGGTTTGGAGGCACTTTTCCTATTTCTTGATGCCTTCTTTC
>Ga0169931_10004518_pt1 | contig 21652 bp, 23 predicted proteins | sample Kivu_15m_20L_FD_129675 | JGI IMG/M metagenome (GOLD analysis project Ga0169931, IMG submission 129675) | Freshwater microbial communities from Lake Kivu, Western Province, Rwanda to study Microbial Dark Matter (Phase II) - Kivu_15m_20L... | ecosystem: Environmental > Aquatic > Freshwater > Lake... | reverse complement strand
GACGCCTCCGCCGCACCGAGACTGATTGTGCCAGTTATGTTATTTATTATAGTACAATAATACTATATTCTAGCGATCGCCTGTGCCAGTTGCGTAAGTCCTGTATTATATATATTATTAATTGGATCTGCCTGGCAACATAATGTTATACTATCACTGGTTGCACATTGCACCGTGCCATTGATTCTTCTATCTAATCTATGTGCTGGGAAAACAGTCGGGGCTGAGGCGGAACAAACACAGGCTTCCCATAAAGGCACATTGCTGGAACACGTATCTTCACGCCAGCTTTTAAATACTATTGGTTGCCTGGTCAGGGTATCATAAGAAATAATCAATAACAAAGGATTGGTAATATCTAATATTTTGCTAGTGCCTAAACTTTCTTGTAGGACTTGGGCTAAACCATGAGCAGAAAACTTAGGCGCAGATAAGCCGTGTTTGAAGAATAAAGGAAATCGCCGCCATGAATAATGACTTTTGTAGGGAAAGATCCTGATGCCTTTTTGTTTATATATGTCAATAATTTCTTGGGCGGTGAGTCCGATGGCGATCGCACCTGCTAATATTGACCCGGTGGAAGTTCCGGCAATTAAGTCAAAGTATTTATTCAACGGCTGATTAATTTGTTTCTCTATAGCAGCTAGTATTGTGGCGGAAATCACTCCACGAATACCCCCACCGTCTAAACTCAAAATCCGAAACGCCATATTTAACTATACTCCCTATAACTCCTAAATCTAGGTTTAACATGAGTAAACTGGGGATTGTAACGGTAAATTTACCAGTAATGTTTTTTGATGGCCATTTTTATAATCGCCAACAGCTAACCCCCTTGTCTGAAGCCATTAGCGCTGCTCGCCGTTGATATTTCGGTCACATATTAGAACTCTACCACATCAGCCCTATTTTTTATGCTCTTTTCCCCCTACTGGTTGGCAAATTGCTGGTATGGCTTAATCCTGATTTAAACTAGGATTTACCCAATTGATATTGTTTCCATTTTTCCTGCTGATGCTGCCTTTTTTCCTCCGTGAGACTATCAAAACAGTGGGGACAAGAAATACCTTCTTCATACTGGGGAGAAGCTTTATCTTTTTCAGCAATGGGATATCCACAACAAAAGCACAATTCATGAGTACCTAACTCCAACCCATGACGGATGGCTACCCGGTCATCAAATACAAAACATTCGCCTTCCCATAAACTTTCCTCTGCTGGTACTGATTCCAAATACTTCAAAATACCACCCTTGAGGTGATAGACTTGTGCAAAGCCTTGGGATAGCATCAGAGATGAGGCCTTTTCACAACGAATCCCCCCGGTACAAAACAAGGCGACTTTTTTATGTTGATTGGGGTCAAGGTTATTACTCACATATTCCGGGAAATCTCGGAATGATTTGGTTTTTGGGTTTTGTGCGTTTTTAAAAGTACCAATATTCACCTCATAATCATTACGGGTGTCAATGACAATCACTTCCGGGTCAGAAATCAAATCATTCCATTCTTGGGGACTAACATAAGTACCCACCTGATTATTTGGGTCAACTTCTGGTAGACCCATGGTGACAATTTCTGCTTTTAAGCGCACCTTCATGCGTTCAAACGGTTGTATATCAGTGTATGACTCTTTGTGTTCTAAATCTGCTAAACGGGGATCAGAACGCAAAAACGCCAAAACCGAGTCAATTCCTGCACGTGACCCCGCGATGGTTCCGTTAATACCTTCCGCGGCCAATAAAATTGTTCCTTTGATACCTTGTGATTGACAGTAAGACAGTAGGGGGTCTTTTTTGTCGGCAAAATCGGGCATTTTGACGAATTTATATAGTGTCGCCACCACCTCAATATTTTCTTGCATTATTTCTTGAGTAATGATATGATGGTTGAGCAATGCAGTTAAAATTACTGTTTTAAAATTACTGTTTTAAAATTACTGTTCTTGTTTTACGGGGGTTTAGCTCAGTTGGTAGAGCGCCTGCTTTGCAAGCAGGATGTCAGCAGTTCGAGTCTGCTAATCTCCATGATTAACCACGTTGAAACACCACTGAAAGATTATTAGCCGGCATGGAATAAATTTCTTTTAAACTGAGGTACTGGCTGTTAGCTGCGGCGATGACATCGGTCAGGTCACGCACACCCCAGTCAGGGTTTCGCGCCTGTAAAGATTGATCAAAAGTGGCATTACTAGGTGCAGTATGCTCTCCGTTTTGTTTAAACGGCCCGTATAAATAGAGTATTCCACCAGGGGGCAAAATTCGACCAGCACCAGCCATTAGCCCCAAACAAGTTAACCAAGGTGAAATGTGAATCATATTAATATTAACAATAGCTACAATAGATAAATCAGGTAAAGTATCTCTCTCTACTGTCCAAATCGGCATACTAGCATCAAGTTCCAAAGGCGGATCAAGATAATCTGATGGTTCTTGTTCAGCCCAGGCGTTAATACTAGCGAGCAATAACGGATTTTGTTCAGTAGGTAGCCATCGACGGGGACTAAGACGGGGTGCAAAATAAACTGCGTGTTCACCAGTCCCACTAGCCACTTCCAAAACGGTACCACTTGCGGGCAGCACTTGTGAAAGCACCTCTAAAATAGGTTGTCGATTGCGTTGCGTAGCTGGCGCGTATTGTCGCGCATCTTCTGGTGTGTTCATATCCCAATTAAACAGCATTTAACTATTTCTATACAAATATAGCTAATTTTCCCCAAGTGAGGTACATAGTCTTAGGGAAGATGCCGGCAATACAAGACTTATTATTATTGACATTTGTATCTCACGTATTTAGGAAATGCTATTTCACTCTATTCATAGTCGAAAAAAAAACAAAAATTTAGCCATTTTTAGAGCCGAATACAATGGCTGTATTGCTTGTATCGACTTGGGTAAAATGTATTGTATATTCACGGAAAGATATTACCTATAACTACTGTATACTGGTGGCAATTTAAATCAACAAGGATAATAAAATGCCTGAAAATAAACGAAGTTGGTTGATTCCTGCTGTTGGTGCTGCTCTTCTGGTGTCCGGGGGGGTGGGCGTTTATATATACTTCAAAACTCCATCAAGTGATAGCTCTACTCCTTTAGGCAGTGCTAAACTAGTCCCTTCTACAGCACTGATGGCGACTTATATTAGCACAGATCCACGAGCTTGGGCAAAGTTGCAAGACTTTGGCACTCCCTCGACGCAAAAGTTAATAGGACAGGGACTTGAAGATTTTCAACAAGATTTGTTTGGGGAAAGTAATATTTCATATAAACAAGATTTACAGCCTTGGGTTGCTGGTGTGATGGTGGCTATGCTACCCCCTGATCCTACTCAAGGTATACAGGAGCAGTCAGAACCTAATATTTTGATGGTGTTGGGTATCAAGGATAAATTGAAGGCTTTGAATTTTGCCAATAAATTAAAATCTCAAAAAGGTGTTAAGGTTCAGGAGTCTGACTACAAAGGTGAAAAAATCACAGAATTGACAGAAAATGGCACTAATACATATAGTGCGATTTTGAATAATAATCATGTGGTGTTAGCACCGGAAAGACAAGCCGTAGAACAGGCGATTGAAACTTTTAAAGGACAGCCTTCTTTCGCTAGTAAAAAAAATGCCAGGACACTGCTCACTGCTAATGGAAATGTAAGGAATGTTCTGGCTCAGGTCTATGTACCAGACTATGCAGCAATGGTACAAAATTTATTAGCTGCAAGTCCCGAATCGGATTCATTACCACCACAAACGCTGAAACAGTTACAACAAATAAAATCTATGGTGGCTAGTGTTGGGGTTGATGATCAAGGGGTGCGGATGAAGGCGATCGCTAATTTAGATCCACAGCTAAACACATTGGATTACCAAACCACCCCAGCAAAAATAGTTAATCAATTACCTGTAGATACCTTTGCTTTAGTAACAGGTAACAGTATCAATCGTAGCTGGTCAGCTATAGTAGAACAGTCGGAAGATTATCCCGAATTTAAGGCAGTATTACAACAACTGCGGGGACAACTCAACTTTGTGAATATTGACCTAGATAAAGATGTGTTTGGATGGATGGACGGAGAATTTGCTCTTGCTACCATACCATCGAGTCAAAGTGTTTTACCGGATGTGGGGGTGGGAGCAGCATTATTATTAACAACCAGCGATCGCTCCACAGCATCAGCTACTTTTAGTAAATTGGATAACCTAGCGAAAATTCAACAAATCAACGTCACTACCAAAAACGTTGACGGTAAAGACATCACTCAATGGCAAATACCCGGACAAGGCTCTTTATTATCTCATGGTTGGCTGAATCAAAATACCGCATTTGTGGCGGTGGGTGATACTGTGGCTGAAACCATAGCCACCAATAACAGCCCTAAACTTCATAGTAGCGACACCTTCAAAGCTGTAACTGGTTCACTGCAAAAACCCAATACTGGTTACTTTTATCTAGATGCAGAAAAAACAACATCCCTAGTGAATAGCTTTGTTAGCCAATTCCAAACCATACCATCTGAAGCCAACACTATCTTGAGTAGTATTTATGGTTTTGGTGTCACCGCCTCTAGCCCGAATAAATCTACGGCTCAATTGGAAATGTTATTGGCTCTGAAGCCGAAAACTGCTCCCTAGGGCAGAGGGCAGTTAAACAAAGTTAAACAATATTATTATGTGCTTATAGACTAGCCGGGGGTAATTGTGTCATAAGTAGAAAAGGCTGTAAAACCCAAAGGAAACTTATGACTGCTGCTGCAACAACTGCTCCTGGTTTAGTCTCCCGTTTGGTAAATGGTATCTTAGCTATCAAACCTTTAGCTAACTTAGCCAAGCATCAAGCTAGACAAATGATGATTAAGCGGGCTGAAAAAATAGGTGTTCCCTGGACACAAGAAGTAAAAACATTACAAGCCCGTGACTGGACACAAGAATTAGCTGAAGTTGAGAATCCTCAGCTTTGTTATCCAGACTATTACCTCAATTCCTTTCATGCTTACGAACAGGGTAATCTTAGTTGGCAAGCTGCATTTGAGCAAAAACCTGCGGCTCATGCTGTCCACGCTAAGATTTTAGAAAATACTGATGCCCAGGGTGATGCTAAACTACGTCAAAGTTACCATGATATTTTGATTAAGTCCTTGAACCAGCCTCCCCAAGATATCTTAGATGTAGGATGTGGTGTAGGACTCAGCACTTTTGCCCTTCAAGAAATATATCCCCATTCTCAAATTACTGGTTTAGATTTATCGCCCTACTTTTTAGCTGTTGCTTATTACCGTAATCAACAGCGTCAAGGGCAAATTAATTGGCTTCATGGGGCGGCTGAATCTACCGGATTACCAGATGCTTCTTTTGATTTAGTTTCTATTTTCCTAATGTGCCATGAGTTGCCCCAATCAGCAACCAGAAATATTTTTGCCCAAATGCGCCGGGTGCTGCGTCCAGGTGGTCACTTGGCAATTATGGACATGAATCCCCAATCGGAAATTTACCAAAAAATGCCTCCTTATATTTTAACTTTGCTGAAAAGCACTGAACCTTATTTAGATGAATATTTTGCCTTAGATATTCACCAAGCCTTGCTTGAGGCTGGTTTTCAAATTCCCACTATTACCAACAATACCCGCCGGCACCGTACTATAATTGCTCAAGTTTCTAACTGAGATGGTATTGGGTAAAAGTCCAGCGCTTTTTTTGATAAGATGATAAATCTAATTTGTTCAATAACGATTTTCCTATGAGCAAAGGCACGCTGTTTGATAAAGTTTGGAACTTGCACACCGTGGGAATACTTCCTTCAGGGCTGACGCAACTATTTATTGGGCTGCACCTGATTCATGAGGTCACCAGCCCCCAAGCCTTTGCTATGTTGCGGGAACGAGGTCTCAAGGTGCTGTTTCCACAACGAACTGTAGCAACAGTAGATCATATAGTACCTACGGATGTACAAGCCAGGCCTTTTAGCGATCGCTTGGCAGAGGATATGATCGAGGCTTTAGAAAAAAACTGTCAAGAAAATAATATCACTTTTCATAATATCCGTTCTGGTAATCAAGGTATAGTCCATGTCATCGCCCCAGAACAAGGACTCACTCAACCGGGAATGACTATCGCTTGTGGAGATAGCCACACATCCAGTCACGGCGCATTTGGTGCTATTGCTTTTGGTATTGGTACTAGTCAAGTGCGGGATGTTCTCGCCTCCCAAACCTTGGCTTTATCTAAACTCAAAGTCCGCAAAATAGAAGTTAATGGCACTTTAAACCCTGGTGTTTATGCTAAAGATGTGATTCTGCACATTATCCGTACCCTTGGGGTCAAAGGTGGGGTGGGTTATGCCTATGAATATAGCGGAACCACTTTTGCACAAATGAATATGGAAGAACGGATGACCGTTTGCAATATGTCTATCGAAGGTGGTGCAAGGTGCGGTTATGTTAACCCGGATCAAATAACTTATGATTATTTACAAGGTAGAGACTTTGCGCCCAAAGCTACAAAATGGGATCAAGCTGTGGCTTGGTGGGAATCTATCAAGAGTGATGCTGATGCTGAATATGATGATGTTGTAGTGTTTGACGCTGGGGATATTTCCCCCACAGTGACTTGGGGAATTACACCCGGTCAAGGTATCGGCATTAATGAACTGATTCCTACACCAGAACAACTACCAGAAGAAGACCGATTTGTGGCGGAAGAAGCTTATAAATATATGGATTTGTATCCCGGTCAACCGATAAAAGGCACAAAAATTGATGTGTGCTTTATCGGTAGTTGCACCAATGGCAGAATTAGCGACCTGCGAGAAGCGGCAAAAGTTGCCCAAGGTCGCCGGGTGGCGGAGGGAGTGAAAGCTTTTGTAGTCCCTGGTTCGGAACGGGTGAAGCAAGAAGCAGAAGCAGAAGGACTGGATCAAATCTTTCGGGAAGCTGGTTTTGAGTGGCGGGAACCAGGATGTTCTATGTGTCTGGCTATGAACGCGGATAAACTCCAGGGTAGACAAATCAGCGCCTCTTCTTCTAATCGCAACTTTAAAGGCAGACAAGGTTCATCTTCTGGTCGCACCTTACTCATGAGTCCGGCTATGGTTGCCACTGCGGCCATACAAGGGCAAGTGTCTGACGTGCGGGAGTTAGTGTAATTTGTCTGGGATGGGCGAGTCAAGGCTGAGTAAAAGTGGAAATTTATGGTGAGCGAAATTAAAAAAGTTTCAGGGCGCGGTATAATCCTATTGGGGGATGATATAGATACAGATAGAATTATCCCTGCCCGCTATTTAAAAGCCATCACCTTTGATGGATTGGGTGAAGGGGTATTTATCGACGATCGCAAGGTGTTAAAAGGTGAACACCCCTTTGATCAACCCCAGTACCAAGGAGCTAATGTTTTAATAGTTAATCGTAACTTTGGCTGTGGTTCATCACGAGAACACGCACCCCAAGCGATCGCTAAATGGGGTATTCAAGCTTTAATTGGTGAAAGTTTCGCGGAAATATTTTTTGGCAATTGTGTGGCCATGGGTATACCTTGTGTTACAGCCGATGCAGCTACAGTGAAAAAGCTACAGGAACTAGTAGCAGCTAACCCCCAAGCACCCGTAACGGTAAATTTAGAAACTTTAGCAGTGCAAGTTGGTGACTACACCACTAAAGTATCCATGAGTGAAGGTAGTCGCAGCACTTTTATTAGTGGAACATGGGACGCTTGCGGTCAATTAGTGGCTAATGCTGACCAGGTTCGCTCAACTGCTGCTCAACTGCCTTATATGAGTTGGGCTTAAGTACCATTGTCATTTATTCAGGACAACAATTTCCCCTCTCTGGTTAAATGTTATCGGTTCTACAAGATGATGATTTTTATTTAAGTAGCGTAGCAGTCCCACAGTGCGAAAATATTGGTCAATTTCAGGAATTCCCTGTTTACTTAAATGTATGGGGATAATTTTACCATCCACTAATTCACCTTGGGAGTTTAGCTTGACTTCTAAGATCATCGAGTATGCAGTTTGAGCTTTTGTGGATAAAGTCCGATAACCCAGAAAGTTACCCAAAGAATAAGCTATGAGTTTCCCCTTATAGATTTCCATAGCTCTGGGAACGTGGGGCCCGTGTCCTATAACCAAATCTGCCCCTGTATCTATCATCGTCCTGGCAAACTGGATAGAATTACCCCGGTTTTCACCATAGAAAAACTCGGGTTTATTTTTTACATGAAGGGCTGCGGTTCCTTCCGCCCCAGCGTGCATAGATACAACCACAATATCAGCATTATTTTTAGCTTCCGCCACCAGTGCTTGGGCTGCTGTGAGATTGTGAATGGAGTTATACATACCATAGGGGGCAAATCCGATCATGGCCACGGCCATATTATTGGCCTCTAGATAAAGAATTTGATTTTTATGACCTAACGAAGCAATACCAACTTTTTTCAGGTTTTTAACAGTATCTTGAAAACCCGTAGAGCCAAAGTCCATAGCATGGTTATTTGCAATGTGAAAGACATTAAAGCCCACATCAGCAAATAACTGGGCGTAGCTAGGCGGAGAGCGAAAGGCAAAAACTTGTCCCCGACTGATATCCTTGGTAGTGTAGGGATAATTGGTAAAAGTGGTTTCTAAGTTACCAAAAACAATATCAGCTTTTCGCAAATAGCCTCTTACAGACCTGGGTAACAGTTGATCTGGAGATGAGGGCAGTCTATAGTTAGGAAAATTAGTTCCGGGAATAATATCGCCAACGGCTTTGATGGTCAGGGTATCTAAAACAGTCTGCTGGGGCGTTGGTGTGGATTCAGGTTGAGTCACCAGGGCGGTTGCGTCTGATACTTGAATTTGTACGAAAAAACGAATGAATATTCCTATACCAATGCCAACACCAAAACAGGTGCTAACAAAACCAAATGACAGTAATTGCAGTACTCTTTGATTTGCCATTGTTTACTCCTCACACAATGGCATCATTTTAACTCAATTATCCGTATTTTAGCTATAGGTATGTGTGATGAGTAAGGAATCTAAACAAAAATTAAAACGGAGAGGGGGGGATTCGAACCCCCGTTGGGTTTCCCCAAAACGCATTTCGAGTGCGTCACCATCAACCACTCGGACACCTCTCCAGGTAGGTATTGAATTGAGACTAATGCACATCCCCAGACATTATAGCATCTATAGGGAGTTAATAGCTAAGTGAGAACTAAATTATCTCGATGAATCACAGTTTCAGCACCTACAAAGCCCAAAATTGTGGAGATTTCCTGAGAGTGACAACCGCGAATTTTCTCTAGTTCTTGGCTGCTATAGTTAACAAGTCCTCTGGCAATTTCGTTTCCTTGGTGGTCACACAACTGCACAGCTTCTTGAGCCTCAAACTCTCCTTCTACTGATTTAATCCCAGCTGCTAATAATGATTTTCCAGCTTGGGTGATGGCAGCGATCGCTCCTGTATCCAAGTATAATTTTCCTGTAGGTACTAAACCATAAGCTATCCAACGTTTACGGGCTGAGGTTGGTTCTGGCTGTGGTTGAAAGTGAGTGCCTAGGGGTTCTCCTTGTAAAATTCTTTCTATGTTGTCAGGAAATTTGCCTTGGGTGATGACGGTACGAACTCCCGCAGCCACAGCAATTCTGGCCGCAGAAATTTTAGTTAACATTCCACCTGTACCCCATTGAGAACCTGGCGAGGTGGTTTGTAGTTGTAGTTGTGTTAATTCTTTGAGGTTATTTACCAAGGATATGGGGCGAGCATCAGGGACAGAACGGGGGTCGGCTGAATATAACTGATCTACGTCGGTGAGGATAAATAACCAATCTGCTTCTACTAAACTAGCTACCAATGCCGACAGGGTGTCATTATCCCCAAATTTTAGTTCTTCCACTGCCACTGTATCATTTTCGTTGACCACAGGAATTACCCCTAGTGCGAGTAGTTCCTGAAAGGTATTGTAAACGTTGAGGTAACGGTGGCGTTCTACTAAGTCGCTGCGAGTGAGCAAAACCTGAGCAGTTGGTTGATTTAATGTAGTAAATAAGTCTTCATATATCCGCATTAACCGTCCCTGCCCCACTGCGGCCACCGCTTGTTTCAGGGCGATGGTTTTGGGACGTTGTGTTAAGCCTAACCTGGCACAACCTACTCCCACGGCTCCAGAGGAAACTAAAATCACTCTATGACCTTGTTGTTTGAGATGACAAAGTGTTTCTGCTAAGTTAGCAATGGTGGAAAGGGCTAGTTGTCCGGTTTCTGGTTTGGTCAGGCTAGAAGTGCCGATTTTGACAACAATTGTCTGAGTCATTGGTGCTTGGGGAGAAAATTTGTAAAGCGCCGAACCCTCTATAGGTGAAGGCCGACGCTCTACGGGTTTATTTTTCTCTATTATGAACTAGGGTCTTTATTAAGCTGACCCCATATTATTAATTTATATAATGCTCTAGGTTTGCATTTTTGGCATATTTCTTAACTATTTCTTTAGATTTAGTTTTGTCCTGATTTGTCAAGTTTTGTGAATTTTCCTTTCTTTAGGAGTAATAGAGGCTCCCAAAATTTCTGATAACCAAACTTCAAAATTGCGGATGGGATGAGAGCGTAGGGCTGCATCGGGATGGACGATGGGATCTACTAATATAGTGAACATTCCTAGACGATTACCCGCTATAATATCGGTAAACAAGCGATCGCCCACCATTCCCACTTGGTGTGGTGGTAGATTCATCCCAGTGAGTGCGGCTCTAATTTTACGTCGTGATGGCTTGGCTGCACCCAAGTAATAAGGCAAGTTGAGGGAGCGGGCGATACCACCGATCCTAGACTGACTGAGATTATTACTTACTAAACATAATTCTGTAGAAATACGCATTTCTGCTACCCATTGTTGTAGTTCTGGTGAGGCTTTTCCTACTTTCAAGGGTACTAGGGTTTCATCCACATCTAAGACTAGCCCCTTCAGCCCGTATTGTTGAATAATATCGGGTGTTAGGTTTAAGACAGAACTTTCTAAAATCAAGTCAGGCTGTAAGAGCTTGTTCCAAGTCATGGTTTTTCATCGAGACTAATACATAAAAATTATATAGCAGTCCTAAATAAGTATTTACTTCTCCCCGCAGTGAAAGCCTGGGAATTTAAATATCAATTAGGATTGCTATAAATGCTTGACCGAAACAGTCTTGAGCAAAAAACTAATGTGAATTTTTCATTTATTCGACCTCGTTAAACAGATGTTCTTCTAACAGAGGTTGTACTTTTTTAAATTCCTCTGGAGAAAGTAATTGGGCTTCACCCGTGGTGGAAATGCGAGCAAAAAACAGCAGAGGGTCGATTGGTGTATAAATGGCATATTCTTGTTCTTTGTCATAAAAGCTAGCAAGAAGCTGTAATTGTTCTGGTTCCAAATCTGTCCCTTCATCTTCAATTTCCAAGGTGAAAATTTCTGATTCTTCCACTGCTGGCAAATCCCCAGCCACCGTGAGAGCGTAGGCGGTATGCTTGAGTATGAGATTTTGTTCAGCTAAGACAGCTTGAGCGGTGGCAAAAATATGGTCAATGACAGCATCATCATCTACCAAAACCGCTTCTTCTTCCTCATCTTCACCTTGCCAAGCAAAAATCTCTATGGGTGAGTCTACAGGGAGTAGTAAAACATATTCTTGTCCATTGACCGAGAGGGAATCTTCCACATAACAATCAAGGGTTCGCCCTGTGTCATCGGTCAGAGTGATGGAACCTGCATGAGCATGATCATTTTCTTCAGGAAATGGAGAGGAAAACATAGCCAAAGTGTGAAACTTTATAAATACCAGCAGATAGATAAATTTCCTTACTGTTTCATGACCAATAAGTCAAAAGAATAGCGTCAGAAATCAATACTAGGTTTGGTGATTCAATTCAGAATATCATGTAAAAAGGTATCAATACTCTCAAACTAGCGCCGACCTGGGAAACTCGGCTCGCCTGGTGTCGAGCCATTGCTGCAAAATTAAAGATGCTGCTTTACGGTCAATTAAACCTTTATGGCGTGATGGGGAGCGATTTTCAGCTATTAACAGTTGCTCGGCTTGGAAAGAAGTTAATCGCTCATCTACAAATTCCACTGGCAATTCTAGTGCTTTTACCAGTTTTTTGGCAAATTTTTGTACTTGACGAGCCTGGAAACCCAGAGTCCCATCCATGGAGTAAGGTAAACCAACTACCAGAATTTGCACCTGACGCTCATTGATTATGTTGCGGATGTGTTGGATATCTCGCTCAAAAGATGTACGCTCAATAGTGGTAATTCCTGTAGCAATCAAACCCGTACCGTCGCAACCCGCTACGCCGATCCGCTTGCGGCCGAAATCTAATCCCAATGCTGAAATAAACGGTTGTGGTTTGTCTTTGGTTGTCAAACTAATTCTCCTGTCTTTGATCTGTTGATTCAGGAATGGGTAATGGTTCCATACTCAAATTTTCGCACCTAAAGTTTATGGATTCGGATTTACTTGGGGTTGATCCGTCTGAGGCTGGTTGTTTTTTTGGTTTTGACCATGACATTCCCCCTGGTACTGGTTTACGAGCAGGTTGTAAACCTTGCAGCACTCCAGTCCACTGAATTCCATCTAAGGAAACAATTTTCGACTCTCGTATCTTGTGCCACACAGAGCGAGACATAACCAGGGTATGTTCTATGCGTTGTGCGCCAATGCGCTCTAAGTACTCTTCTCGCTCTGCTTGATAGTCAGAGGATGCTAGTTGTAAAGCTTGTTGGGGGAAATCTTGCACAATCCGAGCTAGTTGGGAAAGTAGTTCTGGGTAAAGCCAAGTATAAGCGGGGTGAACTGTCAGCGTGGCCACATGGGGGGTTTTACCTTTACGGTCAAGTTGCACTTGAAAATAACCAATGGCTGCTTTGCGTTGGGGTTCAAAAACGTAGCCACTGACTACTTCTGTTTTGCTTACCCACTGCTTAACAGCATCAGTTACAGCGCCAAATAAACTGGTTTTAAAGTCGCGAGTGTTGCGATCAAATACTTGACGTACTAAAGGCGGCATTGAGGCCGTATCTAATTGATAGAGTAACTGGGCATCAGCATTACTAACAGGTAGAAGATTAGGCAAATCTGGCTCTGTTTGGGCTAATTCTGTTAGTAATTCCGGTTTAATTTCCCAGTAGGTCATTTCTGCCAGACGCTGAAATCCATTCTGCCGATACAGCGCCAGGGCATCTTTATCATTAACATTAACTTCTAATACCCAAGTCCGGGCTTCTAAAATTGACTCAAAGCAATGGCGCAGCAGTTGGGAGCCGGTTCCTTGCTTTTCTAAGGATTTGGCCAGCATGACTCGATCAATCCGCCATGTACTACGTGTGCGGTTGAAAGGTGACACTTGTATCATCCCTAATAGCGATCGCCCCTGTTCTGCTACGTAGGCACAGAAACTATACTGTAGGGGGTTGGGAAACCAGCTTAAAAATTTGAGGAATCCATACCAACGCCGTAACCACTGCATTTGGCTGATGGCCAGTTCAGCTTCTTCGGGAGTCAGGGAGGGTAATGAGTCTTGAGTGATTTGTTCTATTCCGTCCAAATCCCGGTATTGGGCTGGCCGGATGACAACGCTGAGGTTTCGAGGTAGTAATGATGTCATTTTAATTTCTGCTGCCATTTAGCCTTAACTTACTGGGTCAGAGGAGGTGTTGCAATAATTAATTTTAACTGTTTTGCCCTTTTAGCTTATGCTCCCAAAGGGTGATTTTTGTCACTACACACAAAGATATAGTATCTAACCAGCTAAAAAGTAGCCAAGCTGATGATCATCAAAAGTGTTGATTGAATCTAGTTTTATTTTATGAGAATTTGGCTGTGTTAGGGAAGGTAGAAATATTAATAATTACTTATACAGTTTCTGTGTAAAGATGGGATAACATTATGTAAGCAAACGTACAGGACGCAAGGAACAATAAAAATAATTCCAGAAACTAGATCCCCTTCCTTTGTGGCTGAGGAAGGGGAGTTGAGCGATATTGATGAAAATATCCTACTAACTGATTACACCACCGCGATTAACCTTGTCGGGAAACAAGCTTTTCAAAGTCAGCTTGGGTTTGGTGTAACAGTTGCTCTCGGCTATCTTCAACTGTAAGTGTCTGCTTGAGGGTTGGAACCAGATTGCGGGCTTGTAGAGTCATGTGAAGTTGCAAGTGGGCAACATATTCGCTGAAGTCTTCACTGGTTAGAGTTGCGCCCTGTGAGATATTTGATTCCATTAACTGTAGGTTCTCCTTTCTTAATTTTCGGCTGTGTGTTCACACCATAGAAAACTATCATATTCTGTTGCATAGCCTGTTAATTTACCATAAAGTTTAACGGTTTTTTTTATTGTGGATGTGAAGCCGCAACCAGATGATGTTTGTCCAGTCTATGTTTACCACCAGAAGTGTTGAATCCTGCAACAAAACTTCACAATTATTGCACCTTCAATTAGTGAAATTGTAGATTGACGGTCAGTGGATGCAATACTCGGTTTTTCAATGTGATCTCACCCCCACCCAGTATGCTAAACTGCGATTGCCTAGGGCACTGGCGGAGCCAATCGCGCCTTGCCCACCTCATCAAACCAGACCAAGACAGCATCCGCTTTTACTTTCTCTGTACTTGCTGTCAAGGAAAGGTAGAGCGTATTGGCGGTGAAATGTCCAGAGACACTACAATATTTTTCGCTTAAATCTCAAATTTTGCGTCAACCAGTAGGTGTTTTATTGATACATAGAAAAAAACTGTCCCCAACCCTCACTACATCTACCTTTCCAGCCCTCATACTTAAAATGAGGTTGACGCAACTCCCCAAACCCTTGTTCTTCCAACCTTTTAGGTTTTTTTTCAGATTCCCCTTGACAAATCATTTCCTGAAAAGCTATATTATCTTTAGATTGACGGAACAGAACCTTGAAAACCAAATATGTCAACCCTTCCAACCGCGGGCAGTCACAATGACACTTAATCCCTATCAGGGATTGAAACATGAAAAATAAACACCTCACCAAGCCCCTAGGGGTCACAATGACACTTAATCCCTATCAGGGATTGAAACCCCAAGTTGCAGATGAGAGCTACTCATTTACAACGTCACAATGACACTTAATCCCTATCAGGGATTGAAACTATAACCATTGATGATTTGCAACCGGGGGAAGCGAGTCACAATGACACTTAATCCCTATCAGGGATTGAAACGGGTAATTGTAACTAAATGGCTCTGCTTTTAAGTCACAATGACACTTAATCCCTATCAGGGATTGAAACTCCAGGAAGTTTTGAAATCAGCTACAAAAAATCCAGTCACAATGACACTTAATCCCTATCAGGGATTGAAACTGGATTTAGCTATTGATGATTACTCTAAATCCGTATGTCACAATGACACTTAATCCCTATCAGGGATTGAAACCTAGTTTTTATATGTCGTAAAACATTCAATTCCGTCACAATGACACTTAATCCCTATCAGGGATTGAAACAAGCAAAAAATTAATAGTGATGTAGACAACCTCCACTTGTCACAATGACACTTAATCCCTATCAGGGATTGAAACAAACGAGTGCTTGATCGCCTTTATGCTCCCAAGTCACAATGACACTTAATCCCTATCAGGGATTGAAACCACACAAATCGAATAACCGGATCCAATTACAGAAGTCACAATGACACTTAATCCCTATCAGGGATTGAAACAGGTTTTTACTCAGTTGCTCGCCTTGCTTGTTAAGGTCACAATGACACTTAATCCCTATCAGGGATTGAAACCCGCGGGTAACTCGCCCGGTGCATACTCCCTGGGGGTCACAATGACACTTAATCCCTATCAGGGATTGAAACTCATTATGCGGATTTGGTCTTTTTCACCCCACACATGAGTCACAATGACACTTAATCCCTATCAGGGATTGAAACTGCCTCGATCCATTGCTTTTCTTTTTTTTCTTTTTTGTCACAATGACACTTAATCCCTATCAGGGATTGAAACGATAGGTTGGCAACGCAGTAAACACAGCAGCATTACGTCACAATGACACTTAATCCCTATCAGGGATTGAAACAAGAGCGCAAGGCTTTGATGGGTGAAAAAAGGAGGTCACAATGACACTTAATCCCTATCAGGGATTGAAACAATGATTTTAGAAAGTCTGGCAACACTGACAGTGAGTCACAATGACACTTAATCCCTATCAGGGATTGAAACCGGCAAGGATGGTATTGACCTTATCTACACCTCTCAGGTCACAATGACACTTAATCCCTATCAGGGATTGAAACTTTTGGACAGCAGATTTCGGTTGGAGTCTGGGATGAAGTCACAATGACACTTAATCCCTATCAGGGATTGAAACCCCAAATGACTAAGATATCTACTCTTTCGGGGCTTAGGTCACAATGACACTTAATCCCTATCAGGGATTGAAACAAAACACTATGAGACCTAGAAAAATCCCACTGGATCGAGTCACAATGACACTTAATCCCTATCAGGGATTGAAACTTTTCACTGATTTGATTACCTCTATATTCACGAGTCACAATGACACTTAATCCCTATCAGGGATTGAAATTTTATGATTTTTAATTCTTACCATATTTCAGACCAATAGACAATTTCTGAGGCTGAACTATCAATAGCTACGCCGTAGCTATAACCATGATTCCATTTGAAACCGGGGCTACCTCTGTCTTTAGCATCTAATACTAATATTTCATAGGTGGGGGGAAATGATTCCCGCCCAGAATCACTGGTGTAAAAGAATGTTGTGGGTACACCGTTGGCTAGGTTAGCGTGATTGTTGGTATCACCACCTTGGTATTGGTGTTGAGCAGTTTTTCTATATTGTGAAAGTAAGTCTTGAATTGTGTGTGGTGAGTTTTTGAGTCTGAGTTGTAAAAAACTGCCCTGTTGTCCAATTCCAGAATAATAGGCGATACGGACGTTTTTACTGTTATGAGGTAACTGCTCAGGAAAATGTTGGATGTGGTGGTTATTAGCCCATAGTTGCTGACGAATTTCTTGGTAGCGTGATTTGTCAGTTATGACTTGAATTTTGTTGCTACTCAAAGCTTTGGTGAGAAAAAAATTTTTGCTAACAATACCCAGACTACCCAGGGAAAGTAAGGCTATCATAGCTAGTTTGAAAAGAGGCGATCGCGGCATAGAGTTGGGTAATGCTAAATTTTCTAGTCACATACCCAACTACTAAACACCGTTAACAGAGATAGGAAGCAAAACTTTGCCTAATCTGGGCAAATATCAAGTAACTGTAAAATGCTGGTGATTTGATTTGTTTTGCTAACCGTAACATGATTAGCAACATTAAAATTGGTAGGATATACCAAGGGACAGCACGGGATAAATGTTCAACCATTCTAGGTCATCTTCCAAATCCCTAACCTCTTGCTGGATGCTAGTATCGATTTGATTTCGTACTGCTGGAGTAATACTGGGACCATAGGTAGGTGTAATATCTATTTCTGGCGAACCAGTAAACATCACACCTAAATTAAAAGAAAATCCCCAGCGTCTACCGGGTTTTACTGCATTTCCCCAGCCAATACCCACATAAGGCGCGACACTATTGGGAAAGGAAACCTTAGCGTCAACTGACTGTAAATCATTACTGGTGTAAGTGTCGTTACCAATTGTAATACTGTTATTGGTTGGTGTGCCTTGGCCTTTGATATTATTATCTTGAAATACCAAGCCTCCTGTTAGACGAAAACCAGAGTTTTGAAAGGGGTGGTAGTCAATTACAGTGGAAATATTGGATAAGTTAAGATCCGCTTTGTAAGTTACATCTGTTTCTGTAATATCTGCCCCTACACCAAGGCCGTTTATCCCCACCCTGGCATTAAAGTTAGGGGTTATTGACTTGGTTATGGAAGCTCCTACACCCAAAGTACTTACTTCTGGAGTAATTGCCAAACCAATGCCTTTATTCACAGGAGTTTTACTTGTTTCCTCTATGGGTTGAACTTCTATTCCTACAGGAGTTGTGGGAGTTGGTGTTGTTGAGGGGGGGCTGGTTTGAGTACAGCGAGAGTTGAAAGGATAATCTTTACAGAATTTATTTACATCAATGGGTCTTTGGGCTATTGGTTGTAAGTCAGCAGCGCTGTGGGAAAAGGTTCCCGTTTGGGGATTTATTTCGCTTATTTGAGATGTAGCAATTACCTCTTGCGCCAATACTGGTTGACTAATGGCTAGTCCCATCCCCAAAGTAGAAGTTAATGCCCACATAGCGTATTTTACTGGAAACTGGCTGATCATTTTCGTTACTCCTCACTTAAGAAATTAAGTTTTTATGCTCACTACAGATACTCAAAACGCTGCTGTGAAATACACACCTATCAAACTTGGCTGTCTTAGGAGTTTATTTGTCTAATTTGAAAGTTGTATTTTTACAATTTGCAGCTATTCACCACAAAACCAGGTATACTACATAACAGGTCTTTAGTCAATATAAAAATTTAAAATGTATAAAAAATTAATAATGTGATGTTAATTATTAACGGTATGAGCCGACAATCATCCCAGCCAGTAAAATAAAACCAATCCAGACATTTTGGCGAAACATCTTACTATACTCGCGGTTAGGTAGGTTGTGCTTTCTTAAACGTAAACACTGCCAACTCCAGCCTATGGTAGCCATTGCTAGGCTGACCCAAAAGGCTAAACTTAGGTTAGTCAAGATACCTAAGCAAGCTAGTAAAAAAATTGTAAATAAAAAGAAAATACCAATGGCTGTAGGGGCGTAATTACCAAAAAATAAAGCGCTGGAATTAACCCCAATGCGTCGATCATCTTCCCGATCGCTCATAGCATAAACTGTATCAAATCCCAGTGTCCAGAATATAGTCGCGCCCCACAGTAGCCAAGTGGGTTGAGAAAGATTCTGTGTTACAGCACTCCAGCTAATCAAAACGGCAAAACCCCAAGCCAGGGAAAGGACTAGCTGGGGTACTGGAAACACCCGTTTTGCACCTGGGTATAGTATAATTACTGGCACAGCCGCCACAGACAGCCAGAAACTTAAAGGGTTAAGATAGAAGGCGAGGGCTGCTGCACACAGTAGGGAAACAAGAGCGACCACAATTCCGACTTTGATAGACAGGGTGCGAGAAGCAAGAGGACGGTTTCGTGTTCTTTTTACTTGTGGATCAATATTTCTATCCCATAAATCGTTAACTACACAACCAGCAGCACTGGTGGCTAGAGTACCCAAGACAATTATGACTACTAAAGGTAAAGGCGGTTTTCCAGAGGCTGCTAAAAATACAGCCCAAAGGGCAGGAATCATTAAAATTAACCGTCCTTCTGGTTTATCCCACCGCAAAAGCCGGATAATAGTTAGCCATACAGGCTCAGATTTGCGATCGTCAGGATTGAGCATGGAAATCAAGTAATAACTGGAGATAGATGAGTTTACACATCTTTACATCTATAGAATAACGTTATTTGATGTTGGTAAAAGCAAAATCTTTAACTGGCGTTGTCTACAAGATGCTAGAGACTAGGATTTTTACTCATGAGTTGCTCAATTTGTAGGGATTAGGGTAAATATTCTGAGAATATATAATTTAATACATAGATTGATCAAGCATCTGCCAGTGCTAAACATACCAACTCCCCACCTCTTTATAGTTCTTCCTTCAGTGAGAGAAAAATAGATGCTGGATTTAGTTTCAGCTGACTGGGAAAGTGTGGATACTCAACCAGTCCAGCAAAACCGGATGATTGCTGCCATTGATTTGGGAACAAATTCCCTACATATGGTAGTGGTAAAGATTGACCCAAATCTGCCATCCTTTAGTATTATTACCAAAGAAAAAGAAACCGTTAGACTTGGTAATCGTGATATTACCACTGGAGAACTTAAACCAGAAGTCATGGATAAGGCTATTGGTGTTCTCAAACGGTTTCAAGAAGTGGCCAAAACCGCCAATGTAGAAACAATTATCGCTGTAGCAACTAGCGCTGTGCGAGAAGCCCCCAATGGGAGAGATTTTTTGCAAAGAGTACAACAAGAGATAGGTTTAAGCGTTGACTTGATTTCTGGTCAAGAGGAAGCGCGACGCATCTATTTAGGTGTACTGTCGGGGATGGAATTTAACAACCAACCTCATATTATTGTGGATATTGGTGGTGGTTCCACAGAATTAATTTTGGGGGATAGTCAAGAAGCCCGTACTCTGACCAGTACAAAAGTTGGTGCAGTCAGACTCACTGGCGAGTTCATCACCACCGACCCTATCAGTGATGCTGACTTTTGTTACCTGCAAGCCTATACACGGGGGATGTTAGAACGTTCCGTGGAAAGTGTGTTAGCAAATACCCAGTTCGGTGAATCTCCCCGTTTGGTGGGAACTTCAGGTACTATTGAAACCCTAGCAATGATTCATGCACGGGAAAATTTAGATACTGTCCCTTCTACCCTGAATGGCTACCAGTTCAGTCTCAAGGATTTGCGGGATTGGGTAAGTCGCTTGCGGAAAATGACTCATTCAGAAATTTCTCATATACCGGGTATGCCAGATAAGCGGTCAGAGGTAATATTGGCTGGCGCTGTGATTTTGCAAGAGGTTATGACTTTGTTAGGGGTGGAATCAGTCACGCTGTGCGGACGCGCCCTGCGGGAAGGCGTGATAGTAGACTGGATGCTAACTCACGGTTTGATTGAAGATAAACTGCGTTATCAAAGTTCAGTACGTCAACGTAGTGTTCTCAAACAGGCTCACAAGTATCATCTTAATTTAGAACACAGCGATCGCGTGGCCTTATTTGCTTTGAGTTTATTTGACCAAACTCAAGATAAATTACACAAATGGGGAGAAAGTGAGAGACGCTTGTTATGGGCTGCGGCAATATTACATAACTGTGGACATTACATCAGCCATTCATCTCACCACAAGCATTCCTACTATCTGATTCGCAATGGTGAATTACTGGGTTATACAGAAACCGAGATTGAAATCATTGCTAATCTAGCACGTTATCACCGCAAATCCCCACCTAAGAAAAAACACGAAAGTTACCGTAACTTAATAAACAAACAGCATCGACAAATAGTTAATCAATTGAGTGTCCTGTTAAGATTGGCGGTGGCATTGGATAGGCGACAAATTGGGGCGATCGCCAGGGTAGAATGTGAGTATGCTCCTAATAGCCAGGAATTGCAAATGTTGCTTTTTCCTTCTCGACCTCATGATGACTGTGCCTTAGAAATTTGGAGTTTAGATTACAAAAAACCAGTTTTTGAGGATGAATTTAAGGTGAAATTAGTGGTTAATTTAAAACACTCTCCTGCCTAGATATAGCATTTCTTCAACAGGTGAGAGTCTTGTCTAGCGGGCATCTTGCCAGTTAAGGATGTACCTCACTCGGGCAAAATTCGCTATATTGTATAGTTTACACGAAATATTTGCGTGCGTTAGAGCCTGTTAACGCACGTCCATAAATCCGGGTAATAAACAGATTTTTTTCACCCAGCCTAGTTGCGTGTTTATAATCAAGATTCACCCAAGAGAACAAACCCATGAGTGAAGTAAGAGCCAATTACGATGAATCATGGAAAGAAGTATTAAACGAATAGGAAGTTATCAGAGCGAGAAGAATGGAAATGGCGAATCATCAGGGGATTATATGAGCG
>Ga0169931_10004517_pt1 | contig 21656 bp, 15 predicted proteins | sample Kivu_15m_20L_FD_129675 | JGI IMG/M metagenome (GOLD analysis project Ga0169931, IMG submission 129675) | Freshwater microbial communities from Lake Kivu, Western Province, Rwanda to study Microbial Dark Matter (Phase II) - Kivu_15m_20L... | ecosystem: Environmental > Aquatic > Freshwater > Lake... | reverse complement strand
TTCGGCGCTCGCGACGATGCTGCGCAGCCGCGGCGTGCCCTGCCGAGTCGTGACCGGCTACCGGTGCGGGCGACGGGCTGTCGGACCGGGCCAATGGGCGGTGCTCGCGGGTGACGCGCACGCGTGGGTCGAGGTGTTCGACCCAGCGGCCGGCTGGTACGAGGTCGATCCCACGCCCGCGCTCGGCAGCGACGCCGCGGCGACCAGCGCGTTCGCGCGCTGGACCGCGGCGGCGCGCACGGTCTGGGCGCGTGTGACGGGCTTCGATTCGGCGCGGCGCGCCGAGGCGCTCGCCTGGTTGCGCGCGCAGCCGGCGCGCTTGGCGGCGGCGGTCCGTCGGCAGCCCGTCCTCCTGCTGTGGCCCACCGCCGCGATCGCTGCCCTCGCCTGGGCGGTGCGCTGGCGCCGTCGCGATCGCAGGCCGCCCGCTGTCCGCGAGTACGAGGCTGCGCTCGCTCGCGCAGAGATGACGCCGCGCACGGGTGAGACGCCCCGGGAGCTGCTCGAACGGGCGCGGGTGATCGCGCTCCCGCCGCCGCTCTTGCGCGGGCTCGAGGCGGCGACCGAGCGCCATGAAGCGGCGCGCTACGCGGGGGTCAAGTGACGCGGAGCGCCCCGACCCCCGGCACGAGCGTCGCCTCGAGGTCCAACGGATCGGCGGGGTGGACACGCGGGGGCTGCTCCTCTGCGCGCTCGGCCGCGGCGAGCCCCCGCGGCGCCGCGGGGTCCGCGAACTGCTCGCCCGCGAAGCCATCGACGAAGCGCCCGCCGAGCACCTCGCCGCGCAGCTCCAGCAAGCGCAGCGCCCGTGCCAGATCGCGCCATGGGAGCGGCAGGCGCTCGCGTACCAGCAGCGCCCGGAAGACGACGCCGTAGCGCCGAACCAGCACCTTGGCGGCGCGCTCGCAGCGGTCTTCCTCGGCGAGCGCCGCCGAGCTGGCCAGCGACTGGGCTTCGAGGGCGCGGAAGCGGCTCCAGCGCCCGATGCCCGGCACCGCGACACCCCGCGGCGCGCCGAAGGTGCCGTGCCGCTTCGACGGGGCGCGCAGGTGGGGCCGCAGTGCGCCGAACGCGTCGCTCGTCGCGAGCCCGTGTGCGACGAGCTCGTCGATCCCGCGCTCGGCGTCGCTCGGGAGGAGCCCAGGCAGCGCGGCGAGGTCCGCGCCGAACAACGCGCCGCGGCGCTCCAATGCGTCGAGGACCGCCCGGGCGGGCCAGGACAGCTCCCCTTCGACGTCTGGGGCGAGCGCCGTCCAGAACTCCAGCTCCGCGCGCGGGAAGAACGTGATCGGCGTGCTGCGGACGGGGGCGGCGCCTGAGCCGAAGAGGCGACCCCAGCACACTTGGCCTGACAGACCGAGGTGGTCGAGCCAGTCGTGTTTGTAGCCGCGGACGCGCGCCGCGAAGAGGTGCTGCTCCCAAACGGCGGCAGGGGCCTCCCACCCCGCGAGCCGCTCCACGGCTGCGAGCAGCGCGGTCGGACCTTCGGCCTGGCTCGTCGGCGTCAAGGCGTGCCATTCGGCGAGGAAGCGCCGGAAGGCCACGGTGGAGACCGGCCGCACCCCTTGCCGCCGCTCCGTCAGCGAATAGCGCTGGATGCGCGCGAGGATGCGGCGGTGACACCACGCGGTCTCCGGCCCGCTCGAGCCTTCGAGTGTGACCCGTACGGCGACCCCGGTCGATTCGAGCGCCGCGATGGCGACGGCGCTGTCGCTCGATTCGGCGTATAGGCGCGTTGCGGGGATCGGACCCAGCGCCTCCAGGCGCCCCGCGAGGACGGAGACTGGATCGCGCGGGGCGTGGGCCGCGTACCAGCGCTCACCCTCACGCACGACACGCCCGGCCGCAGCGAGCTCCCTGAGCCATTCGCTCCACCCGCCGGCCTCTGAGGTCGTCACGAAGCCCATCCACGTCAGCGCTTCGTGGAGCTCCTCGGCGTCGCGTGGATCGGGCCAGACCTCTCTCCGCGCTCGCTCCACCGCCGTTGGCGCGAGGGTGCCGAGGTCAGCGTCCGTGCGTTGATCCCGTCGACGCCCCGAGGTGACGGCCTGAACCCTGCGCTCCTCGAGCGCGCCGTCGTCCAGGAATCCATAGGGTCCGATGGCCAGCGCGCCGCGCGCGAACGGTGACGGCGCCGCGGTGTCGACGCAGTGGGTCTCGATCAGGCCCGCCCCGAGCTGGCGCAGGAGCGCTTCGAGGGCGTCGATGTCCATCGCCTCTGTCAGGCAATCTTCGATGGTCTGATCGACCATCGGGTGCCCGACGGGCACCTCGATGTCCCCGGGCGGCAGGTTCTCGCCGCACGCCACGGCGTCAGGGAATGCCGCCGCGAGCAGGTCGTCCGCGCGCATCCTTTGAATCGGCGGAGCGAGCCGCTTGCCGCCCGGCGCACGCGGCGCGAGCAGCGCCCGAGAGACGTTCCAGCGCCACCGGGTCGCGAACATCGGCGCGTCCAGGACCGCTTGGATCAGCAGCGCGCGGACGGTCTGCGCGGAGAGGTACCCGTAGACCTCCTCGAGCGGGAACGAGTGCATCGGACCGAGCGAGATGAGCACCGCCTCTTCGTTGGCGGCGGCCTGGAGCTCGAACCCGAAGCTACGGCAGAAGCGCTTGCGCAGCGCGAGGCCCAGGGCGCGGTTGAAGCGCGACCCGTTCAGCGAATGCACGACGAGCTGGCTGCCGCCCGACTCGTCGAAGAAGCGCTCGAGGACCAAGCGGGTTCGCGTCGGTGTCGCTCCGAGGGCAGCGCGCCCAGCAGCGAGGTACTCTGCGAGCGCTCTCGCCACCGGCTCCGCGAGGCCGACCTCGCCCGTGAGCCACGCAGGGTCGCTCCCACGCTCGCGCACCTCTCCCATGACCTCCGACAGCTCCAGGCTGCGGCTCGGCGCTTCGCCGAACCAGAAGGGCAGAGTCGGCGGCGCGCCGTGGGCGTCTTCGACGAAGAGCGTGCCGGGCTGCATGCGCAGCAGCCGCCAGCTCATGTTGCCGAGCTGGAAGACATCCCCGCCGCTCGCTTCGATCGCAAAGTCCTCGTCGACGGTGCCGACGACGACCTCGCCTGGGTGTTGCACGACGCGGTAGTCCGCGCGGTCGGGGATCGCGCCGCCCGAGGTGAGCGCGGCGAGCCGCGCGCGCCGGGTCGCGCGCAAGGTGGCTCCGCCTGCCCGCGGGTCGCGGTGCAGCAGCCCGTGGCGACCGCGGTCGGTCAGGTGCAGCGCGACGGTGGCGTCGAAGCGCTCGCGCAGGAGCGCGCGATACGGCCAAGCGCGCCGGACGCGCTCGAACAGCTCCCCCTCGTCGCGACCCGCTTCTGCATCCACGCACCACGCGACGAGCTGCTGCGCGAGCACATCGAGCGGCGCGCTCGGTTGCGGCGTTCGGTCGAGGCGACCCGTGCGCACCGCGTGCAACAGCGCCGCGGCCTCCACCAATTCGTCCTGCGTGACCGGGAAGAGCGCGCCCTTCGGGATCCGCCCGACGCCGTGACCCGAGCGCCCGACCCGCTGCAGCAGCGTCGCGATCCGGCGTGTGGCGCCGACCTGGATGACGAGGTCGACGTCGCCGATGTCGATGCCCAGCTCCAGGGAAGCCGTCGCCACGAGCGCCCGCAAGGCGCCGCGCTTCAGCCGCTCCTCGGCGTCGAGGCGGCGCTCCTTCGAGAGGCTCGAGTGATGGCTCGTCACGTGTTCAGGCCCGAGCAGCCGCCCGAGCTCGCGCGCGGTCCGCTCGCAGACCTTGCGGGTGTTCACGAACACCAGGGTGCTCTTGTGCTCCTGAACGAGCGCCGCGATGCGCTCATGGATCGTGCCCCAAGTCTCGTGGCTGCAGACGGCTTCGAGGGGCGCGGGCGGGAGCTCGACCCAGAGCTCCATGCGGCGGAGGTGCCCCTCGTCGAGCAGCGTCACCGGGCGCGGTGCGCCCTCGGCCGAGCGCCCGCCGAGGAACTCACCGACCTCCGCGAGCGGGCGCTGCGTCGCCGACAGACCGATCCTCTGCAGTGTCCCGCCGCGTTCGCCGACGAGCTCATCGAGGCGCTCCAGCGACAGCGCCAGGTGGGCGCCGCGTTTGTCGCCGAGGACGGCGTGGATCTCGTCGACGATCACCGTCCGGACGGTGCCGAGCAGCGCTCGCCCGCGCGCGCTCGTGAGCAGCACGTAGAGGCTCTCCGGCGTCGTCACCAGGACGTGCGGCGGAGTCCGCGCCATCTTCGAGCGCGCCGCCGCTGGTGTATCACCGGTGCGGACGAGCACGCGGACCTCGGGTAGGCCGGGGTCCCGGCTGCGCAGCTCTTCCAGCGGACCGGCCAGGTTCTTCTGGATGTCGTTCGACAGCGCGCGCAGCGGTGAGACATACAGCACCCGGGTCTCCGCGGGCAGGTCCGGTGTCGACAGCAGCCCGTCCAGCGCGGCCAGGAACGCCGCCAGGGTCTTGCCGGAGCCCGTCGGCGCCGCGAGCAGCACGTGTTCGCCCCGCCGAATCGCCGGCCAGGCGCGTGTCTGGGCCGCCGTCGGCGCCCCGAGGCGCTCCTGGAACCACGCCGCGACGGTGGGGTGAAAGGCAGCGAGGGCCGGGTCGAGGGAGGGAGGCATGCCCCGTCCGATGCTACCGGAGGCGCTCGGCGCCGGGGGATTCGCGGGAACCCCGCCCGGGCCGCTGCGCCCTACGGTGTCGGAGCGTCACCCATGACCACCTGGCAAGTCGTCCGCGCCGTCGCCGGCACCTTCATTCTGCTCTCTCTGGCCCTCGGGGTGCCTGGGAGCCCGCTCTTCCACAGCCCGTGGTGGTTGGCGTTCACGGCCTTCGTGGGCGCCAACCTCTTGCAGAGCGGGTTCACGCGCTGGTGCCTCATGGAGTCGCTCCTGCGCCGCTGCGGCGTGCGGAGCGGCTGCTGAGGACCTACTGGAACGTGATCGTGAGGCCGTTCGCGAAGTTCGACGTCGGCTGCCCGCTGAGCACGTCGCGGAACCACGCGGTGAAGTGCCGGGTGTCCCCCGCGAGCACCGTCAGCGGCCCGCTGGGCGAGGGGTGGTTCGTCAGGTTCACCGCGAGCGAGATCCCGCCCGATGCACCCGAGTTCTTGATCTGCCCCGGGCCGACGTAGCGCCCGATCGCGCCCGATAGGCAGAGCCGGCCTTGGCTGCCGCCCGGCTGCAGGATCGACCCCTGCGAGCGGCTGGTGAGGAAGAAGCCGAACGAGTTCAGCGGCATCGCCGTGCACTCGAGGGTCAGGTTGTTCAGGGCCACGACCGCGCTGCCGCTGGCGCCCATCACCGCCGACGCACCGCTCGAGTTCACCACCGCAGGCGAGCAATAGGCGGCGCCTGGGCCTCCGCCGAGCGCGCGGCCAGGATTGGCGTGCAAGAACGCCACATCGTTCGCCGACAGCGTGCCGGCGTAGAGCTGCACGTCGTCGATGCGGCCATCGAACCACTCGGGGGTCGTACCGCCGCTCGGGTCCAGCACGCCGATCAGGTAGCGGTTGTTCAGCGACGGCGCGTTCGACGGCGCAGCGCCGGCGACCTGGCCGACCGTGACCCCGTCGACGTAGAACGTCGCGACGAAGTTGGCGTCGAACGTCACCGCGATGTGGTGCCACTGTTGCGCCGCGAGCACGGTCGCTTGGTTGTAGTCCTGCACCATCAGGGTCGTGAAGCGCAGCCCGGTCGCCGTCGTCCCGAAGGACCACGAGCCGCTGTTCGCCTGGGTGAACGTCGGGCGGTCGTTCGAGAAGACCCGCTGCAACCGGATCGTGTCCGTCTGGATCCAGGCTGCCATCGAAAGGTCGTCGCGCAGCCCGTCGAAGAGCGGGTTGCCCGGGATCTCGACGTAGCCCGTGGTCCCGTCGAAGTCCACGGAGCGGCCGGAGGCGCCGCTGACCCCGGCTCCGCCCAGCACGACACCGTTCATGTAGGTGCCGTGGTGGCCGAAGCCCGAAGAGTCAGCGCAGAAGCTGCCGGACGTCTCGTCGAGCTTGTAGTGGCCGACGAGCGTGACTTGGGCGGCAGCGAACGAGCAGGTGGCGAGGAGCGCCACCGGGGTGAAGAGGGAAGTGTGCATTTGCATGGTCGGCAGCCGACGGCAGGGTCGGCGCCTCACCACGGTACAGACCCGCGCGAAGAAATGCGGCACGACGCCGCGCGCGGCCCCCTGCACAAGGCGGGCGCAGATTTCGTTTCTAGATTCACCGCTCCCAATGCGGGAAGTCCCGTGATCGGCGCCCCACTGGCGCGCGTCGGCGGGTGAGACTTCCCGGCGCCCACGCACGTCGCGTGCGGCCGTTCTCGCCAGCAACTCGCACTCGCATCTCCGTAGATGAAGCTCGCGCTCGCTCCGTTCGCACTCTCGCTCCTACCCTTCACGCTCGCCCAGGACTGCCCCCAGAAGCTGATCGCCGCCGACGGTGACACCTCCGACGAAGCCGGCTACGACGTCGCGATCGACGGCGACGTCGCATTCGTCGGGGCGCGCTTCGAGTCGCAGCTCGGCAGCAGTGCCGGCGCGGTCTACCTCTGGCGCCGCGGCCCGTCGGGCTGGTTCGAGAGCCAGAAGCTGCTCGGCTCGGCGCAGCTCGCGTTCGACGAGCTCGGCCGCAGCGTCGACGCGCTCGGCGAGCTCATGCTCGCGGGCGCACGCGGTGACGACTCCTTCGGGTCGAACTCCGGCGCAGCCTACGTCTTCCGCGGCGCCGGCGGCGGCGCGTACGTCGAGGAGATCCGGTTGCTCGCGCCCGATGCGGAAGCCGGTGACCGTTTCGGCGCCGAGGTGGTGCTCGGGCTGCTCGAGGTCGCTCCTGGTATCGTGCAGGAGTGGGCCTTCGTCGGCGCCCCCGATGAAGACGACCGCGGGAACGCAGCGGGCGCGGGCTATGCGTTCGTCAACGACCCGGTGCTCGGATGGAGCTTCACGCAGAAGCTGCTCGCGAACGACGGGCAGGCGTTCGATCGCTTCTGCTCGGCGCTCGCAGTCGACGGCCCGGTGCTCGTGTGCGGCGCCTTCGGCGACGACGACCGCGGCGCTGACGCAGGCGCGGCATACATCCGCCGCTATGACCCGCTCAGCGGCACCTGGATCGAAGAGGCCAAGCTGCGCGCCTCCGACGGCCTCCCGGGCGACCAGTTCGGGTGGCAGGTCGCGGTCGCCGGAGACGTCGCGGTCATCGGCGCGCCGCGCGCCGACACGCTGGGCCTCGACAGCGGCTCCGCCTACATCTTCCGCTACGACACGGTCCTCGGTGTGTGGAGCGAAGAGCAGAAGCTCGTTGCGCCCGATGGCGCGGCGGGCGACGCGTTCGGAGTCGACGTCGCCATCGAGGGTGAGCGCATCGTCGTCGGGGCCGACGCCCATGACGGCGCGGCGGTCGACACCGGCGCGGTCTACGTCTTCGAGCGCGATGCGGTCACCGGGGCGTGGCTCCTGGTCGCCAAAGCCGCCGCGGCCGACCCCGATGCCGGCGACCTCTTCGGTGTGACGATCGACCTGTCCGGTGGTCGTTTGATTTCCGGCGCGATGCGCGACGACCAGCGGGCGAACAACGCGGGCGCGGCGTACGTCTATGACCTGAACGCGGTCGACCGCAACGGCGACGCCATCCCCGATGCCTGCCAGAGCGCGGGCCTCGCGTTCTGCACGGCGAGCGCCAATTCGACCGGTCGCCCGGCTTCGATCGCGGCGCTGGGCTCGAGCTCGCTCGCGGCGAACGGGGTGACGCTGTGGGTCTCCGACCTGCCGCAGAACGTCCTGGGTTACTTCATCGTCTCACAGGGCACGCTGGAGATTCCGAACGCGGGTGGCGCGCAGGGGACGCTCTGCATCGCGAGCGCTTCGCTGGGCCGCTACGCCGGCAACGTGCTGAGCTCCGGCGCCCTGGGTCGCGTCTCGTTGCCGATCGACGCGCTGGCGCTGCCGACGCCCCTCGGGAATGTCGCCGCGAGCGCTGGGGAGACCTGGAACTTCCAGCTCTGGCACCGCGACGCAGTGGGCGGCAGCGCCACCTCGAACTTCAGCGACGCAGTCGCGGTTCAGTTCCAACAGTGAGCGCCGGGCCGCGGGCGGCGGAGCCGGCGGCGTCGCTCGATGTGACTTCGGCGCAGCTGCTCGCGGCCTGCGCCGATTCAAGGCCGCGGGGCATGGTTGGCGACGGGCGGTACCGGCCGCCGTCATCCGGTACTGGGCGCCGCTGGGATCGCAGTCCTCACTCCGCCCGTCAGCGATCAATGGCCGGAGGGGCGGGTGGTACCAGGTACGCTTTGGCGCGCGCCTTTGGCTTGGTCTCTCGCCTTGCGCTTGCGCGCGCGCCAAGGCGTACCTGGTACCGGCCGCCCGCAGCCCCTCGCGCGGGGGCTCCCTCCGCCGCTCGCCTCGGAGGAGTGAGACTCGAGGTCCAGTTCGTCGGATAAGGCGGTGGCCATTTTCGCGGCGGCCGGTACCAGGTACGCCTCGGCGCGCGCGAGAGCGTAAAGCGAGAGCCCGAGCGCAGGGCGCGCGCCAAGGCGTACCTGGTACCACCCGCCGTCACCCGGGCGGCGTGAGGCGGTTAGCGGTTGGCGGGTCCGGTTTGTGGTCCGCGGCGCGGGCCCTGCGCCTGGCGCTGGCGCAGCCAGCGCAAGCGCGCCCGGGCGCCCATGCGCTCGCGGGGATCGATCTGCCCGTCGCCGTTGCGGTCCGCGCGCTCGCGCAGCCGCTCGAGGAGGGCGCCGTCGCCGCGGCCGCGGAGGCCGCCCCCGCGGTGTGCCCCGCCCTGCGGCAACGCCCCGGGCCGGGCGCCGCGCTCCTCCAGGGCGGCCACGCGCCGGCGCAGCTCGGCCACTTCGCGGCGCAGCGCGTCGAGGTCGTTCGCGGGACGGGGCTCGGCCTGCTGCACGCGCTCGCGGCGTGGCGACCGGGGAGCGCCGTCGCGCTGCACGTCCTGGGCGAAGCCGGGGACGACGGAGAGGGCGGCGGTGCAGGCGAGAGAGAGCAAGGCTCGGTTCAGCATGGTGGTGGTTCCGTGGGCCTGCCTGTGGAACCGCCCGCGCTCGGCGAGGTTCCGGAGCAACCCAAGCGAACGCGGTCGAAGACCGGAATGGGCGCGGGGCGGCGGCGCAGCTCCACGCTGCGCCGCCGCCCCGCCCCGCTCGGGCTCCGAGGCCCTACTGGAACGTCACCGAGTAACCGTTGGTGAAGTTCGAGGTTGCTTGGCCGCCGACCGCGTCGCGGTACCAAGTGGTGAAGTTCCAGGTCTCACCGACCTGCGCCGAGACCGGGCCCGTCGGGGTCGGCATCGTCGCCAGGTTCAGTTGCAGCGAGAACGAGCCCGTGGCGCCCGAGTTCTTGATCTGACCCGGGCCGACGTAGCGGCCGATTCCACCCGCGAGGCAGAGCACACCCTGCGAGCCGCCCGGCTGGTTGACGGTGCCCTGCGTGCGGCTCGTCAGGAAGAAGCCGAATGCGTTGTTCGGCAGTTGCTGCGCACGCAGCGTCAGGTCGTTGTTGGCGCGGACGTTGCTGCCCGTCGCCGTGATCTGCGCCGACGAACCCGTCGAGTTCGGCACGGAGGGCGTGCAGTAGTTCATGCCCGGGCCTGCCATGCCGTCCATGCAGAAGCGGCCGTTCCACACGCGCGGCGTGAAGGGCGCCGATGTGAACGGGGTGTTCTGGGCCGCGCCGAGGGACAGCGAGATCACGCCGTTGGCGCTCTGCGCGCTCTGGTTCGTGCCGGTGCCGTTCGTGTAGGAGTGGGCCGAACCAGAGGCCTGCAAGCAGAAGCCGTACGTGCCGGGCGTCAAGGCCAGCGGTGCCGCGAACGTGATCGGCGTCGGGAACGTGAAGCCTGCCGAGGTCGAGGCGCCGTTGTCGACCGCCGCTTGGGTCCAGGCGGCCGCGTTCAGCTCGTTGCCGACGTAGGTCGACGGCGTCGTCCAGACCGTGAGCCCGACCGGCGTGCCGATCGCCGCGCTGAAGTGGGTGAGGAGGCCGCTGACCGTGATCGGCTGCGTGACCGTCACGTTGAAGTACACGTTGCCGCCGATGCTGCCGCCGTTCCCGGCCGCGAAGGTGGTCTCGGCGCAGGTCGGGGGCAGCGGCGGGGGCGGGGGCGGCGGGGCGCCGTTGCCGAACGCGATCTCGTCGATCCCGACGCCGACGTTCGCGGTGTTGAAGGTGATCAGGATGCGGTTGAATGGGCTCGGGCCGCGCCAATAGTGCGGCGGGTTCGGGAACGCCCCGGCGTAGATGAAGGTCCCCGAGCCGAGCGAGGTCGCCCCGTTGAAGAGCTGGACCGTGTACGAGTGGTTGACCTGGTCGGAGAAGATGCACTGGAACTCGTCGACCGCGCTCGCGAGGGTGAACTCGAAGCCGGCGCCGAGGGCCGCGCCGTCCAGCGGGTCGGGGGACGCGCCGACCGCCAGGACGCCGTTCTGCGAGATCAGCGAGGAGCCGTTGACGTTCGAGCCGATCGTCAGCGTGTCGCCCGCCGGGGCCCACGCGCCGACGAGGGTCGCGCTCGTGATGCCGACCGACGTGAACACGGACGAGTTGCCCGCGATCGGGCCGAGCGGGGCCGCGGGGGTGTCGAAGTCCAGGATCGTGGTGAGGTTCGGGGACGGGCCGACGAACTGGCTGACCTGGGCGGAGGCCGTCACGGCCAGGCCGAGGCCGCACAGCGGCAGCCCGAGGTGGGAGACTGTGAGTCGCATGGTTCGGTGCGGAGGCTTGGACGCAAGCGCCCGGGACGGGGCCCGGGTTCGAAGGACCGCAGCCTGGGCTGGGGTTCCCTCACGCTCCCCTCAGGCTAGCTCGGCGGGCGCAAACCTGCGACTCCAGGACACTGGGACAGGGCGCCCGGGTCCCAGGCGGCCTGCTGGTGCCCGCGTCCGGGCAGCCCGCCCGGAAGGGGCTTGCCCCCGGCGGGGCCCGCCCGTAGACTCTTCGCCTCGATCCAGACGCCGCCAGGCCCTGGCGCGTCCCCGGGGAGACCGCCCCCACCCGAACCCTAGCCAGAACCGAGTCCATAGCCTTGATCAAGGTCGCCGTCCGCAGCAACGAGTCCCTGGAGGCCGCCCTCCGCCGCTTCAAGCGGCAGTGCAACTACAGCGGCATCTTCCGCCTCGCGAAGGCCAACACCTGGCACGAGAAGCGCTCTGACAAGCGCCGCCGCGAGCGCCGCGAGCGCCTGCGCACGATCCAGAAGGCCACGCGCAAGAACGACCCGAACCGGAAGCGCCGCCGCCGCCCGGGTGGCCCGCGCCGCAGCACCTCCAGCTCCAGCAGCCGTGGCGAGAGCGCGATGAGCTACAACGCGCTCGGACGTTGATCGAATTCGGGTGAGCGGTCACCCAGCCCGAGCGCGGATCGAGGTCCCTCGGGCACAGCGCGGCGGCGGCGACCAGCTCGGCTGGTCGCCGCCGCCGCGCTCATTCATAATCTGTAGGGCGCGCCCCCATGGGACTCTTCGAGAAGAACCGCGACCTGACCCAGGCGCACCGCGAAGTGGCGCTGGTCGTCGACGCGCAGCACTTCCGTGAGCCGATCCGCGGCTTCGTGATGCGCCTCGACCAGTTCCTTGCGGCGCGCCTCGATTGGCGCTCGCGTTCGTCTGTCCAGACGCTCGTGCGCGAGGGCTACGTCTGGGTCGACCTCGCGCGGCCCGAAGCGCCGAACGGGACCGGTGCCCGCAAGCGCGAGACGCGGCCGGGGGCGAAGGTGCCGCACGGCACCCGGGTCTGGGTGGAGATTCCCGAGGTCTACCAGCAAGTGCTCGCCGGGGACACCAAACTCGAGCTCGAGGTGCTCTACGAGGACCGCGAGTGCCTCGCCGTCGACAAGCCGCCGAACATCGCGGTCCATCCCAGCGGTCGACACATGACCGATACGCTGATCCAGCGCGTGCACTTGCGCTTCCGCGAGGACATCGAAGCCGGCCGCATGGTCCCGCGCCTGTGCCACCGCTTGGACCGTGAGACGAGCGGGGTCGTGCTGATCGGGAAGCGTCCGGAGAGACACCCGCGGCTCGCAACGCAGTTCGAGGACCGCCTCGTCGACAAGGAGTACCTCGCGCTCGTCTGGGGTGAGCTTGCAGAGCCCGACGGCTGCATCGATTACCCGATCGGGCCGGCGCAGCACTCCGCGATCGACTTGAAGATGAGCGCGCGCTCCGACGGGCAGCCGTGCCGAACGGATTGGCGCGTCGTCGAGCGTGTGTCGGGTTACACGCTCGTACGGTGCCGCATCCACACGGGCCGCACCCATCAGATTCGCGTGCACCTCGCCGCGATCGGCCACCCCGTCGTCGGCGACAAGCTCTACGGGCCCGATGAGCAGCTCTTCGTGCGCGCCATCGAGGGCACACTGACCGATGAGGATCGCGCGGCGCTCGAGCTCGATCGGCAGGCCCTGCACGACCACCGCTTGGAGTTCACCACCCCCGACGGCGGTCGGCGCATCGAAGTGCTGAGCCCGCTCGCGCCGGACATCGAGGCGTTCCTCGCCGAGCGCCGCAGGGCTTCGGCTCAGTCCTCCATCCAGCTCGGGTGAGCCGCACGTGCGCGGTTCGCCGTGCCGGTCGCGCTGAACTTCTTGCCCGCGAGCTGCTTGAACGACCGCTGCGCGCGCGCGGCGTCGCGGCGCGCGAGCGCCACCTCAGCATCGAAGAGCAGGTCCTCGGCGTCTTCTTCGAGCGCAGCCGCATTCAGCAGCGCCTTGAAGCGTTTGTCGCGCTCGAGCGTCGCGCGCAGCTTCGCCGCGCTCTTCTCCAGCTCCGTTCCGCGGCCGCGGCGAATCACATCGCGCAGCAGCGCATAACGGCGGACGGCGCTCGTTTCGTCCACGCCGTCGAGCGCGGTTTTCAGCGCAGCTTGCAGCGCAGTGTCGGCCAACGGCAGCGCGTCCTGCGCCTCTTTCGCGAAAGGACCCGCATCGGTCAGCGCCAGGATCCCGCGCCAGGAGCGCCATTCTTCGTGGGCGTCGCCTGCGAGCTTCGCCGCGCGGCCCGCAGCGCGGAGCGCCGTCAAGCGCTCGACCGTCGCTTCGTCCACGCCCTGGCCCAGCTCCTTCACCAGCGCCGCGAGCGCGTCCAGAACCTCTTTGTCGCCGACTGTGTGCCCTGAGCCGAGGCGCTCCGCGAGGCTGCCGTCGGGCTTCACCAGGATGACGTCTGGTAGCGGCCACGATCCGTCGGGCGAGGACTCCGCGATGAACCGGTTGTAAACCTCGTCCATCAGCTCCTTGTGCTTCGTGAGCTTCGCGCCGGGCGGCGGCTCGCCGCTGCTGGCGTACATCGCGATCGCGCCCGCGAGCCCGCGCGCCAAGGTGGTGTTGCCTGAGAGCGCACGCCGGAACTCCTCGTTGTGGGTCTCGTCTGGGATGCAGGCGAAGATCACCAGGGGCACGTTGCGCTCCTTGGCCCGGGTCAGCACCGCATCCAGGCGGCCTTCGACCCATGCCACCTCCTTCGCGGCGGCGGGCTTCTGGAGGGGAGCGCGCGCAGCGGCGCTCCCGACGACCGCAGGCAGCGCCCCGAGCAGGACCAGGGCGCGGAGCGCCCACGCACAGCCAAGTGAGCTCGTCCACATGCCGCCGAGTCTCCGTCGGGCGCACCGAATTCGCAAGAGGGGGCTATCCTCGCGGCCTGAGATGCAGCCACACCGCCCGACCCCACCGCGCAGCCTCCGGACGCTCCCGCTCGCGTGCCTCGCCCGCAGCTTCGCTGCGGCGGTGTTGGCGCTCGGTGTCGCGCCGATCGCTCAGGCAGACATCGTCGTGACCAAGGATGGCCGTCGGCTCGAGGGCACGATCGTCACCGACACCAAGAAAGAGGTCGTCATCGAGACCGCGAGCGGCCGCGTGACCGTGCCCCGCGCAGAGGTGCGCGAGGTCGAGCGCAGTAAGGCCCCAGCGCAGGAGTTCGCCGAGCGCTTCGCGGCGGCACGCGAGAGCGTCGAGCAGCTCCTCGCGCTGGCGACTTGGGCGAGTGAGGCGCAGCTCGCTGCCGAGGCGCGTAAGTGCTATCGGCGAGTCCTCGACCTGGACGACCAGAACGAGGTCGCCAACACAGCGCTCGGCAACGTGCAGTACAAGGGCCAGTGGATGACCCCCAAGCAGCGGGACATCCGCCAGGCGAAGGACGAAGCCGCTGACCGCAAGGCGCGGGGCCTCGTCGAGTACAAGGGTCAGTGGGTGACTCCGGAGGACAGAGCGCGGCTCGAGCAGGGCCTCGTGCAGGTCGATGGTGAGTGGCTGACCCTCGCGCAGGCTAAGGCGCGCGAGGGCCTCGGGCCGTTCGGCGGCGGTTGGGTGCCGCTGCCGCTCGCCGAGGCCGCAGCGCGCGCCCAGCAGGTCGCCGTTGCAGCGGGCGTGCACGACGCGGCTGCGGCGCTCGCCGGCGATGCGGTCGTGCTCGGGCCGTGGCCCGAGCCGTTCTTGCGCGACATCGCCGCCGGGCTCGACCGCGCGCGCGCCTTGTTCGATGCGCAGTTCGCCGGCGCGCCGAAGGGCCTGGCGCTCTTCGGCGGACGCCCGGGCGAGCTCTACGCGTGGAACCGCGACTCGGAGCCGTACCTCGCGACGATCGCGCCGCTCTCCGGGCTGACGAAGACCGTCGGCGAGCCGTGGCGCGAAGCGGTGAAGTCGACCCACGGCTGGGTGTTCTGGGACCCGTTCCCGGTCTCCAGCGTGCGCGCGGTGACACGCCCCGAGTTCCACGTCGCGGGCCACACGTACTACCACTATGGCCACATCCTCTTGAACCGCTACCGCTACGACGGCCGGCTCTTGCCGCCGTGGTTCGGCGAGGGGTACGCGAGCCTCGTCGAGTGGTGGGTGCACGGCCAGAACACCGTGGTGCTCAAGGCCGACGCCCAGTCGACGTCCGCCGGCTCCGCCGCGGTCGGCAAGGCGGCGCCCTTCTCGCGGGCGACCTTGACGCGCGGCGCATGGCAGATGGACCTACGCGCGGCGCTTGAATCGGCGGATGTGCGCCTCGCGCCGTTCGACGTGTTGGCGCGCAAAGCGCCCGGCGAGCTGACCGCGGTCGACGTCGCGATGTCGATGGGGGTCGTGCTCTGGATCGAGCGCTCCGGTGAGGGCGCCCTCGAGCGCTTCCACGCGGCGCTCAAGGCCAGCGCGCCGCCCGCCCCGCACCAGGTCCTCGACCGCGCGCCCGAGCGCCAGCAGCGCTACGACGCGGCGTTCCAGGCGGCCGTCAACCTCGACTCGCGCGCGGCCGACCGCGCGTGGCGCGCGTGGTTCCTCGCGCGCACGCCCGAGCCCGGCCAGGGCGAGCGCTAGGAGTCTGCGCCACAGAATTCAAATCTCAGGGCGGCGCCCCTGTACGCCCGCGCTGCGTTGCAGCAAGCTCCCCGACAGTATCCAACCCAAGGGAACTTGCTGCGCCTTGCGCGGACGCGCGTGGACTCCACCCTGCGATCTGGATCCTGTGGCGCAGACTCCTGGGGTGACCGGCGGGCTTCGGGGGGCGCGCTCGCTGGTGTGCAGCCGAAGGTCAGCGCAGCGCCGCTCTCCCCTCCGCGGCGCTGGAACAGGATCACTCCCCGTCGCCGCCGGCGCGCGCACGGCTCATTGGAACGTCACAGCGAGGCCGTCCGTGAAGTTCGACGTGGCCGCCCCGCCGACCGCGTCGCGGTACCACGCCGTGAAGTTCCACGTCTCGCCGGGCACGACCGCGACGCTGCCGCTGGGCTGGGGCGTCGCGTTCAGGTTCAGCAGCAGCGCGAAGCTGCCCGTCGTACCGGAGTTCTTGATCTGGCCCGGGCCGACGTAGCGCCCGATGGCTCCGCCGAGGCACAGCCGACCCTGCGAACCGCCGGGCTGGTTCACCGCGCCTTGTGTGCGGCTCGTCAAGAAGAACCCGAAGGCGTTCAGCGGCAGGGCCTCGGCCGTGAGGGTCAGGTTGTTGTTGCTCACCTGCGACGAGCCCGCTGCGCGGATCAGGGCGGATTGACCCGTGGAGTTCGCGATCGCCGGCGTGCAGTAGCGGTTGCCGAGGTCGCCGCCCGCCACATAGACGAGCGCGTTCGCGAGGAGCCGCGCCCCGTCCGTGTTGGTGTTCCAGAAGTCCACGCGGCACTGCGACGAAGGCGGGTAGAAGGTCAGGTCCGCGCGGTTCGGTAGCGCGCCGACCGCAGCGAGCACACGGCCATCGCTCCACTGCGCGACCGCCTGCGCGCCAGAGCGCAGCGCGGTGACCGTCGGCCGGTACGACGACGTCCCGCCGTCGAACGAGGTGACGCCGCTCATGATCGGGTGGTTCGGCAGCAGGACGTTGCCCAGCGTCGCGTTGCCGGTCGTCTGGCCCACCTGGACCTGGACGAGCTCGTAGTTCGGCACCCAGCGTCCGCTCAGGAACAGCGGCGTGCTGTTGGCTCCCAGCGCAAACATGCACACGACGACGCCGCCGCCTTGGTCGACGTAGTCCGCGAAGACGTTGCCGGTCGTGACCGGGTCGTTGTAGGTCGAGTTGCTCCACGTCACCACGGCGTCGTACTGCGCGAGCTGCGCGAGGGTCGGCGGAGCGCCCGTGATGTTGATGATGTCGACGCGGTTGAAGAAGCCCGTCGCCAGCAGGAACGCCTGCGGATCGGTGAAGCGGCAGTCAGCGCTGCTGGTGGTCGCCGCCGCGACGATCGCGACGTCGAGGCCTTGGGAGAACGTCGGCGCGCTGAGCGCGGCGGCCATGAAGAGACTGATGTGGCGCATGGTCGGCAGTTGGGTCGGAACCGAAAGATCTCGGCAGAGCTGCCATGTTACGTTCGATGGCGCCGCTCGACAGAAAGTGAAAAGGGCGCGGGCCGCTGGCTCACCAGCGGCCCGCGCCATCGTCTGCCGCTCGCGCGGGATCCGACGGGGGATCAGTTGAAGACCACGTTCAGACCGTTCGTGAAGTTCGAGGTCGCGCTGCCGCCGACCGCGTCGCGGTACCAGCACTGGAAGTTCCAGGTGTCACCCGCAACGACTGCGACGGGGCCCGTCGGCGTCGGCGTCTGCGCCAGGTTCAGCGCGAGCGAGAACGAGCCTGTCGCGCCCGAATTCTTGATCTGACCCGGACCGACGTAGCGGCCGATCTGTCCGCCGAGGCACAGCACACCCTGGCTTCCGCCCGGCTGGTTGACCGAGCCCTGTGTGCGGCTCGCGAGGAAGAAGCCGAACGCGTTCAAGGGCAGGCTGCTCGCCTCGAGCGTCAGGTTGTTGCTCGCGACCGTAGCGGAGCCGGTCGCGCCGATGACGCCGCTCGCGCCCGTCGAGTTGGCGACGGCGGGGCTGCAGTAATTCGTGCCCGGGGAGGCCGGGCCCGGCAGACCGAAGTCATCCGCGTCGTGGAACGCCGCGGCACTGGTCGTGAAGCCGCGCACCGCGAAGCCGCCGGCGGTGGTGTAGCCGGTCGAGATCGCACCGGTCGTGGCTTGCAGCGTCGTGCCCGTCTCGTCGTAGAGGTCGACGGTCATGTCGCCGTTGACCGCCCACGTCAGGCGCAGGATGTACCACACGTCCGGGATGATCGTCGCCGCAGCAAAGCCCGCGTTGATGAAGCCCCAATTCGTGTTGTCCTGCAGGATGATCTGGCTCGTGTTCGGCGCGAACACGGCAGACCAGGTACCGGCGGCCGTCGCACCGACGCCGAGGTACGACCGGCCGTTGGTCGCAACGCCGCCGCGCAACCGCACGTACGCCTGGTAGACGTTGCCGGGGGCGGTGTTGACGTCGAAGCGCGCCCGCCACGTCGGGCCGACCCCTTGGACGAACTCACCGCCGAACGCGCCGTTGCGCGCGGCGGCGTTCGAGACGTTGAAGGTGTCCGCAGTGCCGGAGGTGACAACGTAGAGGGCTTCGTTGCCGTGCTCGAAGGTCTCGAGGACCTGGGCAGCGGCGGGGCTGCAGAGCAGCAGGAGGGAGGCCAGGGCAGCACGCATGGGTCTGGAGCGAAGGGTTCAGGGAGCCGAGGCGGCTGCGGTAGCAGCCACCGGATCATCGAGGCTAGCGCAGTGCACCGAATTTTGGTGCGCCGCCCATTCGAGACTCACGAAGGGCCGGTCCGTCCCGGTTCGAGGCACCCTGCTCACCGCACCCTGGGGCCCGGCCGAGCCTCGGCCAGCAGCACCAGGGCGAGCAGCCCGAAGGCCGCTCCGGGCCCCGGGAGGAGGCGCCAGGCCGCGAGCCCAAGCCCGCTCGCGAGCATCCCGACGGTCAAGACGGACCCCGCCAGCCCGTCCCCATACGCGCCGCCGAGCGCGTCGGGCGCAGTGCCGAGCGGCGGCGCGACCGACCCGCGGTACAGGAGTCTGAGCGCCACGAGCCCGGCCGCCATGGCGACGGGGGAGAGGGTGAGCGCGAACTCCATGTCGACGAAGCCCGCGGCGACGGCCCCGAGCGCGGCGTGCAGCGGGAGCAGGAACCGCACGGCGAGCGCCTTGCGGGTGCCGGCGAGCTCGGCTTCCCGCGCGAGGGGCGCGGTGTCGACGATCCAGCGAGCGGCCGGTGTCGCGCTCACCGGCACGTGCATCAACACAAACGGCAAGTACGCGACGGGCGCAAAGACGAGCAGGACCCACAGCCCGCGGCCCTCGTTCGTCTCCGGGTCCGCACCGAGGAACAGGAACGCGAGCGGCAGCAAGACGAGCGGCCAGGTGCGCAGTGCGAAGTCGCGCTCGGCGGGCAGCGCTGCGTAGACCAAGTGGAAGCTCGCCCGCTCTTCGGCGCGAACGAAAAAGCGCTCGGTCAAGTTGCGCACAGGAGCGAGCAGCCAGCCGAGCGCCGAGCGCGTCGGCCGCGCGCGCGGCGCCGGCGGGAATGGGGCCAGCGCGGCCGTGGCGAGCGCCAGCAAACCAGCGAGGGCTACCAGCGCGCAGCCCGCGGTGCGCGCCCCGCCCGCGGGTGCGAATACCGCCGCGAACCAAGCGCTCGGCAGGGCGAGCAGCGCCTCGTTCGGGCCGCTGAGCGTCGCGAGGCGTGGCAGGTGGCGCAGCCCTGCGACGAGGCCGACGAGCACCCCGACGAGCAGCGCCGCCTGCAGCGCGGTGAGGAGCCCTTCGCCGCGTTCGCCCAGGAGGCGCTGGAGCCACAGCAGCACCGCCGCGGCCGCCCACGCCTGCACGACGGCGAGGCCGAGCAAGGCGCCCCGTTCGAGCAGTCCGAGGTCGCGCGCGAGCACGGCGAAGGGCGCGACCGTGGCGAGCGCGATGCCGCCGGAGACCCAGCCGAGCGCCAACGTGCGCGCGGCGCGCAGCTCGCGCGGGCGCAGCGGGAGCGCGCCGACCCACTCCGCGGCGGGGTCCGCGCGGAGCAGCGGGGCGAGCTCGCCCAGCAGCGGCAGGGCGCCGAGGGCCAGCGCCAGCGAGAGCCCAACCAGCGTGATGCCGAAGGGCGGTAACTCCGCGCGCACGAGGGCCGCGACGAGCCCCGAGAGGGTCGCCAGGAACACGAGCGGAACGAGCGCCGTGCGGCCCTCCCCGCCGAAGATGCCGGCCAGGAGCGCGCGGGTGAGGATCAGGGTCCGGTGCGTCACGGTGAGGGGGCGGAATCCGACGGAGGATCCCCAAGGGTACCCGTGCGCGGCCTATCCTCTTCGGCCCCATGCGCCCCGAGAAGGTCACAGTCCAAGGTCCGGTGGGTCGCCTCGAGGCGGTCCTGTGGGAGCCCGAGGGCGGCGCGGCGCCGCGCGCGGTCGCCGTCGTCGCTCACCCGCACCCCCTGCACGGGGGGACGATGAACAACAACGTCGTACACCGCACGGCGCAGGGCCTCCACGACGCGGGCCTCGCCGTCGTGCGCTTCAACTTCCGCGGCACCGGCGCGAGCGAGGGGGTCCACGACGGCCAGGGCGCGGAGGAGGAGGACCTGCGCGCGGTCATCGATTGGCTCGCGGCGCGGTTCCCTGGCCGCGATATCTGGGCCGGCGGGTTCTCGTTCGGCTCGCGCACGGTGGCGGGCCTCGCTCCGAAGGACCCGCGCATCCAGCGCGTCGTTCTAGTCGCTCTACCGGTGATCGCCTACGACTGCGCGTTCGCCGAGCGCATCGAGCAGCCTGGTGCGATCTTCATGGCGGGTGAAGACGGGTTCGGGACGCTCGCGGTCCTGCGGGCGCAGCTCCCGGGCCTCGTCGCGCGCATGCACGTCGTCGAGATCCCCGGCGTCGACCACTTCTTCACCGGCAAGCTCGACGTCCTGCGCGCCGAAGTGCGCGCGTGGGCCGTGGCGACGTTGTCCGCAGCAGCGAGGAGCACACGATGACCGACAAGAGCGCAGAGGTGCACACGTTCCCCACGCACGTCGTTCCGGCGATCAAGCGTGTGATGATGCCCCGCGACACCAACGCGGTCGGGACGATCTTCGGCGGTGTGATCCTCTCCGAGATCGACTTGGCGGCCGCGACCGAGGCCCATAAGCACCACTCCGGCATGGTCGTGACGGTCTCGATGGACAAGATCGACTTCAAGTCGCCCGTGCGCGTCGGCGACCTCGTGTCGCTCTTCACGGAAACCCTGCGCATCGGCCGCACGTCGATCACCGTCAAGGTCGCGGTCTGGGCCCAGCGCCGCTTCGGCGGCGGCTCCCAGGACTACGTGACGGAGGCCGAGGTCACGATGGTCGCTGTCGACCAGAACGGCCGGCCGATCCCGGTCGGCTCGACCTGAGCGCCGGGTCCAGCGAAGGGCACACGGCTCGGGCGCCGCGCGTTACAGTGCGGCCCTGCCCATGCAGCCCACCGAACCGCCGCTCGAGGATCGGGACAAGAGCCTCCCCGCGCCGTGGAACATCTTCGTTCCGCTGGCGCGTCAGCTCGCCATCTGGACGACGTTCTTCGTCATCCTGTGGTTCCTGCGCTCCTTCTTCTTCCTGGTCTTCCTGACGTTTGTCTTCGGCTACGTGCAGGAGCACGGCGTCGAGGTCCTGAACCGCAGGATTCCCTCGCGGCGCCACTCCGCGATCATCGTGTTCCTGACGCTGCTCGGGATCCTGCTCGGGCTGGGCTACACGATCGGTCCAGCGCTCGCGCGGCAGGCGGTGCGCTTCGCGGGTGAGATCCCCGAGCACCTCTCCACCCTCGACCACCACTTGCTCGACCTGCGCGAGCGCTACGAGCTCGCGCGCGACATGGTGCCGGCGGACACGAAGTCTGCGGACATCCTGCGCCAGCTCCTCGCGCCGGAGACCGCCACCCCCGTGCAGGAGGACCGCCTGGGGGTCCTGATGGCGCAGCTCGTAGGGGTCGCCAGCAAATCGCTCTGGATCGGCACCTCGTTCCTGCTGGCGCTCCTGTTCTCGTTCCTCGTGATCCTCGACCTGCCGAAGCTGACGGCGAGCACGCGCTCCTTGCACGACACCCGCCTACGCTTCGTCTACGACGAGGTCTCGGACTCGATCTTCCAGTTCGGGCGTGTGCTCGGGCGTGCGCTCGAAGCGCAATTGATGATCGCGATCGTCAATACGCTTCTGACGGCGATCGGCATGATGATCCTCGGCCTGCCGAACATCGTGTTCCTGTCGGCGATCGTGTTCATGTGCAGCTTCATACCGGTCGCTGGAGTGTTCATCTCCAGCGTCCCAATCTGCATGACCGCGCTGACCGAGGCGGGCTTCGCCTACGTCGTCTGGGCGATCGTGATGATCTGCATCATCCACGCGATCGAGGCCTACATCCTCAATCCGCGCATCTACGGCGCGTACTT
>Ga0169931_10004516_pt1 | contig 21657 bp, 16 predicted proteins | sample Kivu_15m_20L_FD_129675 | JGI IMG/M metagenome (GOLD analysis project Ga0169931, IMG submission 129675) | Freshwater microbial communities from Lake Kivu, Western Province, Rwanda to study Microbial Dark Matter (Phase II) - Kivu_15m_20L... | ecosystem: Environmental > Aquatic > Freshwater > Lake... | reverse complement strand
GGTTATTATGGAATAGATTCAGCAAATAATACTCCTTGTTATCAAAGTATTGAAGGTTATTTTATTAATTCTCCAAATAAATTTTTTTCCAAATGCTTGACAGGATGTAAAACTTGTAATATAACAAGCTGCGAGAAATGTTTCGATGGATTTTTTTTATATTTATCAAATAGTTGTGTTAGCACATGTCCCGATGAATATTATGGAGATACGAATGGAATTTGTTATCCTTGTGTTAATCAATGTAATAAATGCCCGAATGGAAAATGCACACTTTGTAAATCAGGCTTTTTTCTGAATTTAAATAATGAGTGTCGATCATGTATATTAAATTGTGAAAATTGCAGTAATTCTACTGAATGTTCAAAATGTACTAACAACACATTTTTGTCGATTGATAAAAAAAATTGCTTAATATCTTGTCCTAGCGAAAAATTTTTTGGGGATATAATACAAATGAAATGTTTAAATTGTATAGACAACTGTGATAAATGTTCTAATTCTACTGAATGCATCAGATGCAGTCTAAATTATTTTAACTACGATAATGATAATTGCTCTAGTTCTATCCCCATAAAATATTTCGGAGATTCTAATACGAGAAAATGGGTAAAATGCCAAGAAAACTGTGATATTTGTGAAAATTCCTTTGAGTGTATCAAATGCAGTCTAAATTATTTTAACTACGATAAAGATGAATGTTCTAGTCCTACTCCATTGAAATATTTCGGGGATACTAATACAAGGAAATGGATGAAATGCCCAGACAACTGTGACATTTGCGAAAATTCATTTGAGTGTATTTATTGCAGTGAAAATTTTTTCAATTATAATAAAGATACCTGCTCAAGTTCCATCCCCTTAAAATATTTCGGAGATTCTAATACGAGAAAATGGGTAAAATGCCTAGAAAACTGTGATATTTGTGAAAATTCATTTGAGTGTATTTATTGCACTGAAAAATTTTTCAATCACAATATAGATAGTTGCTCAAGTCCTAATCCCATAAAATATTTCGGAGATTCTAATACAAGGAAATGGATGAACTGTGTAGATAACTGTGATGTATGTCAAAACAATTATGAATGCTTAATTTGTTCAACATCATTTTATTTTTATCCGGAAGATTCCAAATTATGTAATTTATGTCCAATAGGATACTACGCAGATCAAATAACGAAAAAATGTTTAAGATGTTCTAAAAATTGCGACAGTTGTTTTAATAACAGTGAATGCAAAATATGTTCTTTGGGATATTATAATTTAGAAAATTCATGTGTCAGTAATTGTCCAGATGGCAGGTATGAGAATAAAGAGTTGTCAATATGTTCTAAATGCTCGAAATTATGTAAAAAATGTGAGAATGATTCTGAATATTGTTTAGAATGTACGGATGATAGCTTCATACTTTTAACTTCGATTAATAGTGACTTAAATAAAAAGTGTGTAAAATCTTGCCCTGAAAATTATAAAGCAGATATAAACAAGGTATGTAAAACATGTAAAGAGCTGAATTTATATATAATGGACAATCAATGCGTAGATACATGTGATGCGGATTTTTATAAAGACATGGAAACATTAGAATGTGTTTTGTGTAATAAAGAAGAAGAATACATATATCAGGATATGTGTTTGAAAAATTGCCCAGAAAATAACTTTGCTGACCCTAATAGAATCTGTGTCCACTTAGAATGCACAGATCAATGTAAAAATGGAGGGGAGTGTTACATAGAAGAATATAAATTAAAGTGTAAGTGTACTACTTTTTTCGAAGGAGATTTTTGTGAAATCGAAATTCCATATTCTCCTGATAAAATAAATCTAGATGACCCTATCACTCCTAAGGCTATTGAATTTTTTGATAAGATAAAGGATGAAATTTTGGTAGATCCAACTAAATTAACACCAGAAATCAAGGGTAAAATAACAGATTTAGCTAACAACCAGATTGAATTGGTTAATAAAGGCATTATTCAACCTGATCCGGGTCTTCTCAATATTTTCGCCACTGCTTTAACAATGAATACAATTAATACTGAATCAGAAACCCAATCTAAGGAAGCAGTAAAGAATCTTAAGGCGAACATGTCAAAATTTGTAGATGCAATAATTGATAAAGTAGAAATAAAAGAAGCAACTTCTATTATAAAACCAGAATTTGCAGTTCAATTTTTTCCTACTGATCCCACTATAACAGAAGAAGCTACTAAGCTGGCAGTTAAAAATAATAAATCTGTGATAGATGCCTCATCTTGCGAAAATATCCTAAAAAAGAAAAATAGCATTCCAGAAAATATGAATTTGATAGTTAAAAAGATCGATATGAGTTCCAAATTAAATATCACGGCTCTTAATGATACAACTCGAGAAAATTCCGATTCAGTAATTTATGAATATTTCAATCCTTTAACAAAAGCAAAATTAGATATTAGTGTATGTAAAAATGCTACAGTCACAGTTAAAGCTGCAAACACAAAAGTCGTATCTAAAATGAATTTAACCAGTTATAAAAGATTAGCTGAAACAGGACTGGACATGTTAAATCCAAATTCTAAGGCATATCATAGTCGATGTATTCCTATAAAAGATCCAGTGACAGGTAAAGATGCTTCTGTTGGGTATCGAAATAAAACATACTTCCAAGGCAAGTCTGCAGAGTGTGCTGCAAATTGTGACTATAAGGGTTTGGATGATAATGGTTATGTCATATGTGAGTGTAAAGGATTAATGGATACAGAAACGAAAGCAAACTCAATGGTTTCTAAAGGAATAGATTTAGAACTACCTCAAATGAACTTAGACATAATCTTTTGTTTTTATGAGGTGATGCATTATCCAGAAATATTTTTTAATCTAGGATTTTATGTAAACGGATTTTTTATTCTAATTTCAATTTTAATTTATCTATTCAAAAGCAACTCTGGCTATCATCTAATAGAAAAAAAATTGAATGATGTTATCAACAATGACTGTACATTCTTTGATCCTGAAGAAATGACAATAAGGGAATATTTCGACCATAATAAAATAAAGAGAGAAAAAAATGTTGATTTATATAAAAGAATTCAAGATAATATAGAAAACGTTAAGGTTATAAAATTAAGAAAAATCGGAAAACTTAAAAATAAACCTTTCAAGGAAAATTCTAATATAAATAATAACGAAGATAAAATTGTTTCAATTCCAGTAAAGCTAAGCAATTTTAAGATAAATAATATGCATGAGTCATCCTCAAGTAAAAGAGATCTCAATGAAAACTCTACAATTACACATTCAGAAGATCGGGAAACTGCACTCAAATTTAAAAAATCATTAGAATGGAAGGTTAAATTAGAAGAGAAGAATCCTAAAAAGATTGATCCTAAGTATTCATTTAATAAAGATCCTTCTCCTATTGAAGATATAAAAATATATAAAAATCGTCCTTATAAACTCCATGTTTACTATAGATTTCCAGATCATGTTCCTACACTTAAGGATTTTGAATGTTTATCCCCGGTAGATGCTGTGGTGTGCGATGAAAGGAAGTTTTCAGTAGTATTATTACAACTTCTAATAGAAGAACATGTTTTATTCTCATTAATTTTCAGAAATTCATTAATGTACCCAAAATGGATAGAAATTGTCAGTGTTTGCTTCAATATAAACATAATGTTGTCATTAAATGCACTTTTCTTTTCAGACGAATATATAGATCAGAGAGTATCACCAGAAACAGATGTATAAAATTATTTATTAAAATTTTAGGATGGTTTTTTTGTTGCTTTTGCAAATGAGTTACCTAAAACTCTTCTTTCTTTAGTTTTTACTATAATTATTATTATGTTTGTAGATTACTTTAAAAAAATTCCAGTAAAAGTTGAAGAGGAATTCAATAAGGCATTAAAGACTAAAAATAAGAAAGATATTAAAATCGGTTTGTAAATTATAATTTTTTAATTTAGCGATTTATTTTTAGAAAAGATGCGTCTTAAATATGGGTTCTTTATTGGAATGACAATTTTAGTAAGTATTTTGTTATGGTATTATGTAATCTCATTCTGTGGAATTTACTCTTCCTCGTCCATGGGGTGGATTTACGGGTCTATCGCTGGTTTGATGATAGACTGGTTTGCTTTTTCATTGTTCATTCCCTTAGTAAGAGCTTCTTTGCGATTACTTATCAGAAAATTTAAAAAATTGAAATTTTTAATAAGAGTAGAATATCTTATATGGGTTTACAGAAATATATGTAGTTAAGGGATGTCAAGTCAAATTTCAATTTATTAAAAAATTCTATGATTTTCATTAATAATTATATAGATTTTTTTTATTAATATATATAAAAGAATACAAGTATGATATAATCTACAATCCATACTAAAATAAATGATACTTAAACACAGTATCAAAGCGTTTAATTTAGAAAACAACATAATTTCTAGTTATAAATAACATCCTTATTTAAAATAATTCAAAAATATTTTGTGTAAATTTAATAATAAATAGCCTAATTAATATAATAAACATCAAGTTCACTTTAGAAAATTTTACATTTCTGATTAAATTCACTATTTGAAACGAAATTATTATCACCTGACTTAGTGTCATCACTGATATTCATTACATTCTCAATAATTTGAATATTGGAAGATTTTATTAATTTTTTTGTATTGGAAACGATATTTTTATTGTAATGAAAATTAGTGGAAGTAATTGATTCTTTATCAATAAGTGTAGAATTTACTGAAATATTTGAAGGTCTTTGATAAATTTTTGATTGATTTGTGCTATCTGAAGATATAATATCGGGTGTATGACTAAGCATTCTACCATAATTAGTAAATGATCTTTTTTTATTTTTGTTAGAATTTTTAAATTTTAAAAGCTTGGCTCTGTTATCTGAGGATGCAACAAACTCGTTTAAAATATTTTCTTTGGTTAACATAATATCTTCATCCTTCAGTATTTGGCACGGAATAATAATTGTATCTCTAATATTTGTTTCAGCATTCAGTTTTTTAATATTATCTTCATTTTCGTGATATTCCTTATTCAATTTCTTATTAATGTTTTCTTTTTCACTTTGCTTTTTTAATTCATCTTCTTTCTTCCATTTCTCAAGAAGGATTTCATTCGTAATACAAAGATCGTTACTCAGATGTAATTTTTTATAGTTTTGTTCACTTATCGTATTCTTAGGTAAATTTCTATTATAATTATCACTAGGAAAAATAGGAGGAAATAATCGATTTGATCCGGGAATTACATTCGGAGCTTTACCACCGAATCTTTGCTCAACTTGTTCTTCATTTATTATTTCAAAAAGCTCATAAACCTTTTTCTTATCCATAATTCTAATTTTTCTTTGTGCCGTTTCATCGAGCATGGATTTAAACATTCCCATTAATCCCCTCATAAGTAAATTCATTCCGAAAATAAAATTTTTTACAAGTCTGCATCTATAATTTGATTGTAACACATCAAGAATCTTTTTAGCATCACTAGGAATGAAAAGAAGACTAACACTACCTAAGTCAGTAATTATGTTCCAATTTTCAACTTGGCCAGGGATTAGCATATGGTTAATTAAATATTCCATTATAAAAATAATAGCTTGTAACCAATCATTCAACTGATATTCCTTTTCATATTTTTTGTAATAATCGAAATTAATCACTAAAATTGGTCTGAAAAGATAGTCTCTTCCATGTACATAGAAAAAACCGCAGTTTAATATTTCAAAAACTTTAGGTGTTACCACCGGCGGAATCAATTTGTTTCGCCATTCTATATTGTCCTTCAATAATTTTATAGTTTTGTTTATTTTATAACCTGAAGCTTGAAGAAATCTTAACTTCTCACACCTTTCATACCACCATGGAAAGATTAATTGATCATCTGGATATTTAGTATTGTAAAGAGAGATTTCTTGATCTAATTCTTTTAACATTTTTTCTTCGTAGTTAAGGTAGGTTGACATTTTACTTTGAAAAATTCTTCTTAGGGTTTTATGAGGATATTTTGAATCGTATTCTACTAAGTCAATTGTACTAGGGATATAAAAATATGCTTCTTGAGGGGGTTTACTAAGATTATGTCTCCTTAGTAATTCTTCACTTTGACTTAAATATGTTTCAAAACTAAAAGTGTTTATATTGATATTTTCCTCGTTCAACATTTAATTTTATAACTTGTATACAAAGTTATTTATAAAATTAAATAATAAAAAATATGAAAAATAAAATAATATATAATCATACTTTGCTTCTTTTAAAAATATTAATTGTAAAATTCCAGTTTTTATTTTAAGAAATATTCATTAAATTGTTATTAATTGGGAGTTATAGTAATTGTAATTATTACTTAGGTAAAGTTATCTAATCCATCAAATAATCTTTAATCTATAGAGGATTAGCGATATTTCTGTAATCTTGGAATGAAGGTAATCCTGGAACAACTCTAGTGATGTCAATAGGCTCTCCAAGAAGGGATTCATGAGCAGGGCTGTCATAGATGGAATGTCCAGTGGTGAATTTCTTTTGAACTTCCATGATGTGATCAAGATTTTCATAGTCATTATACTAAATAAAAGTTTTAAATAAGAGTGAAACTTACAGGATAGGGTCCATAATAAGTACTAGTATCGTGGTGTGCATGACCACCATGTCCTCCGTGACCTCCATCATGTCCGTGTTCTGAATGTAAAATTTCATCAGCAGATTGTCTATAATATGCAGTTGTATCCAATCTGAAGAATTTTCTTCTGGGATCTTCGATTTCAGATAATTCGCCTTTTGTTAAATGCATGTATTTATAATAATAGTATGAGACATTATCAGTGAATAAAATATGCAACTGAGTTTTTAAAACGTGATTGGTAAGCATCCATGATAATCCGAAAACTAAAGGGTACATTATTTTATGTCTGAATGATGTTTGTTTATATAAAAATCCAGTAAACACGCATGATGGGATTAATGCCAACCATTTCATTTTATCCATAAAATGTTGATGTTGTTCTACTAATTTTTGTAATTTTACTCTGTCTGATGCTGGGATATTATTCGATAGTAAATTTCTTTTGTTTCTTCCTGAAATGAATACATAGTAAATCAAAGCGAAATCAGAGTGACGTCCTGATAACCAGTCAGCGGTCCTATCTTGAGGTAAGAATGGACGGGTGTCTCTGTTAAATTGATAACGAGCTGAAAAAGGATTCTGTCTTGCACTTCTTTCCCACATTTATATTAAAGATTTATATATTTAATTTAATTAAATTGAAAATTATTTAAATAATTTTTTGAAATTTAAATGGTTTATGGTGTGAGTTATAGAATTATAATAATTCGAATTAATCGTACAAATACTGAGTAAGTAAAATGTTTATAATAAGCAACATTATATAAAATATGTAAATTACTCTGAGAATTAGTAAAAAATTATATTTTTTCTCTTAAAATAATTGTGATTATATTCATATTGTAGATAATTTCTATCAACATAATAAATAAAAACCAAATAATTTTCTACTTTTTAAATGCAGTTATTTAAATTTTAATTTTTTAAAATAAATTAAACCATAAAAAATTCAGACTGCTTCAAAACCTTTATATAATTTTTCGCAATGAGGAATTCTTCGTTCAGTTTATCATTTTTAACCTGGAATACTAAAACAGGACTGGCATTCGTATTATGGTTTGAATTAGAAAGACCCGAGTTATAACTTCTTACACTTTTCTGCGAATTTTTAAGGTTAGGACTAAAAAGATTAGTATTCGGATTAGATAACAAATTTTCTTTCGATACTGTATTGATTAACATTTTATCTTCTTTAATTTCATAAATCTTATTATCATCACGTAGTTTTTCATAGATGTAATTCATTTCAAGCTTTAATTTAAAAGAAATTTTTTTTAAATAGTTATAATTACTTTTAAGCTCGTGTTTTCTTTTGATAATCTAGACAACTCATTTCTTAGGTAAGAATCTCTTGAGTCTGATTTGTCGTTATAATCTACATAGGACTCAAGTTGTTTAATTTCGTTTTGCTAATGTTGTTATTTAAATAGTTACAGTATTATTGCCGTTTACAATGTTTTTAATTTCTTTAAAGCTGTTTTCGAAACTCTCCTTGGCGTTGTTGAAATTTTTAAATAAATTTTGTATATCCAGGGATTTTATGTCCTTCATCTCTTCCACTGGGATGTTTTGAACATCTTCAACTTTTGTTGAGAAGATTAATTTACGATACTCTTGGGCAAGTAACTCAAAACTTTCATGCTTTTTTATAATATAGTCGAATTTGTCGTTGAAGAATCTGACTGATTTCATTAAGGATCTAATTTGCGTGGTTATTTCTCTATTAACTCTCATCTTATCTAAATTAGAATAGAACATTGCATGGATGTACTCCGGAGAAAGCGAAGGATCAAATTCAGCTCCAATTTTTTTGGAAGATGAGATTTTGTGATAGACGCAGTTAAGTCTTTCATTTATTACATCAACGTATGTTTTTACGTGATTAATAGCCTTAGAAATGCTTTCTTTCATTGTGATGCACTTGTCGCATTTGTCGCATATAGGTTGTACACTGAAAGAGTTCTCAGAATCTAAAGATTTATTAGACCCGCTTTTTTTCAATCTGCCAGTCGATATCAACTTGTTATTATTAATTTCGGAAGATGTTATGCTTATCTCTCGTTCTCCTATTTGTTTTCCTAAATTGTTAGGGGATTTTGTCAATCTTGTATTTTTTGACTTATCAATGTACATTTATTGTAAATAATTTTAATTCATTTAATTTATTTTTCTATTATTTACTATACTTTAAAAATAAAATTTTGAACTAAGCTCAATATATAAGAGGGTTGAATTTAGTATATTAAAATTATATCGTAATTAAATTTATTTTGGATTCTACAAGTTGTGTAAGGGGTAAAATAAATTTCGATATAATTTAGACAAATTTACGATTATGCTTTCTTAATAATTCACCTAGAAACTTAATTATTTACAATAAAAATATAAATGAATAAAAAATGTCCTAATTACATACTTCGAAATATCAAAAATCTAAAAATCCTTTTATTCATAATTTTCTTGATAATTTTACTTTTGATTATCGAGATGAATGTATATTTTATCATCAATTCATTAGTATATTATGATGTCATAACTACGCTAGTAAGACTTTTTAATCGTAAAATTATTTTTTTAGATAACAATGATTTGGCATTATTTCTTATTAAGGAAAATAATTAAAATTCTCATATTCCAGGGAGGAAACATATTTTCAAAAAGGGCATCTAGTCTTAAGCTAGGACTGTAAAAAATGTTATATAAAAATCTAATTTACTTAGATCGACAGCAAAAAATTTTTCTAAGCAAATTTATGAAATGAAGAAAGTAATAACAGAATTCAAAGAATCTCCGAAGGAAGCAATTTTTTCTCTATCGGATTTGGAAACCAAACTCTTCGTTATAACAAATGCAATGCATTCAGTTACATCATATTTAAGAATGTGCAATGAGATGAACCTGAAAAATAAAATCTCGTCATATCAAAAGAAATTATCATTTGAATTGCATATGCTGAATTTATCAGTTGAAGAAAGTAATCTGATAAATTTCATAATCTCTGCTATTAAAAGGCAACAAAAAGGTTTATGCTTGGAATTTCGAAATAATCAATTATACATCCACATTGAAAAAATTTTAACAAATATAAATAGAGTAGAGATGCTTCTTGATGAATGTATGTTAAAGAAGAATTTCTTAAATAAAATTAAAAATATTTTGTTCAACGACTGCTTTGGGTCCTTAAATCAACTAAAAATAGAAATGTTAAGCAGATTCGACTGTGAGGAAATAATTATAGTCACCAAGGACAAAATCAAGATTGATTCCTTACTGTTGAAACCGAATTATAATAATCCAAATGAATATAACAAATCAAAACCAAATACAAGACAGAATTCAAAATCTCATGTAAGATTTAATTCGGTTACAAGTTTTAAAGATAAACTTAATGTAATTGAAGAAAACATCCTAGAGAGCGTAGAAAGTAACGAAGATAATTCTAGTGAATTATCCATCTCCACGACAAATGACTACAAGAATAGGAGTGTTATGATTATATGCGGACCTAACGCTTCCCCATATCAAATATTTGCATATTCAAATAAATGGATTGAGTATTATTTAGAAAATGGTATAAATGTTTTGTTGTGGAATTATCGTGGATTTGGGGATAGTAGTGGAACTGCTGATTTTAACAATTTAAACTCAGACGCTGAGGAAGTTGTTACTTATCTTCAGAAAAATTACATGTTTAAAAAAATAGGAGTGCACGGTATTTCCATCGGAGGCATACCAGTATGTCATTTAGCAGGGTAAGGATATGAATTATTTATAATATAATAGGAAAAACTTGGTGAATCTTTGTTTTGCTGATAGAACTTTTTCTTCAATTAAAGATGTAATTAAAAACTTCGGTTTTGGATTGATTTTTAATACCTTATATAATTTTTTCTTCTTTAAAAAACCTGAGAATGTAGTCAATTATTTAAATGTAAAATACCAAATCATCTAATTACTAATTCTAGTCAGATTGTTTTAAGATAATTGCTTCTGATCCTAATGATGAGATCGTTTCTGATTTAGCCTCGCTTAAAGTAGGAATTGCAAAGAATATTCTTAAAGAAGTGATGAAAATGGATATTGCAGAGAATAATTTAAACTCTTCAGATAATTCAAAATCAAAACCAAATTCTTTGTTAAAATTAGTATTATCAGATACTGAAAGAAAAGAATTCTTTCAGTCAGTTGAATTTCTAATGAAAGCGATTAGATTGAAATTCGAAGCAATCCCAAAGGGTTCAGACACAAATATGATTGTAAAAAATTTAAAGGAAAAAAAAATTAATTACGGAAAATTGCCTAATGATGTATCAGAAATAAATGCTGACAAAAGCGAAGTTCAAATAGAAGTAGTAACAGGGATCAACCAAATAAAATATGAAGCAAAAGTTTTTTCAAGTCTAAAAAACATTTTTGAAAAATTTGATTCAGCAGGCGACAACCTTTTATCAATTAATAAATACAATAACAAAAAGTCGAAGAAATTATATCTTGATGTACATATTTATATTTAATTCTTAATTCATAATCCTTAATATTTAGAACTTCTTTACAAATCTTTTAATTTGGGGGAGTTACAAAATAGGGAATGAATACGCAACAGATAAACTTATTATTTACAAGGCAGTAGTCAAGAAATTCAATTTGGTCAATCAAAAAATTTTCAAAATAATAAATAATCAACAGGGACATACATTCGAAAATCCTCAAACCACTAAATCACTGAAGCTCATTTTAGAAAGTTTAATTAAATTAGAATCTTTCTTTAGTCAAATTTTATTCAAAAATTACAAAAATTTTAGTCCAATCGAATTCGTAACAACAAACTCAGAAAGTGGGAGGGAAAAAGACCTTAACACAACAAATAATTTAATGAATGATAATTCTATTATAATAGGTACAGATGCTGTGAATTTCTCTGAGAGATATAAATCTGCAGAGCTCTCAGATTTTATTGAAAATTTAAAGATAGGGTGTTTAATACCACTTGAATCTGGACATAACGGAACATTTACAAAAAAGGAGATTGAAGTATATAGTTTATATCTAATGAATTCCAGATTTATTTGTTAATTATTGATTAATAAAAATTTTTATTTGATAATAAATCATCCTGTATACACTAGTGAATATCTATTGAGGCATTGAGAATTAATAATATTGCATAATAGTTTGAAACCTTCCTCTTATTAATACCTTTAAAGATAAGGCAAATCATTATGTGAAAAATTGATTTAAAATTTAAAATTAGAATTATTATTCTGCAATATTCTCTCGTAATTTCTTTTCAGCGGGCAATCTGGAACATTATCATCTATAATTTTCTTAAATTTCAAATTAATTGGAGTTTTTTTGCTCATATAAACCTTATTAGGCATATTATAAATCTTCTTTTCTTTTGAACATTTATTTTCTAATCCTTTTATTTCCCTATGAATCGGTAAGGAAACCACATTTTTGTTTATAAGATTTGTAAATGATCCATCTTTCTTGTGAAACGCATTGGGTTTATTTGCCAGATTGTAATAACTATAAAATGAAATTTTAAATATATTAATACTTTTCATAAAATAAAGGCCATTTATCTATCGCAAATTTAGGAGGCTGCATAGATTGATTCTGACCATTTACGCAGTTGTAATCCATTACACTTTTTTTATCGTAATTTAATATTCTGTCTTGATTTATCTTATAGCTTTCTTTAATAGAGTACTCATTGATATTACTCAAATAAGTTGCAGGATTATCATAATATTTTTTTTTAGGAATATCTTGTGAATCAAATGATTTATAACTAGATAGATCCTTATTAATTTTATTGTGATTTAAATAAGGAATACTATTATCATAATTGTCATTAAGTTTTAAATTAACTACTTTATTAGTATCATATTTATTTACACCATTATTTTTATAAGCAAAGAATTTATTTAAATCATTATCATAGTTATCATTATTACAATTATTTCTACAATTATCATTTTGGATATTTCCATCTTCAGCTAGATTCAAGGAATTTTTCATTTTTTTCGTAAGTTTTGGAATATATCTCTCAATTTCTTTTGAAATCCTGATACTTAAATTAGTATCAGGATTTCCTTGATATTTTGGATACCCTAAATTATCTGCTGAAAGATTTACATTTTTATTATGATTATATTCACTACTAATAGAATCATATACTATTGGATTATATATATTTTGATTTCTATGAGAGAATGCATTATCATAAATATTAGCAACCTTTAAAAAATTTGGGGACTCAACATTGTTGCCGTACCTCAACTCGGGGAACTGCCTCCTTTTATTACTAAATCCTTCAATCGGTTTTTTCACATCATTTACTTTAAACACATTAGATCCTGCCTTGATTAGAGGGGAATCCTGGCTTTCAGCGAATACATTCATTCAGTTATTAATAAATATAAAATATAAATATATTAAAAATTTATTTAAAAAATTTATTAATATTTTATTATATCTAAATTAAATGGGACGTATGTACGGAAGTGGAAAGGGTATCAGTAAATCCTCAATTCCTTATAAAAAGAAGCCACCCAGATGGCTCAATGTTGATTCCAATGAAGTTGTAAGGCAAATCGAAGCTTTGGCTAAAAAAGGTTACAAACCTTCTCAAATCGGAGTCATTTTAAGAGATAATTATGCTATTCCTCAATCAAGATTAATAACTGGAGCTAAAATTTTAAGAATTTTGAAAAAAAAAGGCCTCGCACCTCAAATTCCAGAAGATCTTTATCATTTAATGAAAAGAGCTGTATCTGTCAGAAAACATATTGAAAAGAATAAAAGAGATAGGGATAGCAAATACAGATTGATCCTTGTTGAATCGAAAATCCATCGTTTAGTCAGATATTACAAATTAACCAAACAAATTCCTTCTAACTGGAGATATGACTACCAAACCGCTTTGGCTTTAGTTTCATAAATTTTATTATCGAAAATTATATTTAATTTTCTAAAAAATAAGAATAGAATAAAAAAATATGAAAATGAATTTATTTTTAATAAAATTATACGGAATTTTGTTTAAGAGAAATTTTTTTTTGTTTTTAGTTATTATAAAAATTTTTATTTTATTTTGAATATATTTTATTAATTAAATAAATGAATTCAATCGAAACCTCAGTAAGCGAAGACAAATTAGATTTAGTAAAATCTCTAAAAGCAACCATCGACAGAATCCTTACATTAGATTCTAATGAGGAAGATGAAGATTTACAGTTCTGTTTTAAAGTACTAATTTTCGATGATTATGTGTTTGATATAATATGTCCACTCTTAAAGGTATTTAAAAATTATTTAAAGCACTCAATTTTAGATCTATATTCTTAGAGAATATAATGTCACTCTGCATATGAATATCAAAGATAAAAAGGAAAGAATTAGTGATGTCATGGCTATATACATCGTAAGACCTACTGAAGAAAATTTTAAATTAATAAAAAGCGATTTACAGAAGCACAATTTCGACAATTTTTATATAAATTTTGTCGAGAAATGTGATGATTCAGTTTTAAAGAACTTTTATTCAGATTTAATACAAACAGACAACTACAACAGAATTTATAAAATTACAATTAATCCTATCGGAATATTTTTAGTTCATCCAAGTGTTTTTTCTTTGAATGTACCTTCACCCTATCTTTTCTTGAACAATCCCAACTCAAAAGAAAACGAAATAAATTCCTACTTCGAAAATGTGGGAACGGGAATATTCAACGCGCTATTTACCTTGAAGTCAATTCCTATTATTAAATATAGAACCGGATGGTTTGCTGAGAATATCATCAATATAATCCAGCAGAATTTCAAACAGACTTTCGACAAATTTCCTGAGTTACTAGAAGAATTCCCTAAAAAGAACAACACACTCCTCGTTATCCTAGATAGAGACACTGATTTACCTGTCATGTTAAATCATGCAGCAAGCCTTGGATCTATGTATAACGATGTATTTGGAATTATGAGGTCGAAGGTTACTAATTCAACAAAATTCGAAATTGATCCACTGACCGATCATATTTGGAATAATTTTATGTCCACAAATTTTGCCGTGGTTGAGGAGAAAATCCATGATGAATCCATCGCTATAAGGGATAAGCTTAAATTCCTTGATGAAGGGAAAAATACCAGTGATGATATAGAAAAAATGTCGGAAAAGTTGTCGACTACTATAGAAGAGCTTCGTGATTTGAAAATGAAACAAACAGTGTTAAGTTATCACGCATCCTTCTTGACAAAATTAAGCAACGAATTAGGTAACAGAAGAATTGCTCAATTTTACGAACTGGAGGAGCTCATGTTGAATAAGCGAACAATCACAAAAGAAATCAAACAGAAATTTTATGATTTAATTACTTTGAAGAGTATTCAGATCCAGGATATAAATGAATCGAGATATGATATATTAAGGATTTGTTTGATCTATTACCTGATACATACTAAAATAACAAACGATGAAATAAAAGAAATCGAAAGAGCACTTAATAATATAGGGCAAAACTTGGATTCGTTCGACTATCTGAAACAAAAAAGATCCTTTGAGGAGTCCATGAAGAAAGGAAAGACCGTACAAGATTCAGGATTTCTTTCCAAATCCTTTTCGTTTGTGGTTAATCGCCTCGGTTCCTTGATGAGTATTGAACAGCCTTCAATAGTTGCTGATCTTTTGTCTTCTTTAGCAAGCAATAAGGAAGTCAGTAATTTCGTCACCTGTCATACTTTAAAAAAAGGAGTTGAAAAGCTTAATTATAATTTTAATCAAGTCATAGTTTTTATGGTAGGTGGGGGATCCTTAACTGAATTTGAATATATCGACAATCTCTTAAAGAAAATAGAAATAGGAGTAAGAATATATAACAACAATATAAATATATAGGTCATTTATGGATGTGATTATGTCTATAGACAGAATGAATTCGTGTCGGAATTCGAAAAGTTGAAAATTGCTTTGAAATAATTACATTAATAACTTTTAAATAATTATTAAAATTATTCATTTAATTTATTAATCACTGACGATTTATGTGCATTTTTTTTTCAAAAATTATTAAAAATATTAAAAATAGTAACTTTTAATTTTCATGAATCAATACCGGTATTATCTAGTTTGCTAACGATTGATAAGAGACTTTAAAGTCTTATTTATAAAACCATATCAATTATTATAAAATTTTAATTATTTTTTGTGATAATTAGATAGAAATTTTGTTTTAAGGAATTTTATTTTGACATCTAATTTACTTATATACTAAACTTAATATTATATTTATACTTTTGATCCATATTTAATTTATTTTGATTTATAAATTCTTTTTGTAAAAAATTTATTCTATTCTAAGCATTTCGTAATTTATTAAAAAATCATTATTTCAAATTTGTAGATTTTTGACATATTTGAAAACTAAATGAACAATTATTATCAATCATAGAATAAGCCGATTTTAGATACCTCAATTCTTCTCTTGATTTATCATTCAAAGCAATTTTATAATTGTTTTCTTTTTCATACTTTTCATAAACATTTTTCAAATCACTATTTAGTTTTTTTAAATACTTTAATTTTATGATTTTCGAAAGATGTTCAAACATTTGAAAAAATTCCTTTCCGAAGATTTCTTCTTCATTTATAGAAGAGGAAGCGCAATTTTTATTTCTTGATAACTTGAACAAAATTTCTAAATAAAAATTCAATTTCTCCAAACAAAATTTTTTAAAAATTTTAGGAAAATTAGAAGACAAAATTTCATGAGTTGATATGAGAGGAATGGAAAATTTTTCGAAATTAGTTGAAAAATTTTCATTCGTCTCGGTCTGAAGATTTTTGATTTTCTTTAATAAAAACCATAAAGAAAAAACATCAGTTAAGGAATTTTCAGAAGAAGAATATAACACCTTAACATACAAGTTTTCAAAGAGAAGTGTATTTATAATTGAAAAAGACATAAAATTAGAATTAAGGTTTCTATAGAAACTTGAGGAAGGGATAAATTCAAACACTTTATTAGAATTTGTCAAAGCATTCTTTGAATTTTCAGTGCTATTACAGCTCTGCTGATATATCTCATTAAAATAATTCCTTAAATTTTTTGTTTTAAGCTTCAAATTTTTGTTTTTTTCTCTTAAGTCTTTTAAAGAGTTTCGGTTCTTGGCAATAAGAGTAAAATAAGAATTCAAATTATCTTCATTAACTTTAAATTCATCGTTATATTTGTCTGATAAATTTTTTACAATTTCGGAAATTTTGTTTTGTGTTTTTGAAATATTTTCAAATTTTTCAACTTTTTCAATTTTTCCCTCAGTTTTAGTATTAATATTTTTATTCAGCTTTTCTGTATTTCCAGCAGTCGAATTTTTTTTCGATAAAAGTTTTATGTTATCCAAGCACATGTTGGCTTTTTCCAAAACTGAGTCAATCTTGTCATCCAAACATTTTTTCAATTCTGAAATTTCCTTCTCTTTTTTTATTTTTTCGTTTTTAATTTTTAGCTCAACTGTTTTGAGGTTGATTTTAGGTTTGATGAGGTAGTTTGCTAAAATCTTGTTAAGTGATTCAAGAAGTGAAAGAATTTTTTTGTATTCAGAATTATCTATCTCTATTTGTTTACATAAATCGATCGCAGGTTGATATTTTAGAAATACTAAATTTTTCGTTGAAATATTTGGAGTTTTTATGATTATATTTAAATCTTCCTGTGGTTCGCATTTTTTGTTAAATGCTGAGGAGTCTTTGAATATTTTATTTCGATTTTTAAGTTTCGCTTTATCTATCATGTTCATTGCTTTAAAATTTTGTTTAAAATTTAAAATATACTTTTAATTATCTATTATTAATGCTTAAATATTTTAATTTTTCTGTAAAATTTTAATGAATTTATTTTCTTAAATAATTTTAGAATTATTGTATTTATCTCCCTCTAAATTATTTTTAATCAATTAGGATTTATTTTCCCATTCCAGATCCATACGACTTAATTGTAATATTAGAACCAAAATTTAATTTCCTTGCTGAATTTTCTTCTCTTCTGATTGGTGTTCTGTCTAAATTCAATTTTCCTTGGACTGTCATCGATTTATATTTTGAAATATCACCCCCGACATCGATTTCATTTTCGCCCTCTCGCCTTTTTAGAATCGGTTTGACTTCAGTAAACAAACCAAAAGTTTTCTTGGCAGTGCTTTGCTTCTTCATAAGGATATTTCTAATCGTCTCATTTACAGAAACATCGGATGGTTTATAAGCGATGAAATCAATATCCATAATTGAATCTTGAACAATTGCTGATTCATTAAATTTTTTATTATCAAAGGAATCTCCCCCGAGCTTTTTGTAATTTTCTTTTTCAAGGTATGCATTCACTTCATAGGACAATTTTTCCCTCTGAACAGTTTCTATACTTTTAAATAAATCCTCTCTTTCATTGAAGTTTTCGCCATAAATAAATTTCAAACATTCAAGCAACTTTGCATAAAATTCTTTCAAGTTATGGGAATAGGCAGAATTCTTGTTGAACGAATTCAAAGAATTTTCGGCTTCTTTTATTTTCTTGAGTTTTACGAAGTAAATCAAAAGAAACTCTTCATATTGAGGATTTTGTAGGAAAAAGTCTTTAAGAATGTGTCGTTCAATAAAATTATAGGGTAATGTGTAAATTACGGGGATGTGATTGTTTTTCATTAAGAAATCAAAGAAGTCGAAATATAAAGATCGCATTTTCAAAAATTCCTCAGAATGCACAATCGTATCTAACAGACTTTTTCCCATTTCGTTAATGGATTCGTTGAAATTATAATTCTCTGAGTAGCAAACTAATGAAGCAAAACAGTTGTTCACGAATTGATAAGCGATGTTGATAAGATTCATCTTTAATAAAAGCATTAGCTGCATTTTTAATTCATCGAAGTCATTAACTAAGGTGAGTATGCTGTTACTTAACGAAAGCGCTTCTTTTGTGTAGCCTTCTTGAGAAAGTAAATTAACAAGCGCAGAGTTGAAGCTGGTTGGAAGTTTGTTCAGGATCTGTTTGTAGTAAGGTGTTTTATAAATTTCACTTTTGTTAAATTTGATAGTAAATTGAGTAATTGTGGTAATATCGATGTTTGGATATTTTTTATTAAGATAAATCTCATAGTTTTCTTTTAAATCGAGCATATGATCCAGTTTGTAAAAAATGAGACTTATCAATGAATATTCTGCAAATTCTTCTTCTAATTCTTCAAACCAGATTCTATTCCTTTTAAGAAATTTTTCATCAAATGTGCAACAACTGTTGATCTGAAAATTTTTATTAGAAAAGTTAGAATTTATACCGTGTTCTGAAATATTTCTTATATGATTATAGTCCATCACATAATAAAAATAGTAAAAGAAAAATTGGAATTTAGTGAAATAAAGTAGCTCGTTGTATGCATATCCTGAAATGTTTTCGGAATTAGTTGATTCTTGATTTTGGATAAGCATCAAGTGGTGTAAATTTGATTCATTCAAAGGGGAATTATAAACTGTTTGAATTAATTGATCGTTGAAGTATTTTAAATAAAATTTCTTTAAATCTCGGAAATTTTCTTTAAGGGAATTTAAAGTAATCAGTTCGAAACACAGATATTTATTTTTGTCGCCTTTCCTAAACTGTTTTCTCCTATTCATTATATTTTCCATTTCATTTATCGGATTCTCAAATTCCATCTGCGAAGGAAATTTAGAAACATATGATTTTATAATTTTAAATATCATCAAAACGTTTTCTAAATCGAAAATAACGCTTTGTATTTTCAATGAACCTTCTATTATAATTTCCTTTTCTCTTGTGAAAGGTTTTGCATAAGGATTTTCATTACGATTTTTGGAAATTTTCAAAATTTCAAGAGCCGTTTGCAGATTGCTCAAAAATATTTCACTCAAAAAGAATTTTGAGTCGAATTTAGGATCCTTTAGTTTTTCGTAAAAAAGATTTTTGAGAAAGGAATAAAAAATGTTATTGACAGTATAAAATAACTCGTCATTTGAGAGGATATAATTATTTTTGTCACCTATTGAGCTTTCTTTGAGTGACAAATAAAATTTTATTGGAATTAAATCATTGTGATACATCAGCAAAAGAAGGTAATAGTCGATTTTCTTTTTGTCTCCCATATTAGTCGTTCCGAGGAACTTTTCGAAATCAGAATAAAATCTTTCATTTTTAGAAGAAATAATCTCTGCAACTTTTTCTTGGAATTTTTCTTTTATTTCTTTTGAATTATTTTGTTTAAAAAATTCTAAATGCTTCGTAACATCTGACGTAATCGCGTGTTTTAATAACTCGTTGTAGGGGGTTAAATCTTTACTTGGTTTATACGATATTTGTTGAATATTCAAATCAACGAGATACGCATCAAATTTGTTGTAATTAAGTAATTCTCTAATTATTAAATTAATAGAGTAGCTCATTGTCTTTAATTCATTGATGTTCGTAAGTATACTAAATTCTGAACGATTATCAGCAATTCCTCTTTCTTCATTTAAGGCATTCCTTTTGCTTACTACAGATTTATTTACCGGGTTATTTAAAGGATAATCAGGGTTAGGAGTTATATATACTCCAATAATCGACAGTTTTTTAATCGAGTTATCTACATCCTGAATTTCGTTGATTTTTGTGAATAATCCTTCTTGATATTTTGCCTCGTAGGCTATCTCCCTATTTTGAGGTATTTTCAAACATTCTAAGAAATCCGAAGCTAAAATCTCAATTTTGTTCTTATCCAACAATTTACAACAGAGAATTAAATAGTCAGGTACTGAGGATTTCAAACTCAAATTGTTTGAAAAAAAGGTATATGAATCAACAATTATTTTATTTTGAAGGAGGATTTTATTTATCAAAGTAATTTGATTGCCTAAAATTTCATAAAAGCATAGATAGCTGTCTGTCTTATTTTTCGTATATCCAACACAAACAAATACACTAGGAGCATTTTGGATGAGGCTTTCTGAATCTATCTCCATGTCATCTTTCTTGACTATGAAAGTTTCCAATTGAAACACAAATTTTAGAATTTTAAATGTAGTTACGCTATAGTTATCTTGACTATTTCTAAGATTGTCGAAGAATACTTGATTTGGATTTGAAGCATCCAAGTGAACTATTTCTTCAAAGAAAATAGTTTTATTTGAATCATTATTATTTTCAAGGACTCTCTCTGGATCGTCAGTAAGACAGTAATTGATAATTGTTCCATTTGACAGGATTATCAATAAATTATTGGTATCTTCAACGAATTCCACCATATTAATTTCCTTCAATTGTGAAAGTCTTATCATATTCCCACAATCAGCTATTATATTAGTTTTTCTCTTTAATTCAAGCTGGGAGTAGTAATACAGATCTCCTCTATTAGAAATAAGGAACAAAGAGTCCTTATTTCTCTTGTAAGAACACTGCTCTACATAAATGTAGTCGATGATGTCATCACTGACTGTCACCTGGAAATAATCGCCTAAGAAGTCTATGCTGCTTACGATTATATCTGTGTGATTAGAAAATTTGTTCATGTATGTAATATTGTTATTGTAGGTAAGCTTAAGCTTAGAGATCTTTGCGCTTTTGTCGTTTGAATGTTTAGAGATTAAGGTTTTCTTGTTTAGATCTAGTATTGCAATAAAGAGTTCTGTGTATACCACTCCATATTTTGAGTCCCTAGAGAACAGGGTTTGGCATTCATCGAGATAGAGACCGAACTCTTGCAAATTCTTTATTCTCGAATGTTCAAGCGCTTTTAATTTAAAATTTTCAGTGAACATTTATTTATTTAAAATAAAATATATTATTAAATTTAATATTTGAATATTTTAGATTAAATTAAAAATGATTGCATTTAGATAAGAATATAAATTTAAATTATATTTATTTGTCTATCTTTTTCTTAATATCCGTAGTTAAATTTGGAAATGGCTTCAGGGAATTCTTTCAAAATTTTGTTCCAATCGTTTTCGATTACTAACAAGGTCTTCTCATCATCTTCTATATGAGC
>Ga0169931_10004515_pt1 | contig 21658 bp, 16 predicted proteins | sample Kivu_15m_20L_FD_129675 | JGI IMG/M metagenome (GOLD analysis project Ga0169931, IMG submission 129675) | Freshwater microbial communities from Lake Kivu, Western Province, Rwanda to study Microbial Dark Matter (Phase II) - Kivu_15m_20L... | ecosystem: Environmental > Aquatic > Freshwater > Lake... | reverse complement strand
GCTTGTTTAAATGAGCTGCATGCTCCTGCAAAGTTACCCTTTGCCATTTGAGCTGTTCCAAGTTCAAAATAAATTTTTGCCTTATCAGCTGCGCCGCCTTTTTCGAGTTCGAGTGATTTAGTAGCAGATGCAATTGCATTGTCCGATTGACCCATTTTATTATAGGTTTCAGCCATTCTGTAATGAGCGTCGGCATCAGCACCAAATTTGAGTGACTCAGTGAAAAGCCCTATCGCTTCGGTATAACTTTTAGCTTCTGAACGACGTACACCACGTGCGATATACTCTTTGCGAACATTATCAGAGACGGTATTCACTACTCTGTTATCGTTAGATTTCTTGGCCATCTCAACCGTCTTATTTGCCATAGCAACTGCTTCATCCCATTTATTTTGAGCTTTTAGGGATAAATACTTGCCATAATAAGCGTTGGCGAAATTTGGATTGAGTTTAAGAGCTTCATTGAAGGCAACATCGGCTTCAGCATATTTATTAGCCTTCAGATGATTATTACCTACAGCATAATAGATGGCAGGTAGGTTATTTTCAGCTCTGCGCTTAATATCAGCATCGCCATAACGTGTTCCAAATTCAGCGGCTTTTTTAAAAGCATCAACAGACTCTTGGATTTTACCCGAACTGTACAGACTGCCGGCAAGTCTAAATTGGAGTGTTGGTAACTGTTTTTCAGCTTTGTCTTTTATGTCTTTAGAATCGCCAGCTTTCGTAGCGATGTCAGCAGCTTTTTGAAATGCAGAAATTGCTTTTTGGAAATCGCTTCCTTTAGCAATTTCAAGTGCTTCATTAAAAGCAGTTATCGCTTCAACGCGAGTTTGAGCATAACTGAATTGGGTCACAGAGATCACCGCAAGTACACAAAAGGCAAATGAGGCTTTCAGCAAATTTTTCATAAATCTGTTACTTAATTTGGTTCTAGGTCCGATAGATAAGGCAATAGCGTAACGAAAGTAAAAAAAATAAACGTATTACAATAGCAAAAGATTTCCTTTTTTGATCTTGAGCTTGTTAATAAGAGCATTTTGAAGAATGGTAATTCGGTGATAACACTTGAAATCAGTAGTTGAAGTTTGGTTTGAGTTTGTTTCTCAAATAAAAATCGCTCACAATTTTGATTACTTCATCAACGCTATCAGTAAGAACGAACAAATCAAGATCGGATTCTGAAATAGTCCCCTCTTCTACCATTCGTTTTTTAATCCAATCAACCATACCACCCCAATAATCTGTACCCACCATCACTACTGGAAAGCGTGATATTTTATTTGTTTGAATTAGTGTTAATGCTTCAAAAAGTTCGTCAAGTGTGCCGAATCCACCAGGCAAAATGATGAAACCTTGCGCATACTTCATAAACATAACTTTCCGAACAAAGAAGTAATTAAATTTTAGGACGTTTTTGGGATCAACATAGGGATTTGGCTCTTCTTCAAAAGGCAAGCTTATACATAAACCAACACTTTTCCCATTGCCTAACTGAGCTCCTCGATTTCCAGCTTCCATAATACCAGGACCACCCCCGGTAATTACCCCAAAGCCCAATTCAGTAAATTTTTGGGCTATATCTACGGCTGTTTTGTAGTGTGGATTGTCTGGTTTAAGGCGAGCAGATCCAAAAAGACTTACACAAGGGCCAATTTTGAACATTCTATCATACCCTTCTACAAACTCACCCATAATTTTAAATATCCTCCACAAATCATTTTGGATATCTTCTTCATATGAACTAAATCTTTGAAAATTTTTTTCTTCCATAGTTTACTATTTTCTTTTTAGAGGAAATTTGATCTTTATATCCAGAGTATATCCTGCGTTACCTGAAATCATTTGATGATTGAATGAAGGTGAAAAGCTTAAATCGGGTCCCGTGTCAAAGTCTTTAAGCTGAGCAAACACATATGCATCCACTACATTTAAGCCCCATGCAGCTACAACCATTAGGATACCTAAATCTCTACGATTTCTTAACGTGTTTCTATTATATCTAAGCAATTCAGGGGGCAAATTCTCCAAATCAGAACGGGTTGGACCAAATTTCTGATCGCTGTTGTTAGAGATGGAATTATAGTATGCAGCCCTATAATCGTTGTACTCATTATGTTGAGTTATTGAATAATAGCTCAACCCTGCTAATGAGGCATAAATGATTGGTATTTTCCAATGTTGCCCGTTAATGCTTTGCCCCCATCCAGGCAAGAATGCGGATTTTTTCCATACAGTAGATGGTTCAGGAATGGTATCCCTACGCTGATATGTATCTGTGGGTAAATCCTGAGCCTGTACAATAACGGGATGAAGTGTTATTGTGACAATGAGGAAACTTATAAGCAGAATCAGTTTATGATGATATCTGATCAAATAAGGACAAAATGCGCTCAAGTTCATCATTATTGTAGTATTCAATGCGGATTTCACCCCCCATTTGTTTTTTCTTGAGTTGCACTTTAGTCCCCAAACGGGTTCTTAGGCGGGATGCTAGTTCTTGTAATTCTAGGGAGTGTTGTTCCTTTGGCTTCAAAAGTACATTTTTCGTTGTCCTTTTTGATTGAAGGGACTTAACATAGAGTTCCATTTGACGCACAGAAAAGTCTTCATCAATTGCTTTTTGAAGAACTTTTTCTTGAATGCTTGGATTATCAATTGTGACTAATGCACGTGCGTGACCAGCAGATATTTTTCCTTGTTTAACAGCCAATTGAACTATATCTGGCAATTGTAAAAGGCGAATAGTGTTCGTTATTGTTGAACGATTTTTACCTACTCGTTCAGCAACCTTTTCTTGAGTGTAACCCAACTCTTCCATTAATCTTTGAAAACCCAAAGCCGTTTCAATAGGGTTTAGCTGCTCTCTTTGGATGTTTTCGATGAGCGCATATTCTAAACTTTGATCATCATTAGCTTGTCGCACATAGGCTGGAATCGTTTTCAAACCTGCCATTTTCGTTGCGCGAAGCCTTCGCTCTCCACTGATCAACTCATAGCGACCTTCACCGATTTCTCTAACAGTAATCGGTTGAATGAGTCCATGATGATGGATTGATTCCGATAACTCTTGAAGTCTAAACTCATCAAATTCTTTACGAGGTTGATTAGGATTCGCCCTAATTCTTGATACTGAAATGTGATCTATCGAGCCTAAGGTTTTCTGGATAGTAGTTTCATCTGATTTTGATGTTTCACTATCGGATACTGGAAAATATACGCCTAAACCTCTGCCGAGTACATTCTTTGTGTTTTTACTCATAATCCAAACTCTAGTTTAACTCAGCTTTAAAAACCGAACTGTCTTTGAAGAGTTTTTTATTTCGTGTGATTACTTCCCTAGCAAGGGCTAGATAATTTTGAGATCCCAGACATACTGAATCATACAATAAAATAGGCTTACCAAAACTTGGCGCTTCGGCTAATCGAACATTCCTATTAATAACTGTATTAAAGACCTTTTCATTAAAATATTTCTTTACTTCAAGCGCTACTTGACTAGATAAGCGAGTCCTATTATCAAACATCGTCAGTAAAACTCCTTCAATCTCTAAAAAGGTATTCAGGTGCTGTCGAACAATTTTAATTGTATTTAGTAATTGACCAAGACCTTCTAGAGCGAAATATTCACATTGTACTGGAATTACAATTGAATCAGATGCCGTGAGAGCATTTATTGTGAGTAGACCAAGTGATGGTGGACAATCAATAATGATGAAATCATACTTTTCTCGTATATCTGCTAGAGCATTTAACAAGATTTTCTCTCTCCCATCCCGATCTATCATCTCAATCTCTGCACCGACTAAATTTATATGTGATGGGACAACATCCAAAAATGGAAGCGATGAATTTAAAATTGTCTCTTGTAGCTGGATTCCCCCAACCAAAACATCATAGACCGAATAACTTGCATTTTTGGGATCAAAACCTAAGCCAGAAGTTGAATTAGCCTGTGGATCAATATCAATAACTAGAGTGGGATGCTCGAGTGCAGCCAAGCTTGCAGCCAAATTAATAGCTGAAGTAGTCTTCCCTACCCCCCCTTTTTGATTTGCTACGGAAATTACTTTTCCCATTATTTATTGCTAAACAAAATTTCTGTGCTCTATGAGCATCAAGATAAAAAAAAGACCCTTCACCATCACTGTTTTACTTTACAAATGTGATGGGGTGTATCCACCTATAATTTGAAGCGTGCACGCTAACAATATAGACACCTGATGACCAGTTTGTGGCAAATAAATCCAACACATATTCATGACCTGCTCTCATTGACAAGCTTTTAACAAACATGATTCTCCCTGATACATCGTACACTTTGACCTCATGATTACCTGTAAGCTGGGGCATGATTCGGAGTTTAGTAGCAGGATTAAAAGGATTTGGATAATTATCAATTACGCGGTGACTTCCAGGCAGATACCACTTTTCATTCAGACCAGTTCCTAGTGGACCACCAATATCACCATTGTTTCGGTTACGACTAGTATCAATCTCAACAACAACGAATCCTGAAAGTTGTCCAAATTTGTTTCCATCAACCTTCATTGAGCTCCAAAAATCAGAATGGTTAAAATATTTTCTTTGGGTAGTTGAATCTGTTAGTGGAACCAAACGTGAATAAAACATTTCTTGGATCATTTTTTCGCTTGTCCATATTGGGCTAATTGCCAAACTATCAGGCCCTGAATCATACAATACGGATAGTCCAACCGAATGGGTTCCATTGATAAAAGGTGCATTCGAAAAAGCAAACTCTGCCATACGGTATTCGAATGATCCAATTTTCAATGATTTTGAGCTTGTTTTAACTCGTATACTGTCTTCGGAAATCGAGCTGTTTGAGTTAATACCAGACCAAAACCGGGCTATTAAACCCGCTTCTCTCAGACCACCTGATTGGTAACCACCTCCATAAAAAGGTAGATTCCAAGAGATTATTCTAAAAGGATAACCAGGGTCTGGTAAAGTTAAAAACACCCCGAATTCAAAGCTTTTTCCAAACTTAGAAGTGTATTTGTCCCAATCAGTAGTTTTTATACTACCTAAAATGAGAGTATCTAAATTTTCGGAATCGGAATTAAGAACACTCTGATGATTAAAAGGGTAACTATGGATTAAATTTTTATCAATCCGATACTGCGCACTTACATCAAGTGTTGTCGCAAGAATCAAAAGAGTCCCTATCCAAAACATTCGTGCCATAATCGAATATAGCACTATTGAATGAAAGGAACATTTTTCCGATCAATTATGGATTAATGACCACCTGTTTTGAACCGGCTAATTTGATGTCGGTATTTTTGACATCTTGTTGAGGACTAGACAGAACGGGCTTGAGTTTATTGGAATTCTCACTTGATAAAACAGGCGGTTGAATACCAGGAGAAAGCGTAATAATGTCATTCTTGTCAACCCAATGTTTCTCTGTACTGGATTCAGAATTTGATGAAAGTAAGTTTATATCAGTTAAATAACTGATACTGCCAATGATTCCGGTTATGGCTATAAAACCTATCCCAGCTGCTACCAACCATTTTTTTGAACCAAGAAAATATATCTTAGATCTTTTCTTTCCCATATTTTTGGCAGTTTCTAATACAGCCAAAGTAATATGATTAGGTGGTGTAAGCTTAGGAAGATCATCAAGCCTATTCAAAGTAGCCTTCATTGATTCATACTCAATGAGGGCATCTGAATCATTGATAATTTCTGATCTAATTTGTGCCGTCTCAGACGGATCCGTTTCATTCATCAAGTACTTGATGCAGAGCTCTTCAATTTTTCTCATACGTTACTTTATCAGTATTCTCTTTTTCAAACATTTTACGAAGGTTGATCAAGGCATATCTCATTCTACCTAAAGCAGTATTAATTGAGACATCTGTTAGATCAGCAATTTCTTTAAAGGAAAGTTCGTAATAATGGCGCAACATGACGACCTCACGCTGTTCAGGTGGTAATTGCGCTATGTGTTTCATTAGTGCTTCTTTATCCTCATTGAGTTCAACTTGTTCTTGAGAACTTAGTTGTCCCTCATCGGGAAGACGATCATAGAAATCGTAATCAGATTCCGTGTTAGCGTTGACATCAATAAATCGTCGTTGTTTACGAATGTAATCTATGGTAGCATTATGGGCAATTCTCATCACCCAAGCTATCCATTTACCTTGCTCATCATATGTATCATCAAGTTTGGTGATGACTTTGGTGAACGTGTCTTGAAAGATGTCGTTTGCAACATCGGCATTGTTCACCATACTATAGATGTAGGAGTAGATTTTCGACTGATGTCTCTCCAGTAATAATTTAAAAGCATATTCATCACCACTGCGGCGGTAAATTCGCACCAACTCTTGGTCATCAAGTTTGCTATAACTTTGGAGATCTGATTTCATCGACTTCATGGGTACCTCAACGCTGATAGTTTGAAGTTTATTGTGAAAACACTATCGATTCAAGTACGAATGTTAATCTAGTCTTTTCTGATTAAATGCTCAACTCAATAATGTCGATGGTTAACATACATTGATGTCTGAGATCTCGAAATAACATGAAGATGTTAATGGCTTACTTTAGTCATTTAATCCTTTAAAATAATCATTAATGACTTTAGCAAGCGATTTACCTACAACCGACTCTAGGTCTTCCAAATACGCTTCTTTAATTTTTTTCACACTTCCGAAATGACTAATGAGTTTTTGACTCGTGCGTGGTCCTACACCTGGTATATCATTAATTTGGGATGTCAGAGTTCTTTTGGAACGTTGAGCACGATGAAACGTAATCGCAAATCGGTGAGCTTCATCACGCACTCGTTGCAAAAGTTTTAAACTGGAGGATGTTTTTGGAATGATAATGGATTCAGATGAATCAGGCATAAACACTTCTTCGAGTCGTTTTGCCAAACCAATTATGGGAAATTTACCGTACATGCCGATAGATTTGAGTGCTGTAACTGCACTGCTGAGCTGTCCCTTCCCACCATCAATCACAACTAAATCAGGCAGTTCATCCTCTTTGCGATTTTCTTTGCTAAATCTACGTGTAAGAACCTCAAACATACTTGCAAAGTCATCGGGACCCACTACCGTTTGAATATTGAATTTTTTATAGGCACTTTTTTTAGGTTGAGCATCAACAAAACAAACCATAGCTGAAACCGGATCGGTTCCCTGCAAATTTGAATTGTCGAAACATTCGATTCGTCTTGGCAACCTCGGTAAACGAAGATCTCGCTGAAGTGACTGTACGGAATGAGGAATGCGTGAATCTTCTTTTTTCTGTTGAGCCAGAAGATATTCCCTAAGATGAATTTTTGCATTTTGTTGAGCAAGTCTAACTAACTGAGCTTTATCACCAATTTGCGGTGTCGAAATAGGAACCTTCTTTCCTCGAATAGTTTTTAAATATTCAAATAATGGCTCATCATCTTCCATATCGTTGCTTAGATACACTTCATCAGGTAATTCAGTACTTATTTCTGAAGTGTAGTAGTCTTCGACAAATCCCTGCATAATCTCGGATGCTGTTATTCCTTCAATATTTTTGATGATCCGATGTATACTTCCAACCAATTTACCTTCTCGAATTCTAAAGATAACACCGCATGCTGAGTCCGTTTCTAGATCTAATTCAAGTGCAAAAAGGTCGCGATCAATTGGTATTGAAGAGACGACTTTCATTTTTTGACTGAAACGTTCAAGAGCCTGAATTCCATCTCGAATTTTGGCAGCCTCCTCAAAAGCTAACGAATCAGAGGCCATAGCCATTTCTTCTTTTAAGATTGATGTGAGTTCAGAAGTTCGACCGTTTAGTAATTGAGTGACCTTTTGAATATGATCTTGATATATATCAACTGGGATGTTAACAGAGCAGTGATCAAGATAATCCTCAAAGCAACTATGCCACTTGGGTAAGCCTTTTGTCTTATCAATGTTTTTTGAACTACATGCACACGTACACAAATCAAATGCTTTTCGAATCGTTTCAAGCATTGATTTCATGGCAAAGACACTATCGTAAGGACCCCAGTATTTACTACCATCTTTAATGACAGATCTTGTGGGGAATATCCTAGGCCGATCACCCTGTGTCATGCAGATGTAAGGGTATGACTTATCGTCCCTATACATCACGTTATATCGCGGTGAATAACGCTTGATAAGTGTATTCTCTAACATGAGAGCCTCTGACTCAGAATCTGTAATTATGATCTCCAAATCATGGATTTTAGAAATCATTACACGAATACGCCCGTCGTGATTTTTCGATTCTTGGAAATATGATCTTACTCTATTTCTGAGACGCTTGGCTTTACCGACGTACAAAATCCCACCCTCTACATCCTTGTAGATGTAGACTCCTGGTTGTAGTGGTAGATTTTCCAGTTTATGAGAAAGATATTGATTCAATGCTTAAAGCTTGGAAATGAAGTGAATACTTGATAAGGATCACATGCGTCGTATCTTGTGGCAAAAATAATTACATAGGTATATGCAAATCATCTTTGAAGATAATCACATCCTCGTCGTGGTAAAACCCGTCGGAATACCTGTACAAGCCGATCAATCTGGGCAAATGGATTTTCTTCAACAAATAAAAGAGTTTAGAAAAGTACGCGAAAACAAACCAGGAAACGTATATGTTGGTTTAGTACATCGACTTGATCGGATGGTTGGTGGGTTAATGATTTTTGCTAAAACCTCAAAAGCTGCCTCTAGACTCTCTGAACAAATACGATCTAGAAAGTTGATTAAAACGTATTTAGCGATTGTTCACGAGGAAGATTTAGATGGTGGGATTCTGGAAGATTGGCTTTTAAAGGATGAAGCTTCAAACACCAGTAGTGTTGTTCAAGAAAATACAGCAGGTGCAAAGAAAGCTATTCTTGAGTATAAGGTATTAGAAGAGAGAGATGGATTGAGTTTAGTTCTCATTCACCTTATCACGGGAAGGTCCCATCAAATACGTGTTCAATTTGCCTCTAGAAGTTGGCCTTTACTTGGCGACAATAAATATGGTAAGGCAGATGCTCATCAAAAATCACCTGCCTTGTGGTCGCATAGTCTTGCTTTTGAACATCCAACTACAAAAGAAGAGATATGTTTTTTTGCTCCGCATCCAAAAGGTAATTATTGGAACAGCTTTAAGAGCTTACAAGAGGAATTAAAGTTTTCCTTTTGAAAATTCATCAAATTTGATGCTTTTATAAGCATCTGATCCTACGTAGGATAAAACGAGACCAAACATCGGTGGTGGCATAAATCCTGGCTGAGCACCGATCGGATTACCCTGCACATCGAGAAAAACATAACTTGGAGTACTCCGAATTCCAAAACTGGCCGCAAGTTCACGCATGGTCATCATCTTTCCATTAAACTGTACTCGTTTTTCAGATTCGATATCAATACGGACAAAATGATAAAATCGATCGACTGTTGCGCCTACTGTTTTGTCAGTATACACTTCACTAACCATTCTTCGGCAATATCCACACCATGATGCATAAAAATCGATGAGTACCTTTCTCCCATCTTTTTTTGCTAATTCCTGAGCTTTATCCAGATTTTTATAAACAAAGGTTGTTTTTTCCTGAGCTGTTGCCATCACAGGCAGTACTAAAAAAGCGAGAAATAAATATAGCTTCATGGGGACGTTTTTAATCATTTGCTTGAATATAAGAAAGAATATGGTGTTGGACCTTAAACTCAAAGAACGGATTATGAACAAAAATGCTCTTTAATTACATTCCTTAGATTGCAACTATTCTTATTAATCTAAAAGAAGAACACATATGCGAGGTTTAAAAACGGCTCTAATGATTGCATCTGTATCTGTTTTCGGAGCTCAATCATCCATTGCGCAAAATCAAAACGCTCAACAAGTTCGATTTAATACATTAGAAGCTGAGCGCATCATGGGTTTGGAATTCAGTGATGCTGAACGCGATTCCATGCAACAAAATTTGCGAGAACAATTAGGTGAATACACTTCACTTCGAAGTATAAATATCTTGAATTCTAGATCACCTGTTTTGTTATTTGATCCGATTCCTTTGGGGTGGGCTAAACCATCTGATCACCATTCGCCTTCGAAATACTCCTTTCCTAAAACTGTTTTGAAACCCGAAAAAATAGACCGTTTGGCATTTGCTAGTGTGGCTGAGTTATCTGTTTTGATTAAAACGCGTCAGATTAGTTCAGAAGAGTTGACTCAAATGTATTTAGATCGTCTTAAAAGATTTAATGGTGAATTATTTTTCTACGTGACTTTACTAGAAGACCATGCTTTAGAACAAGCACGTGCTATGGATAAGGAATTAGCTGAAGGTAAGTACCGTGGGCCCCTTCATGGAATTCCATATGGTGCTAAAGATTTACTCGCCTTCCCTGGATATAAGACAACATGGGGTGCCATGCCTTACAAAAACCAGTTCATCGATGAAACGGCAGCTGTGATAGAAAAATTAGATGAGGCTGGAGCAGTGCTTACAGCTAAACTTACTCTTGGGGCTCTCGCATGGGGTGAAGTTTGGTTTGATGGAATGACCCGTAATCCTTGGAATACGAATCAGGGAGCTAGTGGATCATCCGCAGGCTCAGGATCAGCCGTTTCATCGGGTGCCCTCCCCTTTGCGATTGGGAGTGAGACTTTAGGTTCTATCGTATCGCCGTCAACAAGAAATGGTGTAACAGGTTTAAGGCCTACCTTTGGCCGAGTAAGTCGACATGGAGCGATGGCTTTGAGTTGGACAATGGATAAGTTGGGACCGATGTGTCGAACTGCAGAAGATTGCGCGATGATTTTAGAAGCTATACAAGGAAAAGATGATCGTGATCCAACTACAAAAGATTTTGGATTTTCGTACGATTCCTCAAAACCTCTACAATCAATTCGAGCAGGATACTATAAATCCTTATTTGAAGCCAACTATCCGGGTAGATCAAATGATGAGGCAGTATTAAAAATGTTAGACTCATTGGGAGTGGAATTAATTGAAGTGTCACTTCCAGATTTCCCATCGGATGCATTATCATTTATTTTATCAGCTGAAGCTGCTGCAGCGTTTGACGAACTTACACGAAGCAATCGAGATGACGAGCTTGTGCGTCAGGTTCGAAATGCATGGCCAAATGTATTTCGTTCAGCACGATTTATACCCGCTGTGGAATACATCAACGCCAACAGAGCTAGAGGAATTCTAATTGATTTGATGCATAAATCACTAGAAGGGGTCGATGTTGTAGTAAGTCCAAGTTTTGGTGGCTCTCAACTACAAATCACAAATTTAACGGGTCATCCAGCTTTAGTGATGCCCAATGGATTTAATAACAATGGCAGTCCAACATCAATCACGATCGTCGGTCAACTATTCGGGGAGGCCGATATTGTTCGAATAGCCGCCGAAATCCAAAAGCATACTTCATTTCATAAGCAAATGCCTCCTAAATTTGCTGTTCAGTAATTATAAACGTAAAAAAGCCCGAGTACATCGGGCTTTTTTATGATGTTAAACATTTTTAAATGGCTAATAGATATCGATGATTAATCTTTAACCAGATCAAAACCCCAGTCAGCACCTTTTCGTGTAGCAGGAACCCCATTAGCCATCCAAACGGGCATTGGATCGCCTTTCAAATAATGGTCAAAGAATTGGGATAATCGAATCGATAAATCTTTTCGGTTCACGCGTTGCACCAAATTGTGTGCCTCTCCATTGTAATTCAATAACCAAACTGGTTTTGAAAGACGACGCATTGCTACAAACATTTCTATTCCTTGGTACCAGGGTACAGCACCATCGGCGTCGTTATGCATGATTAATAGCGGTGTTTGGATATCGGGTACCTTAAATAATGGCGAGTTTTCCAAATAATAGAGTGGTCTTTCCCATAATGTAGCACCAATGCGACTTTGTGTTTTTTCGTACTGGAACATACGACTCATACCCGTTTGCCAGCGTATCCCCCCATAAGCTGAGGTCATGTTGGATACTGGAGCACCAGCTCCGGCTGCGGCAAACATATTCGTTTTTGTAACCAAATGTGCAACTTGGTAACCACCCCAGCTTTGACCTTGAATAGCCATTTTCTTCTCATCAACGAATCCCTTCTCCACTAAACTCAATGTTCCAGGAATAATTGAATTTTCTGCACTTCTTCCTGGATATCCCTCTTTGTATATGATATCGGGGGTAAATACCAAGTATCCTCGACTCACAAAGAGTGGAATATTTACTGTTGATGCAGAAGGAGCAGGAGACATTGGACGATATAAACCTTCACTATGAGTCTCGTAGAAATAAACCATGAGAGGATACTTTTTCGACGGATCAAATCCCTCTGGTTTATACAGGATGCCTTCTAGTGGTACTCCATCTAAACTGGTCCATTTCACAAGTTCAGCCGTTCCCCATAAGTAATTTTCAGCTTGTGGATTGGTAAGGCTGCGTTGCTTAAAGGTACTTAAACTGAGTGTCGTTTCGTATAACTCAGGTAATTCGCTAAAATTACCTTTTGTAATGAGTAAAACATCGGTTGTTTTTGCTTTTGCTGCAACCGAAGCGGTGTATGGTCCCTCCCATACTATTTGTGGAGCTGTTTCGGAGCGCGACTGATTCGCCCAACCCTGAAATTTAGTAGTTGTGTTAAATGTAGTGTAAACCACTGGTTTACTTAAGTCAATAAACTCTTCATCGGGATCTAAACGTTGATAACGATATTGAATTTTATTTGATCGTCCGTGGTTGGAAGTAAGATTTACAGGAGTTGTCTTTCCTGTAGGGTCAGTTCTCCAAACATCAAATTTATCGTAAACGAGAAAAAACTCATCTTTGGAGGTCCATCCCATAGTACCGTAAGATCCTGGATCACTTGGCGAATCATGGGACTCATCATAGAATTTTGAACTGGCAGCCTGAGTTAAATTCACTAAAGCTTTAGTTTTAACATCCTGTGCAAACCAGTTACGATCAGTACTGTTGTACCAATACAAATATTTGCCTTGTGGTGATGCCTGAGGCATTCCATAGAATTCCTGATGAAGCAATTCTCGCTTACCAGTACTGAGGTTTACTAAATAGATATCTCGAGCTGAAGTACCCAACCAAGATGATGCTAGAAGATAGTTTTTATCATCAGAACCAACAGCATAATCAGCTTCATTATTCATAGGAATTGAAACAGAACTCATACTCTCATCTGCGAGTTGCATCATAGATCTATCTTTTAGGCGAATCATAGCTTGATATGATCTACGCTTTGCACGATCGAGGTTGACCAATTGCATAGGCTGTAACTCTTTATCTTGCCAGTGCCATATATCGAGTTTTGCCATATCCATTTCTATGATTGTGGTGTCAATTGGAGCTGGTATTGGTGACGTGCCGAATATCAAACGGGTGCTATTTTTCGAAAAAAAGATATTTGCATTTTCGCTGACCATCCACCCTGATGGCATAGCGGAAGTTGACCGACTTGCTACGACAATGGCAGTATCACCCTTTCCTTCCCAGAGATAGAGATCAAAAATACGTTGCTTGGCGTCGGTGGTATCACGATCAGCAATGAAGGCAAATTTGGAGCCATCTTTGTTAAAAGTCAGTGATTTATAAGCAATAGCCCCTGTACTAATTGTACTAGAATTCATTGTTTTTAGATCTACCAAATTTATGCCAGCATTTATGGTGCTATCATTCCCTACAGATGCAACAGCTAAAACTGTTCCCGTTTCATTAAAAGCGTAATCACTTACAAATGGATAAGAACGTTCTTCTGAGGTATTCAGATTTCTAAGGATAAGAGTAGTACCCTCTGCCCTTTTTGCTTTCCCTTTTCCATTGGCCATTACTTCTATATCATCGACAAAAAGTGCATCTGAATCGGAAGATCGACCAGAAGTAGTTGTCTTTGAACGAGTAGAATCTTTAGGAGCTGGTTTTTCTTTTTCTTTGAGAAAAGCAATCCATCCGGACCCTTCTTCGGGCATCTTGAATGATTTTACATCCGAAATAAGTTCAAGTTTTCTGGATTTGAGATTATATATACCTAAAGTGTCTTTTGGCATATCTTCTCTTTTAACCTTTTTTATACGTGCCTCTCGCGTTTGAGAATAAGTTGGGGATATGAAGAAAGCAGCGTGCACTGCATCTTTAGACCATACTAATCTTGACACTCTGTGAAGAGTATCTGTTTTGTTATTACTGCGTTCGGTGATAATTAGTCTGTTATCTCCCTCTTGAGGAGTAAGTAGGTACAAAAACCAATTTCCATCAACAGAAATACGAGTCTGACTAAGGGAATTCCAGCTATCGTAGACGTCATGATCCATTGCTTTTTTTTGTGCATACAAGGATTGGCTTACCGAGGCCAGAATCAGAAACAGGAACAGTCGTTTCATTGGGTATGAGTTAAGTGATTTATAATATGGGATTTTAAGTATGCTTTTGATCATTGTAAACAAGAAATACTATTGTCTTAAAAAACAGCGCGCTTATTTACATTTTTTTTCAGCCTAAGATCTATGAAGTGTGAAAAGGCTGAATAATATCATCCTTACACACAAGATCAGACCGAAAAATCGTACCTTTAGAGCTTAAATTTATCACAAAGATGTTCAATAAAGCGAATTCATGACACATATCGATATCATCCTCCCCTATTTATTACAAGACAAAGCAATTCCTGAGCGCTATCGAAAAGAATTTATCAGTGTGATTAAAGGAATTGACAAAAAAGACGACTCTGATAAAACTTCGGAGGAATGGTTTGTACAGGGGTACATGTCCACAAGTCAGGAGGAATACGATGAAGCTGAAGATTGTTTTTCAGAAGCCATTCGTTTAAATCCCGGTTTTGAAGCTGCGTGGAAACAACGTGGTGATATGAAATTAGCTTCAGGTGCATCTAAATATGCTATTGACGACTACACTAAAGCTGTAGAGATAGACCCTGAATATACCTCTGCCTATTTGAAACGTGCTCACGCATGGTTAGATCAAAATCAAGCAGATAAGGCTCAAAAAGATCTAGATGTGGTTCGATCAATAGATCCTGATTCATCACACGTATTGATGATTACGGCATCCATACAAGAAAAGCAGGGAAAATTCGAAGATGCATTGTCTAGTTACGACAAAGCACTCCAAAATACTCCAAAGGATACTCAACTCTTAAATGCACGAGCTCTGATTCACTTATTTTATGGTAATCCAGAAATGGCAGCTGCGGATCTTCTAAAAATCCAAGCTATTGAAGGGTCTAACTATGTAAATTCATTTAACCTTGGCTTGGCATATGGACAAATAAATGGAAAATGGAAAGAGACCTTCCAGTATTTTGAAAAGGCCTTCAAAAAAAATCCAGATTTACTCAAAAACTACTTTGAATCAGCTCAAGAATTTGAGACAAATCGCCTAAAAAAGGTTTTACTTTCTATTCACAGCAAGGTTAGCTCCGTTTCGTCATCAGATCCAGGTGCATTTTATCGCAATGAACTCATCCAACTTCTGGATAGAAAGATGTCGGATGTAAAATGAGTCTATTGAGCAGTAAAAGTATTTCTAATCTACGCACACCGTCCTTTATTGTTGATCTGAATATCGTTCGGTCGAATGCTAGAATGATGCTTAAAAAAACTCAGGATTGGGGTATTCGTTTGAGACCTCACGTGAAGACTCACAAAACAACTGAACTTGCACGAATTCAATATGACCCTTCTTTTGGTGGTATAACGGTATCTACAATAGCAGAGGCTAAGTATTTTGCGGAAGCTGGATTTGATGACATTACCTATGCATTTCCTTTAGGATTAGATAAGATTGCAGATGCTTGGGCCTTGGCCGAGAGTATTAATTTTGGTGTTTTAGTGGATCATTTAGATACTTTAATGGCTGTCATCAACTATGCAGCGCCATCATCTGTCACTCTTGGAGTATGGATTAAAATAGATTCCGGTTATCATCGATCCGGTATACAAGTCGATGATCCTAACATTATTAACCTGGCAAAAATCATTAATAATGAGCCTAAGCTTAAATTTTTGGGCATCCTGACACATGCTGGTCAAAGTTACTTAGACGTTGAAAAAGCTAAATTGCAATCAATAGCTTTTAGTGAGGCTGAGTCATTAAGGTATGTATCAAAAAAACTTCATGATAATGGGATAGATTGTCCAGGTTTGAGTTTAGGATCCACACCAATTGCCTCGTTGGAGCATGATTCTACTATCTATAATGGAATAACTGAAATGAGACCGGGTAACTATTTGTTCTATGATCGTTATATGGCTGATTCAGGACATTGCCGCATCGATGATATTGCTTGTTTTGTGGCTTCAAGGATTGTAGGTTTGTATCCTGAACGTAATTGTATTCTCATAGATGCTGGAGCTTTGGCGATGAGCAAGGACCTCGGACCATCGCATCTTCCACATTTTAAGGGTGGATACGGGCTTATTAGGGATTATCCAGATCTCTATTTTGATCGCATCAGTCAAGAACACGGATTGATCCGTTGCACTTCTAGAATGGAACGATTTAAAATTGGACAAATATTAGAGATTATACCAAACCACAGCTGTTTAACAGCGGCTCAATTTTCACACTACCACCTGGTTGAAGAAGGCGAAATCGTTCATGTTATTAAACCTGTGCGTGGATGGTAGAAGCTATAAAAGTTCTAAGAACCGATGAGTAAAGATGCTGAAATCATAATTGCGGGAGCTGGACTTGCAGGTTCTACTGTTTTGAGGCATATTTTAACGCATCCATCAACAAATGATCAATCCATCATTGTTGTTGATAAGGATAGTGATGCCAAAAACGATAAAACATGGTGTTTTTGGTCATTTGAAGATTCCTTTGTTCGTTCACACATCAATCATCGATGGGATAAGATTTCACTAAAAGGCAAGAATCATACCTCCGTTTACACCCTAAACAATCACCATTATCAATGTATAAAGAGTGATAGATATCTTGATGCAAGTAGAGCATTATCGATACGGCCAAATGTGAAATGGATATCAGCAAATGTTGAAGATTTTTATCATGATGGGAATCAATCCGTTGTCAAAACAAATCAAGGAGAATTACGATCTACGATTGTTTTACAAAGTTGTTTAAAACCTAAACCCATTGAAAATCAATTTAATAGAATATCTCTATTACAACATTTTCTAGGTTGGGAAATAGAAACAGATTCGGATGTTTTTGATCCATCCAGAGCAATAATCATGGATTTTAACACGAGTCAAAAGCATGGTTTTGCTTTTGTATACGTGTTACCCTTTAGTAGCCGTAAAGCCTTAGTTGAGTACACATTATTTACAGGTGAACTTCTTAACGAGACTGAATACACGCAAGCAATAGAAGAATATTTGATAGATCATTTTGATCTTGAATCCAATTCCTGGAAACTTTTGCGTTCTGAATATGGAATCATTCCAATGGAAGATGTCCGCTACCCTGCATGGTGGGATACGGGGATATTGAACATGGGTATACACGCTGGTCAGGCGAAAGCTTCAACAGGGTACGCTTTTAGTCGGATACAGCGATATTCAGCAATGATCGCAAGTAGTCTTGCCAGTCGTAATATGCAAGATTTAAACCAGCATTCATCTCGGAGATTTATGTATTACGATCGGCTTATTTTATGGATGTTGAAAAATAAACCAGAACAAGTTCCTGGTATTTTTCTACGTCTTTTTTCTGGGAACTCAGCAGACAAAATGCTCGATTTTCTCGATGAGCAAACCCATTTTGGCCAAGAATTGGGCATCTTTTATACTACACAGTGGCGTTATTTTTTTGAAGCCATCATTAAGTCGGCAAGAAAATAAAAAGTCCGGCGCCTTTTCTAGGCAACCGGACTTGTCCACTAATCAACCTTTTTGTTTGATTGATACTAAATTAACTCAAGAGCAACCGCTTGTTGCACCACAGGTATTACACTTCAAACAAGTTCCATTTCTAACTAGTGTCATGTTACCACAATCCGAACAAGAGTCGCCTGTATAGCCTAACTGTTTGGCTCGATCAACATCTGCTTGGGCTTGTGTTCTACTGTCATGAGAATGGACAGATGGTGTATAGCTGACAACAGGTTCTTCCATTTCAGCTGATGATGAACTTGTTACTCGTGCTTCAGGAGCACTTGTTGGGTACACGACATCATCGGATTCATCATTAGCATCGGTTGGACGAAGTGCCCGTTGGAGGGTCTCTTCAGGGCTAACATGCGCCAAATCGTCTCTTCCTAGGTAGGTTACGGCAAGCTCACGGAAGATGTAATCGATCACTGATGTTGACATCTTGATTTGCGGATTACCCATTACCATACCACTAGGCTCAAAACGGGTAAACACAAATGCGTCGACAAATTCCTCAAGAGGAACACCATGTTGTAAACCAAGGCTGATCGAAATGGCAAAACAGTTCATCAGACTTCTAAATGCAGCACCTTCGCGGTGCATGTCTATAAAGATTTCTCCTATTTGACCATTTTCATATTCACCGGTTCGCAGATAAACACTTTGCCCACCGATTTTAGCCTTTTGAGTATAACCGCCGCGGCGTGTTGGTAGTCTTCTACGACCCGCCATATACTTGTGGATGATACGCTCGGCTGTTTGAACGATTTTATCTTGAGCAACAGCTGTTTGTGGGTCAATGGCCTCAACGGATTCTTCTTCATCTAAAACACTAGCAATTCCTGAAGTAGTGTTTAGTGGTTGACTCAATTTTGAACCGTCACGATAGAGAGCATTTGCTTTAAGCATAAGTTCCCATGACATCATGTATGCCGTTTTAAAATCTTCAACATTCGCTTCGTTCGGCAAGTTGATCGTTTTCGAAATAGCACCAGAGATAAACGGCTGTGCAGCCGCCATCATCATGATATGGCCCGTTGCGGATATGTAGCGTGTTCCAATTTTTCCACATTTATTGGCGCAGTCAAATACAGCGAGATGCTCCTCTTTTAAGTGTGGGGCTCCTTCGACCGTCATAGTGCCACATACATAGTCGTTAGCTGCGTCAATTTCACGATTACTATAACCAAGATGAGACAGAAGGTTGAAATTCCAGTCATTTAATTGTTCATCGGTCAAACCAAGCACTTCTTTGCAGAAGTCTTCTCCTAGTATCCATTGATTGAACGCAAATTTAATATCGAAAACTCCTGGGAGGGCTTTTTCAACACTATCGATAACTTCGTCAGTGAATCCTAGATTTTTTAGCGAATCAAGGGTGATGGACTTACAGCCTTTAAGTGTTCCATGTCCTTTAGCATACTTTACAATCTCATCAATCTCAGCATCGGTATACTCCAGATTTTTCAGTGCTTGCGGTACACTAGAATTAATAATTTTGAAGTATCCCCCACCAGCAAGCTTTTTGAATTTCACTAGGGCAAAGTCTGGCTCAATACCGGTTGTATCACAATCCATTACCAAACCGATAGTACCGGTAGGTGCGATTACTGTTACTTGGGCATTTCTGTAACCATGTTTTTCACCGAGTTTAAGAGCTCTGTCTGAGTCTTCCCTTGCAGCTTTAAGGAGGTATTCTGGACATATGCTTGCATCAATACCGAGAGGTTTAATCGTCAATCCTTCGTATTCCTCTGGTGAAGCATTATAAGCAGCTCGACGGTGATTACGCATTACTCGAAGCATATGCTCTTTGTTACGCTCATACCCAGGAAACGGACCCAATTCGGAGGCCATTTCTGCACTCGTAGCATAACTTGTCATGTGCATGATCGCTGTAAGTGCACCTGTAATTGCAAGTGCTTCTTGGCTATCATAGGGTATGCCTTGAACCATCAGTAGGGTACCGATGTTAGCATAACCGAGACCTAGTGTTCTGAATTCGTACGATAGTTCTGCTATTTCTTTGGATGGGAACTGAGCCATGAGCACAGATATCTCTAGAACGACTGTCCACAGACGTGAAGCATATCTGTATGACTCTACATCAAAAAGTGCTGTTTTAGCATCATAGAAGGTCATCAAATTGAGGGATGCTAAATTACATGCTGTATTATCTAGAAACATGTACTCGCTACACGGGTTTGAAGCACGAATTTCACCATCTTCTGGACAGGTATGCCATTCGTTGATAGTGTCGTGGTATTGAGTCCCTGGATCCGCGCATGCCCAAGCTGCGTATGAAATTTGCTCCCAAAGATCATCTGCCTTAAGAGTCTTGTATGGTTTAGGGTCTCTTCCCTCAGCTTGTGCTTTTCTTTTTTCAATTCGTCCGAATAGATGCCAATCGCCATTTTCTTTTACAGCCTTCATGAAAGCATTTGGGATGCGAACGGAGTTGTTTGAATTTTGTCCGCTGACTGTAGCATAAGCTTCTGAATTCCAATCCGTGTCGTAAGTTTCGAACTCGATATCGGTGAAACCCTGTGAGGCTAATTGAATCACTCTCTCAAGATAATTGAGCGGCACATTAGCCTCTTTTGCTTGTCTGATGACTGAGGCTAGTTCTTTGTTTTTACGGGGATCACGGCTTACTGCTCCGTTGTAGGTTCTCCCCTCAATTTCGATAGGTTTGTGGCATAGTTGCATTACCTTCTTGAGGTGTTGCTCCATCGTTTTTGATCCAGCAACTAGGGAAGCAACTTTCTGTTCTTCAACTACTTTCCAATTGATATACTCTTCAATATCTGGGTGATCCAAGTCGAGGGTTACCATCTTAGCTGCGCGACGAGTTGTTCCACCAGACTTTATAGCACCAGCTGCACGATCGCCAATTCGAAGGAAACTCATCAGCCCTGATGATTTTCCACCACCACTCAGAGATTCATTTGCGCCACGCAGATTGGAGAAGTTCGATCCTGTCCCAGATCCATATTTAAATAGGCGTGCCTCACGCACCCATAGATCCATAATCCCGCCTTCGTTAACAAGATCATCATCTACTCCTTGGATAAAGCAGGCATGTGGCTGTGGGTGAGTATATGCATCTTCGGAACGAGTGAGTTTACCTGATTTGCCATCGACATAATAGTGGCCTTGTGCTGGACCATTGATACCATAAGCCCAGTGTAAACCTGTATTGAACCACTGTGGGGAGTTAGGAGCCGCCATTTGATGAGATAACATGTAACACATCTCGTCATAAAAGACCTTGGCATCTTCTTCATTGGTAAAGTAATTATACTTCCAACCCCAATAGGTCCAGCATCCGGCTAAACGAGAAAAGACCTCACGTGAGTCATTTTCATTGCGGTATCTATTTTCTTCAGGGAGGGATTCTAATGCTTGTGTATCAGCTTCAGAGCGTTGCAACCACTTTGGAACTCCTTTTTCAGCGACCTTTTTTAATTTGACGGGCACACCGGCTTTCCGAAAATATTTTTGGGCAATGATATCTGTAGCAACTTGTGACCAACTGTCTGGAACTATGACATTACTCATAGAGAAGACTTTTGATCCATCGGGATTTTTTATCTCTGAAATACGAGAATCAAATTTTTGACTATCGAAGGGACTTTCCCAAGTGCTACTAGTAAAGTGGCGTTTAAATTTCATAGGTCTCTGATTGCTGATCGAGCGTATGCTCTATGGTTGTTCTCAGTGGTTTTGAAGTAAATTTTTATTGCTGAATCGTCCATCGCAGCCATGCTCTGAACGGAGT